>OCTW011528049.1_pt1 | contig 19452 bp, 19 predicted proteins | sample 1539671 | NCBI WGS metagenome assembly OCTW01 (sample SAMN02144230, study PRJEB22623) | gut metagenome | biome: sheep rumen | host: Ovis aries | place: New Zealand
GGGCCGCCCCTTTGAGGGTATAGATGACCGCCCCCTCAAGCCGCCTGCGGCTTGACGGTACCCGGGCGCGGGTGCGCAGGTCGCGTGAACGGCGGCAAGCCGCCTCACAACAGCGAAGTGTGCCGGGGCTTCCTCGCGATACGTTTTTTTAGTCCGCGTGAGCACTCGCAAGCTCGTTTACAACAGCGAAGTGTGCTGGGGCTTCCTCGCGATACGGTGGGGGTCAGAGGGATAGAGCAAGAGGAAATGCCCGAGCGAGGGTAGAGTAAGAGAAAACCCCCGAGCGAGGGTAGAGAAAGAGGATAATGCCTCCCCCAAGCCCTCTCCCATACATCTCGGAGCGCATCGGACGATCCCGAGGGCGCTGTATAATAAAACAACAAGGCTCCGCCGAAGCGGCAAAGACTGCCCGGGCGGAGCTTTTGTTCGCCCTGCCGGAAAACGACCCTCAGGCAGATACCCGAAGAGCAGGGTAAGCGAGCGCTAACTAATTTTAATAAATTGTTAAAATAAATAAGCTAATAAGTAAAAAGTGTAAATCGGCGGTTGAAAAGAGAAGGCAAAAATAGTATAATATTAGTGGCAATCAATACACCCAAATCTAAAATTGGAGGTCGTTAAAATGTTAGTTTCGGCTAAGGAAATGATGCAGAAGGCCGCAGCAGGCCATTATGCAGTAGGACAGTTCAATATCAATAACCTCGAGTGGACCAAGGCTATCCTTCTTACCGCTGAGGAGTGCAAGTCTCCTGTTATCCTTGGTGTTTCCGAGGGCGCAGGAAAATATATGTGCGGCTTTGAGACCGTTGCAGCTATGGTAGCTGCTATGGATAAGAGCCTCGGCATCACAGTGCCCGTTGCTCTTCACCTCGATCACGGCACCTATGAGGGCTGCTACAAGTGCATCAAGGCAGGCTTCACCTCTATCATGTTCGACGGAAGCTCCCTCGAGTTCAGCGATAACCTCGCAAAGACCACAGAGCTCGTTCACGTTGCAAATCAGCTTGGCCTTTCCCTTGAGGCTGAGGTAGGCTCTATCGGCGGCGAAGAGGACGGCGTTGTAGGTATGGGCGAGTGCGCAGACCCCAACGAGTGCAAGACCATCGCTGACCTTGGCGTTACAATGCTGGCAGCAGGCATCGGCAATATCCACGGCGTATATCCCGAGAACTGGCCCGGCCTCTCCTTCGAGACCCTTTCTTCCATCAAGGCCGCAGTAGGCGATATGCCTCTGGTACTCCACGGCGGTACAGGCATCCCCGACGAGCAGGTAAAGAAGGCTATCGACATGGGCGTTGCCAAGGTAAATGTTAATACTGAGTGCCAGCTGGTGTTCAGAGATGCTACAAGAGCTTACGTTGAAGCAGGCAAGGATAAGGTAGGCAAGGGCTTCGACCCCAGAAAGCTGCTGGCTCCCGGCTTCGAGGCTATCAAGGTAAAGGTAAAGGAAAAGATGGAGCTCTTCGGTTCTGTCGGCAAGGCCTGATAGTTGGCACTTATAAAAGACAAGTCCTACAGAATTGATCTTGCGTTCGGCTATGATGTGAACACCGTCTTCAATGCGGTGCTTCAGGGCGCCCCAACGGCGGGGTTCTCGGTGGTCAATTACGACACCGCGAACTGCATCATCAATCTTTCAAAGGGCATGAGCCTTTTTACATGGGGCGAGAGCTTAACGGTAATGATGGGCGTTATCCCTGACGGAAGGACAGGACTGACCATTATCAGCTCGTCAAATCTCGGCACAGAGTTCGCTGCAAGAAGACAGAACCAAAAAAACGCCGAGGCGCTTGCAAATCAGCTATGCATGATGCTCCCCGGGCAGCCGCAGGTGCCGCCCGCGGGCAGCTCATACAGATAAACAGAGTGTTCCGTATGGTCACTCTCCGAAAAACAGGAGCGTCCTTATGGAGATGTTCAGCGCTCGCAGGATAACGAGCATCGGTGTCGTTACGGCGATCTATGTTGCTCTCACGCTGCTGTGCAGCAATTTTGCCTACGGGCAGGTGCAGTTTCGGGTGTCCGAGATGCTCATGCTGCTCTGCTTCTACAACAAGGATCACATCATCTCGTTGACCCTTGGGTGCTTTATTGCGAATATCCTGAGCTCGCTGGGACCCATCGACCTGCTCTTCGGCACGTCGGCGACCCTTATTGCGGTAGTGCTCATGTATCTCCTGAGAAACAGGACGAACCTGATCGTTTCGTCATTCTTCCCCGTGATCAGCAACGCGCTGATAGTCGGGCTCGAGCTGAAGCTCGTGTTCGGCTCGCCGTTCTGGATCAACGCCGCGTATGTTGCGCTGGGCGAGCTCGTCTGCGTGACCATACTCGGGACGGCTGTCTTCAAGCTTCTTGAACGCAACAAGCAGATAATGAAGCTTATAAAGGAGCAGCACTGAAACAGTCAACGGGCGCAGGCAATAGTCTGCACTTGTATATCTCGTGTTTTCTTTGAAGCATCGGTGTCTTGAAAGAAAGAACGAGCAAAACCCACGAGGGAATACTCTCGTGGGTTTTTGTTTTTTTTGTGCCGCGTGAACGGCGGCAAGCCGCCTCACAACAGCGAAATGTGCCGGGTAGTCCTCACGATACGGTGGGGTCAGAGGGGGTGGAGGAATCAGGGAGTGCTCTTTATTTTAGTTCTCTTGCCTTTTTGCGGTTCTCGGTGATGGTACAATTACAGTTGTGGCAGCAGGTCTCATAGGGCTTGTTCCAAGTCCCGCATGACACACAGAGCCAGTCCTTGTCGGGCTTTGGCGTATCGCGAAGAGCCTTGCCTTCTTTTTCCTTTTTGATCAAATAGATGATATCGTCCATATCGTTCTTGATCTGCTCGAGCTTGTGGGCGGCAATGGCGAGCAGGGCGATCACCAGTATACCGATAATTGCCGTGGCGATCAGCCCGCCGCTAAACTCGTCCGACAGAGCAGGTTCTTTTTCTTCCTTTGCACATACAGTGCAGGAGTATTCCTGCTCTGTGGTTTGGATAAGGTCTTCGTAGTTGTTCATCATTAATCATACACTTCTCTTTCATCATTATCTTGGTTTTCTTCATCATACTTCTTTATGCCTTCTATCAGCTCCTTCTTAGCTTCTTCTATCTCGACTTGAGAATTGGCACTATCTCTTCTGAAAATCTTTGCTAATTTATCCTTAAATGCAAATACAGCAGCGCCTCCTATGGCAGCCACTGCTACAAACGGAATCATTTCTTTTCTGCCTGTTGCTTTGCTGGATTTCACGATTATATCTATGTATTTTTCCGGTCCGCCCACAGCGCTTGCTGCTTTCGACAATTCAGCGTAATTCCAAGTGTTTGCCATCTTCATCACTCCTTTTTGATAGCAGGTCAGTCGATGTATTGTTTGAGCCATTCGGGCATACTTGAATCATCAACACTCCATGACTCCACTTCGTCTTTTTCATATTCCCATGTGCTCTCGTCACCGTCAAAAACTTTGCGCCTGTGACACTTGTATTTAATCACTTCATCTCCTTCCAAATGATACTCATTCCAAAAATAGTTTTGCTTTCCGTAACCTTTCCATTCATTCGTGGTATAAATAACCATATATAATGACCTCCTTACTGTTTATTCTGATCTCATGATACCACACGCGCAGCGCCGCTTATAAAAACCGATTCCATTTGCGCGGTACGCCTTTTGTGCTGTATTCACAAATTTATTATAACATCATCATCGACCTGGCCGCCGTGTGCAAGGTGAGCGTTGACCAGATCCTTGGCCGGGACGCTCCTGCCGAGGGGCTTTCTCCTGCCGAACAGCACCTGCTGGAGCTTTACTCCGCCCTCAACTATGATAACAAAATAAAAGCCGAGGAGCGTATGCGTGCGCTTCTCGACTCTCAAAAATAAAAGCAGAACTGTTGCTTGCGAACAGCTCTGCTTTTTTTATTCAGATATTACGCTTACGAAACCAGCCATGCCAGAACTTCAAACTGCTGGCGGTCGCCGGGTTCAACTGTTACGGTGACGGTGTGCATCTTGCTCTCGTCGGAGCGGTAGACCTCAACGTTGGTGCCGTAGTTGCCCCAGCCGCCTGTGAAGTCGCCGTCTACCTCGGCAACGTCCTCGCCGTCAATGTTGACCTTTGCGATGCCTGTCTTGCCGTCTGTTGTCTTGTAGTAGCACATACCAAGGTTGCGGAATTCCATCTCGAAGGTGATCGAGCCGCCCTTGCCTGTTGACCAGCCGTTCTGGAAGTTCCAGGGCGTCGAGGTCTCTGTGAAGTCGCCGAGCGTCACCTTCAGGTCGCCTGTTGAGGAGTCGGAGACCTTTCCGTTCTTGTACAGGTCGCCTGTGAGGGATTCGGACTCGGGGTCAAACTCGGGTACGTTTGAGGTGTCGATGGAGTCCATCTTGTCCATCACGCTCTGCACGAAGTTTGTGAGGATCTGGCTTACCATCGTGTGGCCCCAGTCGTTGGGGTGCGTGCCGTCCGAGGAAATGCCGTCGGTGTCAGCGGGCTTCTTGTTCGCGGTCGTGAAAACAAAGTTGCCTGCCTGTACCTCGGGGTAGATCGCGTCGTGATAGGAGAGTACGGGAACGCCGTATTTTTCGCCCACGGGAGCGTGGGAATCCTGAGCGTTTCCGCCGCCGTCAAGAGACATCTCCAGCAGGACTACTGCGGGCTTGGTCTCGTAGGCGAGGCATTTTCTGATAAGGCTGTCCATCGTCTCCTTATAGAAGTCGGTGTTGCCCGCATCGTTGATGAACTCAACGAAGATTATGTCGGGGTTGGCGGAGAACACGTCGCGCTCGAGCCTGTGAGCGCCGTAGTAGGAATCGGTCGCGCCGATGCCTGCGTTTGTGACCTTGTAAAGAACGCTCACGTTGTCCTTCCACCAGTTCTCGAACTGCTTGACATACTGATACTTGGAGTTGGAAACAGTGCTGCCCGCGGTGATCGAGTCGCCGAGAAAAACAATGTTTGTCAGCTTCTTGCTGTCGGGATCCTTTGCCTCCTTCAGCTTGGCGGCAAGCCTTGTGGTGTCGCCCTCAAAGTGTACCGAGCGGATAAGCATATTCTCGGTGCAGCCCTGAGTTACGTCGATAGGCGCGTCGCTTACGGGAGCCTTCAGGCCGTCATCGACCTCGGGAGCAGTGCTGTCTGCGGGGGCCTCGCTGTCATCTGCGGCGGGAGTCTCGGCAGCCTTGGAGCTTGAATCAGCAGCCTTGGCGCTGCTTGTTGCGGAGGAATCCTCGCTTCCGCAGCTTGCAAGCAGGGCGGCAGTCATCACAAGCGCCAGCGCAAGTGCAAAAATCTTTTTCATTAACTGATCTTCCTTTCTTACAGATGTTTCTGTTATAATTGCAAAAATATTATACTACATCCAAGCGCGGTTTTCAAGCGTTTTTTATAAATTCTTGCCTCAAAATGCAATTATTTTCCGCGAAAACGATTACGCTCTTGAAAATGGCCGGGCGGTGTGGTATAATAAGAGTTAGTGCAAAGTCGGGTGAATCGCGTTCGTCAGCAGACCTGTCACCGCGCTCTCCCGAACAGCCCCGCCCGGAACAAGGTACCCCAACGGCAAGGACGCCTCCTCATTCGCAAAGGTACCTGCCTCCCCTCCGGGGAGGCCTCGCAAAGCTTTGCCAAGCGCTCGGTTGAAAAATGGTGGGGGAATTAAAAAAAAGGAATGATGAGTATGGAGAAGAGAATGACACTTACCTATGAGGTGGGCAGCGGGCTCTACCTCAATATCACAAATAAATGCCCGTGTAACTGTACTTTTTGTATAAGACACAACGGCGACGGCGCCTACGGCTCGGATCCGCTGTGGCTCGAGCATCAGCCCACCGCCGAGGAGGTCATCGAGGCAATCAAAAAGCGAGACCTCTCAAAGTATACAGAGGTCGTATTCTGCGGCTACGGCGAACCGACCTGCGAGCTGGAGATATTAAAACAGGTCTCGGCCTATATCCGCTCTGTCAGTGATATAAGGATAAGGATAAATACCGTGGGGCTTTCGGATCTTATCAATAAGCGCGATACTACCCCCGAATTTGCGGGCGTCTGTGACGCTATCTCAATAAGCCTCAACGCCTCCGACTCCGAGGCCTATGCAAAGGTGACACGGCCGAGCTTCAAGGGCGTTGACTGCTATAAGGAAATGCTCTCGTTTGCCTCAAGGGTGAAGAATTACGTCCCCGAGGTCGTGTTCACGGTGGTGGACATTATCGGCGAGGAGGAGATAGCCCGCTCGCAGAAGATAGCCGACGAGATCGGGATCCGACTGAGGGTGAGAGAGTATATCTCCGAATAATACGGGCGCTGGCGCCTCTTATATCTATTACTAAAGGTGATCGACATGAACAGACCATGGCAGAAAAATCTGATAAATATTGAGCCCTATACCGCGGGCGAGCAGCCCAAGAGCGACGACATAATCAAGCTCAACGCCAACGAGAACCCTTATCCGCCCTCGCCGCTGGTGCAGAAGGCGATAGCCGGGTTCGATGCCGAGAGCCTTCGGCTTTATCCGCCGATGGACGCAGCGCCCCTCAGAAGAGCGGCGGCCAAGTTCTACGGCCTCGATCCCGAGTGGGTCTTTGCAGGCAACGGCTCCGACGATATACTCGCCACCGCCTTCCGCGCGTTTTTCAATTCCCCCGAGCCGATACTCTATCCGGATATAACCTATTCCTTCTATCCCGTCTGGTGCGACCTGCTGCGGGTGCCCTACAAAACTATCCCCGTTGACAGCAGCTTCTGCGTTCACACGGAGGATTATTATATCCCCAACGGCGGCATAGTCCTGCCGAACCCGAACGCCCCCACCACCATCGCGCTGGGTCTCGGAGAGATCGAGGAGCTGCTTGAGCACAACACCGACAGCATTGTTATTATCGACGAGGCCTACGCCGATTTCAGCGACGTGAGCTGCGTTCCGCTGGTGAAGAAATACCCGAACCTTGTGGTGACGCAGACACTTTCAAAGTCCCGCTCGCTGGCGGGTATGAGGGCTGCCATCGCCATCGCCGACCCGTATCTGATAAAGTATCTCGATGCGGTGAAGGATTCCTATAACTCCTATCCCGTGGACGCAGTTGCTATAAAGGCCGCCTGCGCCGCCTTCGAGGACAGGGAGTATTTTGAGGAGACCTGCCGCCGCGTGATCGCGACCCGTGAGCGGACAGCAGCCGAGCTTCGCAGGCTTGGCTTTATCCTGCCGGACAGCGGCACGAACTTCCTGTTCGTTACACACCCCGAGCACAAGGCCGAGGACATCTTCCTCTTCCTGCGCGAGAGGGGGATCTACATCAGATATTTCAAGAAGCCGCGCATCGACAGCTACCTGCGCATAACCGTCGGCACCGACGAGCAGATGGACAAGCTGCTCTCGGCGCTGAGGGAGCTGTGCTGAGATACAGCCGCAGGCCCTAAGCTGCTTTTGCGCTGTCCCCGAGTGCGAGCGCCATGATCTGATCGCAAAGGAGAGGAAAGAGTTGTTTAAGACAGTGACAAAATTGACTAAAGAAAAATATCTGCGCGTCTTCTTTCTTACCTTTTTGGTCTGCGGGATATGCTTCCTGCCGCTCATAGTGCTGAACGGCGGGGATTTCTTTTACTACGGCGACTACAACAAGCAGCAGATAATGTTCTATACCCACCTTCACGACCTTGTCAGGGACGGCCTTCCGCAGTGGGATCACGCAGCCGACCTCGGCTCGGATACGGTGTCGGCTTATTCGTTTTATCTGCTGGGGAGCCCGTTTTTCTGGCTCTCGACCTTGCTGCCCTCAAGGCTCGTGATCGGTGCGATGCCCTGGCTGATAGCCTTGAAAGCTTCTGCTGCATCGGTCGGCGCCTACGGCTTTATCAGGCGCTTCTGCGGCAATGTTACGGCTTGTGCGGCGGGCGCCGTGCTCTTCGGGCTCTCCTCCTACAACACCTCGAACCTGATATTCAACCACTTCCACGATGCAGTGCTGATGCTGCCGTTCATGCTCTGGGGGCTGGAATGTCTGATGCAGGACGGCAGGCGCGGATTCTTCGCCGTGACCGTTGCGCTTGCGGCCTTCACGAGCTATTACTTCTTCTTCGGCCAGGTGATCTTCATTGCCCTGTATTTTGCCGTGGGCGTGTTCACTGGGCATTTCAAACTGACGGCGAAGCGCTTCGGGCTGCTGGCTCTTGAAAGCGTGCTCGGAACGCTTTGCGCGTCTGTCCTGCTGCTTCCCTCGGCGCTGTCGGTGATGAACAATCCCCGCGTCAGCGATTTCCTTTCGGGCAGCGGGCTCTTCGTTTACCGCTACAAGTCGGTGTACCTATACATCATTCAGAATATGCTCGGCCTGCCGAACATACCGCTCATCAGGAATTACGGCGCTGCCCGTGCCAACGAGCTTGACGCCAACTCCTTTGCGTCCTTTATCCACTTCTTTTCGCTGACGGGAATAATCGCCTATTTCCGCACTGTTAAGGGGCGGGACTTTTTCAAGGTGCTGCTGGGCTGCTGCGGCGTGATGATGCTGGTGCCCGTGTTCAATCAGGCGTTCTCGTTCTTTAATGCGGCTTTTTACGGGCGGTGGTTCTATATGCCGCTGCTGATCGGCTGCGCCGTGACGGCAAAGGCTCTCGAGCTCTGGCGGGAAGAGAAGCTCGACCTGAAACGCGGCTACCTCCCGACGGTGATCGTTACGGGAGCGGCGCTCGCCGTCGAGCTTGCGCTGGTGCTGCTGTCGAAGAACAGGATAATAAGCCTCGACTTCGAGAACTACACCTACGCCTATATCCAGATAGCCTTCACGGCCTTCTCTCTGGGTATGCTCGGGCTGGTGCTCTACAAGCCCGAGAGCCCCGACAGGGCTGTTATGCTCGGCAAGATGTTCACCCGCGCGACGGTATTCTGCGGCGTCGGAATGTGTCTGGTCGTTTGGTGCAGCTACTTTTACCGAGGCCTTTCCGAGGTCGATTACATGAGGGCAACGGCGGAATACGCGGCCTCGGACGACCGTTTGCCCAAGGGCGGATACTACAGGGTGTCCTCGTCGCCGAACCTTATAAATATGCCCGTGATCTTCGGCTATGACACGGTGCGTTATTTCAACTCGACTGTCGAGCCCTCGGTGACGGGATTCTACAACGCTGCGGGGATAGAGCGCGTGGCGAAGTCAAGCTACGAGCCGAGCAGCTACCCGCTGATGGCGCTGCTCTCGGTGAAGTATTATTACGACGACCCCTACTACGATTCTAACGGCGACATCAAGCCGATCGAAGCGGAGCTCTCGGGCACCCGAGGCACCTACACGGCTCTTTACCAGCAGCACGGCCTTGACATTTACGAGAACACCGAGTTCATTCCGATGGGCTTCACGTTTGACAAGTACGTTACCGAGGCTGACCTTGAGGGGCTGAACAGCCACGTCAGGGAGGCGGTGCTTCTTGATGCTCTGCTCCTGACCGACGAGCAGGCGGGGCGGTACTCGGATATCCTCACCCACTATGAGCTCCCCGAGACAGCGGCTCTCTTTGCGCAGTACCACGAGGTCTGCGAGGCAAGGCGGTCATCGGCGGCGGAAAACTTCGCCTACACAGACACGGGCTTCACCGCCGAGATCTCCCTCCCCGAGGACGACCTTGTCTTCTTCTCGGTGCCGTACTCGAAGTGGTGGAAGGCCGAAGTGAACGGCAGGGAAGTCGCGATCGAAGAGGTCGATGGCGGCCTTATGGCTGTCCCCTGCGAGGCGGGTCGGTGCGACATTGTCTTTACCTACAAAAACGGCAGCCTTGCCGCCGGCAAGATAATGAGCGCGGTATCAGCCGCACTGCTTGCTCTCTACATCGCAGTCCCCGCGATCGCAAGGCACCGCCAAAAGCAGACCAAATAATGGGAAACCCCCAAATTACGCGCATTGACTAATCAGTGCGCGTTTATTTTTGTGCAAAAAGCCTATTACAAAACCCACCCCGAAAATGCTATAATATAATTGAAAGGCGCTGATAAATACTACTGCGGGGAGGGAAGAGGATATGAGATACAGTATTGGTGATCTGGTGGTATATGTACCTGTTGGCGTATGCAGGGTGCAGGGCTTTGAGGACAAGTGCCTTGACGGCCGCACGCATCGGGAATACATCGAGCTTGTGCCTGAGACGGGAATGAAGACGGTGTGCTATCTGCCTGCGGACATGGCAGATGAGAAGCTGCGCTCTTTGCGTTCGGCGGAGGAGGTCAACAGGATAATCGAGCAGATACCCGAGATCGAGCCCTGCGAGGCAGCACCGAGAAACGACCGCAGAGTCATGTTCTCGGACATACTCAAGAGCGACGATGCGCTGAGGATAATCTCGCTTGTAAAGCTGCTGCTGAGCCACCGCTACGAGCGCGAGCAGGCGGGCAAGCATCTTGCGGCGGGAGAAGAGACCGCCTTGAAGACCGCGCTTGCGATCGTCAGCCAGGAATTTGCGATCGTGCTTGGCATCAGCGAGAACGAAGCTGAGCAGAAGATCTGCGACAAGCTCTCGGCGTGAGGGCTTGATACAATATCACGAAGCTAAAGGATATTCCTCCGCCGTCAGTTGGGTACTCATATAGAAGTTTTGAGCCATAGTATTTCTGATATACAGTCAGAAGTACTATGGCGTTTTTATTGACTTAAAAGAGAATGTTTGCTATAATGTTACAAAGACAAATTGAAGTTTATGGAGGTAGATGAAATGAAAGACGGAATCGTTCCAAATCCGAACAACATTCATCCAATAGCCGGATATGATAAAGAAATATACGTCAAACCGACGATTAAAAATCCGAATATTATCGTCGGACATTTCACCTACATTGCAGACTCAGAATTTGAAAGTCATGTAACAAACTATTATCCATGGAGCAGGGATAGGCTTATCATTGGCAAATTCTGTCAGATCGCAGCAGGTGTTGAGTTTATGATGAATGCTGCAAATCACCAGATGAATGCGGTAACGACATTCCCATTTTATACGCTTGAGGGATGGGAAATGAACGCTCCTGATCCGTCTGAAATGCCGTTCAAAGGGGATACTGTGATCGGCAATGACGTTTGGATTGGACAAAACGCAGTGATCCTTCCCGGCGTTCATATCGGCGACGGTGCGATTATTGGAGCAAACAGCATTGTCGGCAGTGATGTCGATCCGTTTACAATCGTTGTTGGAAATCCATCAAAGCCTTTGAGGAAACGCTTTGATGATGAGTTGATTGAACTCCTGCTTCGTTTCAAGTGGTGGGACAAGAGTATAGATGAAATAAACAAATTGATCCCTCTTTTGACTTGCAGCGAATTAGAAGAAGTCAAGGAAGAAATCAAGAAACGGATAGAGTGATATATACTGATTTAGCTTAGGGCAACACCGCACAAAGACGTCAGGCGGTCTTTGTGCGGTGTTGCCTTAGTAACCGAATAAACACAATGCCCCTGAGTGCTTTCTCACACTCAGGGGCAAAACTTCTATATGAGTATTCGCCTTCGGGCGGAGAGAATATCTTTTTTTGTTTGGCGGAGGGCGGCGCGTTTTTGCTGCAAAATAATTGACAAAAACGTTTTCGGGTGCTATAATTCAAAAGGAGATCAGGTCGGATCAGATCTGTTTACGACTTTTAAGGAGGCTGAAAATGACAAAGGCAAGGCAATTCACCGGCTTCATCATCGGGGCTGTGCTTGCTCTGGCGGCTATGGTCGTTATGTCGCTTCCGGCAAGCGCTGCGGGCTACGGACTCGCGGTGGACGGCGTCGAGGTAACGTCCTCGAACGCAGCGGACATTTGCGGAGACGGCATCTATTCCTACAAGCCCTCGACCAAGACCCTTTCTGTAAAGGGCACTCACAAGTCCTCTACAACGGCTATCGAGAACAAGAGCGTTGACGGGCTCAGGATCAGTGTTGAAAAGGGCTCGACCGTCAACGGCCCGATAGTGATAAGAAAAAACACCACTATCACGGGCGACAGCACCCTGACCGTAAAGCCAACGGGCTCGTCGGGAATAGTTGTGTACGACAACAGCACGCTGACCCTTGATCGCGCCAATATGAGGGTCGTGGCACGCTTCGGTATCGGCGGCTCTGCGGGCAGCAAGTCTGCGCTGAAGATAAAGGAATCATATCTGGATATGGAATGCTCACTGGCAGCTATCAGCGGCTTCAGCAGCGGCGTTACCCTGGAGCAGTGCTTTGTGTCCAAGCCCGAGACCTTTTCGATAGAGAACGGCGGCATCTTCGACGGCAGCACAGGCAGCGAAGCGACGAGGCTCCTGATAAGCAACGCCTGTCAGTATGAGCTCGAGATCTCGGGCACCGTGGTAACAGAAAAGAACCGCCTCGACATACTTGGGAACGGCATCTTTGAATACGACTACAAGACAAACACCCTGCTCATAAAGGGCGATTATACCGAGGACGACATCTATGTCAAGAGCAATATAGACGACCTTACCATAAAGACCGTCAAGGACTCCCGACTGACCGCCTGCTTTACGCTCAACGCAGACACCACGGTCACAGGCGCGGGTGTCCTGACCTTTGCGAACAACGGCAGTATCCCCTTCGGAAAGAATGTAGACAAAAAAGTCACCCTCACCTTCAAGAAGGCAAAGGTGGTCACCGAGACCTGGAATTTTTACTGCGACGACAGACAGGGCGGCTGCCTTGTGTTTGACGAATCCTATATCCACGCCAAGGGCACCGAGGACGGCGGCTGCTTTATCCGTTACGGCGCCCGCAACACCGAGAACTTTACCCACAGGGCGTTCGTGGACAGCATCGAGCTGAAAAACTGCGAGCTCGCGGGCCCCGAGAATGCCGTCCTCGAAAACAACAACATCTACATCAAAGGCACCTACAACAGGTACACCCCGGCACTGAAGGATCCGGCCGGGAACGTTATTATCCGCCCGAAGCTGGTGTTTGACCTCAAATATCCCTCCTACACCTACACGGGCAAGCCGATAGAGCTGGACAAATACATCACCCTGACAGCCAACGGCAAGGCGCTCACCAAGGACAAGGACTACACACTCTCCTATGAGAACAACACCAAGGTAGGCTACAAGACCGCGACCGTCAAGGTAACGCTCAAGGGCGACCACATGGGCGAGCTCAGCAAGGAGTTCACCATCAAGCCGGCAAAGCAGTCAAAGCCCACTCTGACTACAAAGAACGGCGCCATAAAGGTGAGCTGGAAGGAGGACGCTTCGGCTGTCGGCTATCAGGTGATCTACAGCAAGGATCCCGGCGTTCCGGCAGATTCCAAGACCTATCACAGCACCACAGTGACCGGCAAGGGCTATGTGAACCTTTCAAGCGTCCCCGAGCCCGGCGAGACCTGGTACGTTAAGGTGCGCTCCTTCATCACCTCGGACGGCACCACGAAGGGCACGCGCTACGGCAGCTACTCCGCCGCCGCGAGCATTACCGTCAAGGGCAATGTGAGCAAGGCCTCTATCCCCTACGCCAGCTACACCTACACGGGCAAGGAGATCAAGCCTGCCGTGACCGTTAAGGACAGCGACGGCAAAAAGCTCTCGTCCGCTGACTACACAGTGACCTATACCGACAACATCAAGGTCGGCAAGGCAACGATAAAGATAAGCGGCAAGGGCGACTATCAGGGCACGATCACCAAGACCTTCGTCATCAAGCCCAAGCCCGGCACCCTGACACTGACGGCTGGCAAGGGCGCCTTCAGGGCGAGCTGGACAAAGAACACCTCTGCCACGGGCTACGAGATCGTCTACTCGAAGGACAAGAGCTTCAAGAGCGGTGTATACACCTACAACGTATCGAAGAACACCACCACGAGCGCAAACTTCTCCTCAAAGCCTGCGTCGGGCGAGACATGGTATGTCAAGTACAGGGCATACGTCACCGTCGGCGGCAAAAAGTACGGCAATTTCAGCTCGGTGAAAACAATAAAGACCAAGTAAGCAAAAACGGTATCCCGTTCCCCCTTTGGGAATGAGATACCGTTTTTGTTATACCCGTGAGCTCTCACATCTTCCAGGAGGAGAGCAGGAACCCGGGGATCACGACGATCGCGAAGAACGCCCAGCTGATAAGGGTGAAGACCTTGATGAACCTTTTGCCCTGGCCGGGGTATTCGCGGACATAGATGCGATAGTTTATCACCGAAGCAAGCGACCCGATGAGCGAGCAGAGCCCGGCGGTGTCGGCGCCGTAGATCAGGCCCGCGTTGCTGTGGGAGAACGGGTAGAGCACGATCGAGGCAGGAACGTTGGAGATGAGCTGGCTTAGGCCGATGGCACACCAGTATTCCCGGCCTGCCACAGCGCGGCTCAGGAAGTCGGCGATGCGGCTGTTTGCGGCGATCGACGAGGAGAAAACAAAGAAGAACAGGAAGGTGAACAGAAGCACATAGTCCACCTTCAGGAACAGCCGCCTGTCAGCCGCAGCGATGGCTGCGAGCACGATGATAACAGCCGCCCACCAGTAGTCCGTGCGGCTGACGATCGTGATTATCACCAGCAGGAACAGCGCGAGATACAGTCCGCTCTTGCTGCCTGCGTCTGCGCTCAGCTGAGAGCGGTCGAAGTCTATCTTCTCGTGCAGGCCGTGACGGTAAAGCACCAGCACAAAGATCACCAGCAGCACCGCCGACCCGACACACAGCGGCAGCATATGCAGCATGAACCGCCCTGCGCTTATGCCGTATCGGCTGTAGAGGAAGAGGTTCTGCGGACTTCCGAAGGGAGTCAGCAGCGAGCCTCTTACGGCGGCAATGTTCTCCATAGTTATCACGGGCAGGATGTATTGCTCCTTGCCGCCTCCGCGGAAGGTCAGGATCGTCAGCGGCACGAAGATCATCAGCGAGACATCGTTTGTGACGAACATTGACGAAAAGAACACCCCGAAGATGTAAAACAGCGAGAGCCCGGTCATGGATCTTGTTCTAAGTGAGAGCCGCACCAGCGGGTCAAGCACGTTCTCCTGCTTGAAGCCCTCCAGCACACAGAGCATCATCATCAGGGTGCCGAGGGTGTGCCAGTCGATGTCACGCAGCAGGGAAGCGCTTGGAGGCGTGATGAACAGCGCCGCTATGGCTGCCGCTGCCGACACCGTCAGCATAGGCTCATGCCGAAGCAGCCTCAAAGCCTTGTTCATTTCTCTCACTCCCTTCGTTCGGTCATTGGCGCAACGGTATAATTATAGCACGCTCCGCCCGATATTTCAATAGCTTTCCTGTTATTTGCAGGAAAAATATCGGGTATGACCGAAGGCTCGGGGCGGCCGATCGCTTCTTCTTGTTGCCGGGGGGGATATAGAAGCCTACAGCAGCTGCCGCAGGAGCTCGTCTATTTTCTCCCTTGTCGCCAGCCCGTCCGAAAAGGCTGTTGCGCCTCCTGCGGCGGTGCCGAGCCTGAGGGCGTATTCGTAGTCGCCTTCAAGCGAGCCTGCGATAAAGCCTGCCACCATCGAGTCGCCGGCGCCGACGGAGTTCCTGACCTCGCCCTTGCAGACCCCGCAGCGGTGGGTCACGCCGTTTTCGTCTATCAGTATTGCTCCGTCGCCTGCCATCGAGACAAGCACGTTCACGGCGCCCAGCTCCCGAAGCCTTCGGGCGTACTGCTCTATCTCGCCGTCGCTGCCGAGCCTGACCCCGAACATCTCGCCGAGCTCGCGGTCGTTGGGCTTTATCAGGAATGGCTTGTATTTAAGCACATTCAGCAGAAGATCCTTTGTGGCGTCCACAACGGTGCGTATCTTCCTGTCCGAGAGGCGCTGCATTATCCGCTCGTAGATATCGGAGGGGAGGCTTGAGGGTATGCTGCCCGCAAGCACCAGTATGTCCCCGTCCGTCAGCCTGTCAAGCTTTTTGAAAAGCTCTTCAAGTGCTGAGTCGTCTATGTGCGGCCCCTGACCGTTGAGCTCGGTCTCCTCGTCGGCCTTGATCTTTACGTTTATGCGCGAGCTGCCGCTTTCAAGCCTTACAAAATCCGACTCGATGCCCATGGCTCTTATGCCGTTCTCGATCGCCTCGCCTGTGAAGCCTGCGGTGAAGCCCAGCGCCCTCGAGCTGATGCCGAGCTCTTTGAGCACGGCGGAAACATTGATGCCCTTTCCGCCGAAGTACATCTCCTCCGATGCCGAGCGGTTCACCTCGCCAAGCTTCATCGTGCCCGTGTGCACCACATAGTCGATCGCGGGATTGAATGTTACAGTGTATACCATCTGCGCTGCCTCCTTGGTGTTTTAATCTAATAACTATACTACCACGTTATCCGCGAAATTTCAAGCGCTGCGCCGCCGCCTCGGCGGGAATTGTTTGTATGAAATGTACAAATACAAAAGCCCGCTTTATACACAGTTCACAAACTTTTAAAAAACTGTTTCATTTTTTGATTTTTTGTAGTATAATCATAACAGAGGCAAAACGAGCCTTAATAACGGGGGTGCTTATCATGTATTACATAGACAGAGTTGTTAAAAAGGTAAAGGAAAGAGATTTCAGCGACATCGAGTTCACCGACATCTTCCCGCTCAACGAGATCAAGAACGGCGGCGTCAAGGAGCTTTTGCAGCTCACTGGAATTTATCTGGGCGCCATAATACTTGCGATACTGCTAATCTTCGCGCTGGGCTGGGTGCCTGTTCTCGGCGTGATAATCGACATAATCGCGGGCATCGTGATACTGTATTCCGTTGTGGGAATGTTCGGCGGCCTGCTCACGTTCATGAAGTATAACTGAGAAAGCTTTATACGGCGGCACGCTTTTGGTGTGCCGCTTTTTCTTTGTTTTGTGCGTCCTCAAAAAATTTTTTCAAAAACCTCTTGACAAGCCGCTCTGAATATGTTATAATATCTAATGTTGTGACACATCAATCATGCTGGTGTAGCTCAGTTGGTAGAGCAGCTGATTTGTAATCAGCAGGTCGGGGGTTCGAGTCCGTCCACCAGCTCCATCAACTTTCAATAGAATATGGGAGAGTTCCCGAGTGGCCAAAGGGGGCAGACTGTAAATCTGTTGCTTCTAGCTTCGATGGTTCGAATCCATCCTCTCCCACCATATATGGCGAACGAAAAAGATGTCCGCCGCGAAAAGCGCGTATTTACGCGCTTTTTTTGTTGCCCTGAAGCCGTAATTTTTTAAGGCAAAACCGAAGATGACATTTGCCGTTTTAGATGTCAAAACAGGAGTTGAAGGTCAGCGTGCCGAAGGGCGAGAAAAAGGAGAAGGAGATCTACACTCTTGAAGAGGTCGAGCAGTTGTTTGAGCTTTTGGAGGAAGCCCCGATGAAGTACAAGGTCTTCTTCACCCTTGCTATCTATAGCGGTTTCCGACGTGGCGAGCTGTTAGGGCTGGAGTGGAAAGACGTGGATTTCGATAACAACGTTATAAGCGTCAAGCGGACATCGAACTACACCGCAAATAAGGGCACTTACACCGACACCACCAAGACGAAGAAGTCACAGCGTTCTCTGAAATTTCCAGACCATGTAATGGACTTGCTCAGAGAGTACAAAGCCGAGCAGGACAGCTTCAAGACGCTGATGGGCAGCAAGTGGATAGAAACAGACAGACTGTTCGTGAAGGAGAACGGTCTACCGATGTACCACACCACGCCCTACAGCTGGTTCAAGACCTTCTGCAAGAGGCATGATTTCAGGTTCTGCGACATACACTCCCTGCGACACTTCTACGCTAGTTCCCTCATCAATGAGGGTGTTGACCCGGCAGCTGTGTCGAGTGCTTTAGGCCATTCGGTCATCGGAACGACTGTCACCACCCCAAAAGGACACACCCCATCCACCGCAGCCATATTCGATATAATAGTAAAGATCCAGCATCTTGTCAAAAGATGGGTAGTATTACAAGAAATATTCTAATAGCACAATAATCTAACTGACAATACAACGAATCACAGGAGCATCGTCATAGTGAAGATGTTGGTGCTTTTGTTTTCTCAACGCTGAAATCTTTAGATTAAAATCCCCCTATTTTCAAGGACTTTGAGCATTCGGTATGGTGATTTGACACCACAAAAACGGCAGTTGCAAAAAAGAGAACTAATATAGTATTAAAAGGAGCTAAGTCAGTTATGGTTGTCTTGACGAATAATCAAGAACGGAGCGTTGCCAAAATGGCGGACGCTCCGTTTTTATACTATGTTATTTTATCAACACGACAGTCACAGTTATCACGTTATTGTCAGCCTTTGCCGAGATCTCTCCACCGTGAAGTTCCACGATCTTCTTTGCTATCGCAAGCCCAAGACCTGCGCTGTCGGTGTCTGTCCTTGAATGGTCATCACGGTAAAAGCGGTCAAACATATCCTCTGTGCTGACCTCTGCCCCTTTGCGGATCGTGTTGGACAGCGAAATGCTGACGCTGTCAGAGCCGACCTTGCTTTCAAGCCTTACATCGGTGTGCGGCTCGGCATATTTTATCACGTTCGCAAAGAGGTTTTCCATGACCCTTGCAAGCCTGTCAAAGTCCACTTTTGTGATGAACGGCTCATCATCAATGCGAATTTCAAGATTCAGACTGTTCTGCTGTAACAGGGCTTTCATTTCATAGCCGAATTGCTTGATAAACTCCGTCACATCGCCCTGCTCGGTATTGAGACGGAAATCGGGCGAATCCATTTTCGTCAGTTCAAACAGCTCGTTTATCAGCCCATTAAGCCCCTTTAACCGCCTGTCAGTGACCTCGATATACTCGGAAAACTTCTCGTCATTGCGGTCGCTGTAACCTTTCAAAAGCTGAACATAGCCCATGATAGATGTCAGCGGACTTCGCAGGTCGTGGGATACATTTGAGATCAGTTCGTTCTTCTGCCGTTCGGCTTTCTGCTGACGGAGCTTGTTTTCCTGCAGATCTGCATTCATCTGGTTGATGCTTCGGCTCAAAACTGTCAGCTCGTCATTGCCCTTTTCCTCAACGTGAATATCAGCACCGTTTTCAGCTATCCTGCTGACATCATCGGAGATCTTTCCGATATACTCCGACTTGTGCTTTGTTATCAGCCCGAATATCGCAACAAAAATAATGATGCTGATAAGCAGAATACCGTATAAAACGATAAGCCCGAACACGCTGTTCTGCTCATCTGAAAAATACTTTGCCAGCTTTGTGATAAGCCCCTCGCCCACACCAAGCACAATTCTTGTCAGCACGATCAGCGAGCCGAATGCCAGCACCGCAGAGAGCAGATAAAAGTTTTTCAGCGTCTGAAAACGCTTTCTTGACACGATAAACTGTATCAGTGCAAACACCCCTATTGCCGCCAAAACAAAGGGTATCATAAGCAGGCGGCTGTTATAAATGCTCACGCAGGCAGAACCCAGCGACAGGAACGGCGTTGCCGCAAGAAGTCCCGTCAGGATACCGCCGATCAGGAAAACAGGCTCTTTCTTCATATCTTGTAACCCCGTCCCCATACCGTCTTGATGATGTTTCTGCCCGACTTGTCAAAGTCCAGCTTTTTGCG
>OCTW011609569.1_pt1 | contig 19425 bp, 19 predicted proteins | sample 1539671 | NCBI WGS metagenome assembly OCTW01 (sample SAMN02144230, study PRJEB22623) | gut metagenome | biome: sheep rumen | host: Ovis aries | place: New Zealand
TTACCAGTCACACCATCAAAATCTTTTAATTCAGCAAGGTTATTAGCAATATCAATTGAAGTTTTCGCACCTTCTGCTGCTTTTGCAATCATATAAACTGAATCATAAGAAAGTGCGGCAAACATATTTGGTTCTGAACCGTATTTTGCTTTATAAGCTTTAATAAAATCATTTGCTTTACCTGAAAGGGCTGTTTTTGTTGAATAACCAGATACGTAGTAAACACTATTAGCATTAGCTTTACCAGCCAAATCAGCAAAGCTATCATCATTGAAACCATCAGGTCCAAGAATTGGAACACTGATTCCCATATCACGCGCTTGTTTTGTGATAATACCAGTTTCTGTATAATAACCAGGCATAACAATAGCATCATAATCCAAGTTTTTAAATTTCGTCAAAGCTGATTGGAAATCCTTATCCCCTGAAGCAAAGGTAGCTGTTGTAACAATGTCGCCTTGATATTTTTTCTTGAACTCCTCAGCAATTCCTTTAGCATAGTCACTTGAATTGTCGTAATAAAGAACGACCTTTTTAGCATTCAAATTACTGTAAGCATATTGAGCTAAAACCTGACCTTGGAAGCTATCTTGGAAAGTCGTACGGAAAACATATTTTTTAACACCATCAACAGTATCAAGTGTTAAATCATCTTGAGTTCCGCTTGGTGTCAACAAAGGAACACCAGTTTTTTGTGCGTTCAAACTTGCTGCAGCAACAGCACCTGATGTCGCAGGACCAATCATGGCATTAACTTGACTTTGAATAGCCAAGTTTGTTGCAGCTGTTGAAGCTTCCGCATTTTCTGACTTGTTATCTTTTGTCACAAGTTCGATTTTTTTCCCATCAACGCCGCCAGCTTTATTAATCTCTTGAACAGCAAGTTTAATCCCGTTGTTTTCTGCATTACCATAAGCAGCAACTGTACCAGTCAACTCAAGGTTAACACCGACTTTAATCGTATCGCCGATTGTTGTACCAGTAGCATTTGCAGTAACATCTGGAGATTTACTACAAGCCCCTAGAGCGATTGAGGTTAAAAAAGTTAACGCTGTTAGCACAATCTTTTTATGCATAAGACATTCTCTCCTTAATTTTCTAATAAAAAAGTTAAGTCAAAGAATACTGAATTATCTGAAAATTTACACTATTCTTCGCCCACTTCTTTCGTACCCAAATGTGTATTATATCAAAAATGTGACAAATTGCCCACAAAATCTTGATCAATATTATCAAGTTCTGATAAAGAAACTGCTTTCACAAATTTTAAAGCTGAAATTTCCTCAACAATATCTGCTGCTTCTTCCTTATTAACGTATAGCAGCTGATAATGCATTTTTCGAGAATGATAAAGAACATCGCCATACTTGTTCAATTTTCTCGCATCACGATTATAATATAAATAAACAATAATTCCCTGACGTTCTTGTTTTTCAAACATCTCTCTTCCCCCCTTTACTACAATGTTGATGGTGTGATTTATGTGGTGCCAAAGGCAAACCAGTATCTACAAAAATCGTTGGTGAAATGACTAATGAAATTTCTTTTGTTAACTCTGCTAGAATCTTTTGGACAGCCACTTCATTTTGTCTTAATAAGCTAACTGTTTGATCCAAATCAAGCGCTCTTTTTTCCTCTAGTAACTGACGACGAAGGTCTTTTACCTCAGGACGAAAAGCAGCATAATCTTTGACTTCTTCGTAAGATTGCTTTAAAGCCTGAAAATGAGAAATTCTCGCTTGTAAAGCTGTATCAGCTAAGAATGCTTTTTGAATTGCTAAATAAGATTTCACTGAATCTAATTCTAAAAAAGCTTGAGCAACCTCATCGATTGCTTCATCAATTTCAAATAATTGTTCATCAATTGCCAACATAAATCGATTATACCATATTTGATATCAAATGTATCCCTACCCTGCTTACAGCAAAAAAGGGAGTGAGACAGAAATCGGTAGTTTCGCAGAAACTTGATTTCATCGTCTCACCCCCGCAAGGTTGAGTAGGGTTGTAAAAGCTGATTTATCAGCGTATTGGAACCCACTCAACTACTGCGTCTTGTATAGAATATCCATCTAAAGAAAGAAGCTGAACACTTTTGTCTCAGCCTCTACTTATTTATTAAGAAATTAGTTCAATTCGTTGTTGACCATGATTTCATCGATAAAGCCGTATTCAAGAGTTTCTTGAGCGCTCATCCAGTTATCACGTTCAGCATCTGCGTGAACTTTTTCCAATGTTTGGCCTGAATTATCAGCCAAAATTTGTTCCAAGTTTTGACGTGTTTTCAAAAGGTGTTCAGCAGCAATTGCCATATCAGTTTGTTGAGTACCGCCACCAGTACCACCCATTGGTTGGTGAATCATGTATTCTGCATTTGGTAACATGAATCGTTTACCCTTTGTACCTGATGAAGCAATGATTGTACCCATTGATGCTGCCATACCCATAACAATAGTTTGAACATCTGATTTAATGAAGTTCATTGTATCTACAATAGCAAGACCAGCTGAAACTGATCCACCAGGAGTATTAACATAAAGGTAAATATCTTTTGTATTATCTTGCGCATCAAGGAACAACAATTGAGCAATGATAGAGTTTGCCATATTGTCTTCAACTGGTCCAGTCAACATGATGATACGATCTTTCAAAAGACGTGAGTAAATATCATATGAGCGTTCACCGCGGCTTGTTTGTTCAATAACTACAGGAATCATATCTTTTCTCCTTTACTAGGCTAGAAAATAATAGGTATAACATCTCAAAACTATTTTTCTGGCCTCTGTTTTAAATATTAACCTGAGACTATTATAGTCAAATGGTCAAAAAAGGTCAAATGAAAAATTTTAATATTCGACTTTTTCCTGAAGTAAAATAAATCGACTGCTTTTTTTCGGTTGATAAATGGCTAATAGAACACCGATAAAAATCAAGCCTGTTCCTAAAAATGCTAAACCGCTCAGCCATTCGCCAAAGAAAAGAAAGGCAAAGACTGCTGCAAAAATAGGCTCTAGAGCAAACATGACACTTGTGAATTCTGCACTAACATAAGATTGAACAGTTGTTTGCATCACCCAACCATAAGCTGAGCATAGCAAAGCTAGTCCTAAAACAGAAAACCAAACTGTGCTTGAATGAGGTAAAACAGGCGTTTCAAGTGAAAATGTTCCTATTAAAGCATATAAACTAGAGAAACCTAATTGCCAAATTCCTAAACTCATCGCATCTACTTTATCAACAAAGGTTTTAGAAAGAATAATGTATAAAGCATATAAAGCTGCAGATAACAAACACATCGCAGCACCAAAATTTAATTGCGATAAATCAGCACCAGTTAAGAGATAAAGGCCAAGTAAAACAATAAGAATCGCTACTATTGTCTTTACATTTGGCAGTTTTCGAGTCATGATAGCTTGGAAAATAGGGACAATAACCACTGTAGTGGAAGCCAAAAAACCTGCTGTTGAAGCCGAGGTATCAATAACACCAACAACTAAAAAATAAAAGACTGCAAATAATAAAGCTCCTGCTAAAGCACTACAAGTCATTAACTTCCAAGAAAAATTTTTTTGTAAACGTCGATAAAAAATCAAAATCAAAGCCAAAAAAGCCAAACCACAACGGAGAGCTACTAATTCTATGGCTGGAATTTCAGATGCACCAAGTGCCATGAAAATATAGGACATCCCCCATGCGAGAGGCACAGTAGCTGAAAATAGTTGAGCATATTTTTTTATCATAAATTTCACCTCTCAATTCCTAATATCATGCTTTTATTATAAGTTGATATTGGATATAAGTAAAATTAAAGTATATAATAGAAACATAAATTTTACTTATGAGAGGTGCTGCAATGATTTCAAAATACGCTATTTTCTGCTCGGTTATTGAATCGGGTTCTTTTACCAAAACAGCCAACCTATTAAACTACTCACAAAGTGCTGTCAGTCAAACCATCAAAAATCTAGAAAAAGAAATTGGAACGTGTTTATTAACTCGGGGTCATGAAGGCGTCAAGTTAACAAAAGATGGTCAAGCACTCTATCCCTACTTCCAACAAATTGTCCAAAGTGAAAAACAGTTAACTAAAAAAATTGACGAATTACAAGGCCTGAATAAAGCTGAGATACGCATTGGTATTTTTACTTCTGCTAGCCGAAATTTTATCTTACCATTTATTAAAGAATTTAAATCTAAACATCCAGCAGTGAATTTTGTCCTCAAGCAAGGGGATTACACAAGCATTCACCAATGGTTAGATACCGGGCAAGTGGATTTAGGTTTCACGCACATCGATTATGTTGGTCAATTGCAATCTCAAATCCTTTATCAAGACTGTCTTTATGCAGTTCTACCAAGCAAACATCCTTTGGCAAAACAAAGCGAAGTTTCTCTTTCTGATTTGGCTAAAACTGAGTTAATTTTGCTTGATGAAGGTGAAAACAGTTTAACACGCGCAGCTTTTGCTAAAGCAAACATCACCCCAACATTCACCTACGAAATTTACGATGACTATACCATCTTGGAGATGATTCGACAAGATTTAGGAGCTAGCCTCCTTTACGAAAACTTCCTTGATGGCCTAGCTCTAGAAGATTTAACCGTTCGTCACATTACTGAAAAACCATTTCGGACCATCGTTTTGGCTTGGAAAAACTGGCAAACCCTTCCTTTAGCTGCTCAAGAATTTGCCAAAAATATTTCTAACCATATTCATGATTAAAAAAGGTTTGCGTTCTCAACCGAACGCAAACCTTTTTATTGTTAATTAAGCAGTAAGCTTAGCTTTATTTTGTACCAAACAAACGGTCACCAGCGTCACCAAGACCTGGTACGATGTAACCATTTTCGTTCAATTTTTCATCAAGAGCAGCTGTATAGATATCGATGTCTGGGTGAGCTTCTTGAAGAGCTTTAACACCTTCTGGAGCAGCAACAAGACAAATAAATTTGATGTTTGCAGCACCACGTTTTTTAAGTGAGTCAACAGCCAAAATTGCAGAACCACCAGTTGCAAGCATTGGGTCTACCACAAAGATTTGGCGTTGATCGATATCTTCTGGTAATTTCACAAGATATTCAACGGGTTGTAAAGTTTCTTCGTCACGGTACATACCAATGTGACCAACTTTAGCCGCTGGGATAAGGCTCAAGAAACCATCAACCATACCGATACCAGCACGTAGGATAGGAACAATTGCCAATTTTTTACCAGTCAATTGTTTTTGAGTTGTTTTTGTAATAGGTGTTTCAATTTCAACATCTTCTAATGGAAGGTCGCGAGAAACTTCATAGCCCATAAGCATAGCGATTTCGTTAACCAATTCGCGAAAATCTTTAGTTGAAGTTGTTGTACGACGTAAAATTGACAATTTGTGTTGGATAAGCGGGTGTGAGATAACTTGGAATTTTCCCATGATTGTACTCCTTTATACTGAATTTAGTTTAACCTTACCAATTATAGCAGAAAATAGGGAAATTTGCTAAATTTTTATGACGAATGTCACATTTTTATCATAATAGCGTTTTAAAATACTAAAAAAAGCAGGATTTCTCCTGCCATTATTTTCCAAAAACCTCAGCAATGCGTTTGCTTGCTTCTTTGATAGTCTCAAAAGGCGTTGCAGCATTCAAACGTGCAAAAGTTTTTCCTTCTTTACCAAAATGTGAGCCATCATTTAAAACCACTTTTGCTTCTTTTTGCAATTTTTCATCCAATTGCGGTTGTTCAATGCCATAAGCAGAAAAATCTAACCAAACCAAGTAAGTTCCTTCTGGTTTCATGACCTTGATTTTTGTATTTTTTTCAAAATAGTCGACAAGATAATCGATATTTTTTTCAACCACTTTTTTGAGTTCTTCTAACCAAGGTTTGCCATAAGTAAAGGCGGTTTCTGTAGTAATCATACCAATTGTTGGAACTTCATGCTGATTATTAGCCAGTTGAACACGTTGAAATTTTCGTCGCAAAGTCGGATTCTGAATAATCACGAAACTATTCTTAGTTCCTGCAATATTAAAAGTCTTCGTTGCTGACGATAAAACCAAGGTAAAGTCTTTAAAGCTATCATCAATTGTATTGAAAGAATGATGAGTGTGACCAAAAAGGGCTAAATCTTGATGAATTTCATCTGAAACCAAAATAACACCGTGTTTTTTGCAAAGCTGACCAATTTTTTGCAATTCATCCTTTGACCAAACACGTCCACCAGGATTATGCGGACTGCAAAAGACATAAAGTTTAACCTGATTTTCCACAATGTCTTTTTCCAACTGCTCAAAATCAATTTCAAAATGCCCATTTCTAATCAGCAATGAATTTTCAACCAACTTACGATCATTAAGGCGAATAGTACGAGCAAAGGGATAATAGACTGGCGAATTAATCAAGACAGCATCGCCTTTTTCTGTAAAAGCTTGAATAGCGACCGAAATGGCTGGGACAACACCGTCAATAAAAGAAATATCTTCCTTTTTAATCTCATAGCCATGCTCATTTTTTTCCCAATCAATCACGGATTGATAGAGAGAATCTTTAAAATAATTATAGCCAAAAATATGTTCCTGACCGTAATCAATGATGGCCTGTTTAATTTCTGGAACAGGTAAGAAATCCATGTCAGCTACCCACAATTGAAGCAAATCTGGATTTTTTTCTGAGCTTTGCCATTTATAAGTAAACTGATTTAGACGATTGGGTCTACTTGTAAAATCATATTTTCCCATATTACCCCTCCAAAGCATTTTTCAAATCTTCAATCAAATCTTCAACGTCTTCAATACCGATTGACAAACGTAATAAATCATTAGTCAAACCGTAAGAAAGACGAACATCTTCAGGAATATCAGCGTGCGTTTGCGTTCTTGGATAAGTGATTAGACTTTCTACACCTCCAAGACTTTCTGCAAATGTGATAATCTCTAGATGATTAATGATATCAGGAATTTTCGTTTCATCAACCACCTTAAATGAAATCATACCACCTTTTCCAGTATAAAGCACCTCTTTGACAGCTGATGAATTTTTCAAAAAGGCAACAATTTCGTGAGCATTTTCTGTGGCTTTTTCCATACGAAGTTTAAGAGTCTTGAGACCTCGCATTAACATGTAGGAATCAAAAGGAGAAAGGGTAGGTCCTGTAGTATTCAGATTATAAAAAAGTTTTTCATATATAGCTTTATCACTGGTAATCACAACGCCTGCAAGAACATCATTGTGACCCGCTAAATATTTTGTAGCTGAATGAACCACGATATCAGCTCCAAGAGCAATTGGATTTTGATAAATCGGACTATAAAATGTGTTATCAACGACTAATTTAGCTCCATTGGCATGTGCAACTTCTGCAACTTTCACAATGTCAAATTCAATCATCAAAGGATTCGTCGGTGTTTCAAGGTAAACGATATCCGTCTCTTCAGAAATTGCAGCTATAAGGTCAGTTTCTGAATTAGCATAGGTAAACTCAAAACGTCCTTCTTTTTCCTTGTCATTAAACCAACGGAAAGACCCGCCATACAAATCACGCGCAGCTACTACTTTTGCCCCAACAGGAAAAATTTCAAGTGCCAAAACAATAGCGCTCATTCCTGATGAAGTCGCTAAGGCATAATCTGCTTTTTCAATCGCTGCCAGTGTTTTTTCAAGGGTAGCACGTGTTGGATTTTTCGTTCTTGTATAATCAAATCCAGTTGATTTTCCAAATTCAGGATGTTGATAAGTCGTTGAAAAATGAATCGGTGCTGCAAGAGCTCCCGTTGCTTCATCCGACTTGATCCCAGCATGAGCTAAAATAGTAGCCAATCTACAGTCACTTTTCATAATAGTCCCCCTTCTCATCTCATATACGATCTGTCAAAAATTTATAGACCTTATTCTAACATTTATTTTCTAAAATGCATGCCTTTTAGCTATTCTAATTCTTGATACTTAGCTATAAGAAAAAACTATAGCTAAAAAGGAAGTGATATTTTAAAAGCTGATTTATCAGCATATTAGAAATCAGTCAACACTATGCCTTGCTTATTATAACTACATAAAAAAGAAGCTGAGAACTTTTGTCTCAGCCTCTTTCACGAGTCTAGAAATTAAAAGCAAATTTAGCCCTGTAGACTGTTTTTTACTCTAGATGGAATTTTTGACGCAATGCTTTTGCTCGACTTCCAATTAATTTATCTAAGAGATGAGTTGCCAAAGCTAAGAAGCCATAAACAGCAACACCAAGCGCTCCCATGAGAACTAGATAAATCACACTACCAATACGAGTCGTTGGACTGATAATGAAGTGAAGGCCAAATGTTCCTAAAGCAACAACCACTCCCATGATAGCTGTTAAAATAGTCACCAAAAGAATGCCTCGCCATAATGCCTTGCGGTTAAAGTGTGTTACTTGGTGAATTTGATTAAACATCAGAACAATTGGAACCATCAAACCAATAGCCGTTGATAAAAGTGGTCCATAAGCTTTAAATAAAAAGATAAATGGTACTTGCAAAACAATCTTGACAACTAAGCCATACGCAAAATAGTGAATTGCTTTGCGGTTTTCAAAAAGTGCTTGCAACATTGGTGCTAACAAACTATAAAGTGCCAAGAAAATCACTTGAATCAAAGCACCAACGAACAACCATAATGCATCGCTATTTGGTGCACCATAGAAAAGAGTGTAGAGAGGTTGAGCCAAAATAATAGCTCCCATCATAGCTGGGAAAAGCACCATGCACAACATTTGTAAACTATTAATCACCAAATGTGCAGCAGCTTTTCTATCTTTATTGACAAAGTTTTCTGTCAAAAGTGGAATACCTGCACCACCAATTGCTGTTGCCAGAGAAATCAAAATCATCGTAACTTTATTTGGATTACTTGACAAATAAGCGTACAAGATTTGCAATTCTTTCAAACTATGCGAGGTAAAGAGTTTCATTGAATTAATGAAAGACCATTGGTCAACAAGTTGGAACAATTGAATTGCTGCTCCAGTGATGATAAATGGAATTGCTTCTTTTACGGTTTCGATGATAATCGCATTAGCATCGATATCAATCTCTTCATTTTCCTTAGATAAAATAGCCTGTAGTTTTCCTTCTTTCCAAAGGAAGAAAATGAGCACCATCACACTGGCAATCATTCCGATAAAGGCTGCAAACGTCGATTGTACAACGGCTGAGACATAGTCGCCAGAGCCAATCTTCATAATCATAAAAGCTGTAAGCAACATCCAAATCACACGAATCACTTGTTCAGCAATTTGGCTCATGGCATAAGGTTTTAAGTTGTTAAAACCTTGAAAGAATCCACGAAGAACACTCATCGATGGGAAAATCAATACCGCCCAAGATAAGCTTTTCATAACGCGAACCAAATCGTCGCCACCACCACTCCAGGCAGCTTGAAGTGGTGCTCCAAGATACATAATTGCCGCAAAAATCAACCCAAGTAATAAGGTTAATTTTAAAATTTTGCGTAAAAGGTAATAGCTGGTCTCTTCTTGTCCAAGAGTATTATACTTGGAAACTTGCTTAGCAATGGCTACAGGAATCCCAGCCGTTGAAATTAATAGGAATACAGCATAAATGTTATAGCCCATTCCAAAAAGAGCATTAGCTTGTTCACTGTGTGTGCCCATCCATGCATACCATGGAATAATATAGAAGGCACCCAAGAGACGACTGATGAAGTTTGAAGCTGTTAACCAAGCAGCTCCACGCACCATCTGCTGTTGCTGTGTCACATTTGTTTTGTTTTCAGACATAGTATTCTTCCTAATTTTAAAATAAGCGTTACTTTTTATTATAAACTTTTGCCTGTGACTTGTAAAACAAGGACATTAAGTCTAAAATAGAGAGTATGATTACACTTGAAAAAACCCTCGACATTTTGAAAAAAGATCATAATTTCCGTGAAGTGATCTTCCATAATCATTACAGTCTTAATTGGGCAGAAAATCCTACTTTTTCTAAAATTAGTTTTGATAGCCGAGACGTAGACAGTTCAACACTATTCTTTGCCAAAGGTGCGACCTTTAAAAAAGAATATCTTGAGCAAGCTATCCAAAAAGGCTTACCTTTCTACGTCAGCCAAGTTGACTATGAACTAGATATTCCTGCTATTATCGTTACAGATATCAAAAAAGCTATGAGCCTGATTGCGATGGAATTCTACGGTCATCCTGAAGAAAAACTAAAAATTATTGCTTTTACAGGGACAAAAGGAAAAACGACTGCTGCATACTTTGCTTATAACATTTTAAAACAAAGTCACAAACCAGCTATGTTTTCAACTATGAATACAACCCTCGATGGCGAAACATTCTTCAAATCAAAACTAACAACACCAGAAAGTCTTGATCTCTTCAAAATGATGGCGACAGCTGTTGATAATGGTATGACTCACCTTATCATGGAAGTTTCTAGTCAAGCCTACCTTGTTGACCGTGTATATGGTCTAACTTTTGATGTCGGTGCTTTTCTTAACATTAGTCCAGACCACATCGGGCCAATTGAGCACCCAACCTTTGAAGATTATTTCTACCACAAACGACTGTTGATGGCTAACAGTAAAGCCGTTGTTGTAAATGCAGGCATGGATCATTTTGGAGTGGTCGCCGAACAAGTAGCTCATCTTCCTCATGATTTTTATGGTAAGGGTTCTGATAATACTATTGAAAATGGCCGAGCATTTGATTTTGACGCGACTGGCAAACTTGCTGGACATTATGACATCCAACTTATTGGCTCATTTAACCAAGAAAATGCCATGGCAGCTGGTCTTGCTTGTCTTCGCTTAGGAACAAGTCCTTCTGACATCAAAAAAGGAATCGCTGAAACAAGTGTTCCTGGTCGTATGGAAGTTATTACGCAAGCAAATGGCGCTAAAGTTTTCGTCGATTACGCGCACAATGGTGATAGTCTTGAAAAACTATTGTCAGTTGTTGAAGAACACCAAACTGGAACATTACATTTGATTCTAGGAGCTACTGGTAATAAGGGCGAAAGTCGTCGTGCTGACTTTGCACGCGTCATCAATACTCACCCAGATCTTCAGGTGATTTTGACAGCTGACGACCCTAACTACGAAGATCCACAAACAATTGCTGAGGAAATTGCAAATCAAGTTACTCGTCCGCTAGCTATTCAAGTAGATCGTGAAAAAGCTATCGCCAAAGCCATGGCAGCTACTACAAATGAAAATGATGCTGTTATTATTGCTGGTAAGGGTGCTGATGCTTACCAAATCGTAAACGGTGAACGCACAGCCTATGCAGGTGACTTAAACATCGCTAAAAAATACCTTAATTAGAACGGTTACAATTTTTATTTCGAATCATTCTAATTAATTAAAATTGTGTTTAATTTTTATAAAAATTTTCAAAAAAAGGCTTCCCAGAGGCCTTTTTTCTTGTTACAATGAAGAAACAATTCTCAGTTTTTTGAGACTTGTAATCACTATCATTTTCGCAAGAAAGGAGGTCTGTTATGTCAGAAATTCGTGCTGAAAACATTTCTATCTCTTATGATGATAAATCTGTGATTCAAGACTTGTCGACTCATATTGTTAACGGTAAAATCACAACTATCATTGGAGCTAATGGCTGCGGTAAATCAACCTTACTAAAAGCCTTAACACGTATTCAGGCAGTAAAATCTGGTCAAATTTTGATTGATGGTAAAGCTATTGCTGATTTACCGACCAAGGAAATTGCTAAAAAAATAGCTTTGCTCCCACAAGTACTTGAAGCTACTGAAGGCATTACCGTTTATGAGCTTGTTTCATATGGTCGTTTTCCTCATCAAAGGTATTTCGGACAGTTAAGTAACGATGATAAAGTTAAAATCAACAGGGCAATGGAAATGACAAAAATCACTGACCTTGCCAATGAAAAAGTCGATGCTCTCTCAGGAGGTCAACGCCAACGTGTTTGGATTGCTATGGCATTAGCCCAAGATACAGAGACAATTTTTCTTGATGAACCTACAACTTACCTAGACATGAATCATCAATTGGAAATTTTAGAATTACTCAAAAAACTCAATCAAGAAACCCGTAAAACTATCATTATGGTCTTACATGATTTGAATTTATCGGCACGTTTTTCAGATAACTTAATTGCCATGAAAAACGGTGCTATTCAATATCACGGTCAGGTTGAAGAGGTTATGACAACTGATATTTTAAGAGATATTTTTAGCATCGAGGCACAGATCGTTCAAGATCCTATTCACAACTGTCCTATTTTGCTGACTTATCAGCTCACATAAATATCAGGAGAACTTAGACATGAAAAAGTTTTTTGTCGCTTTAACAACATTTCTAGCAACACTTATGCTGGTTGCTTGTCAAAATAACTCATCAACTTCAGATAGTACAGAACTATCAAGCATGCCTAAAATAACAGGATTTTCTTACCAGGGGGATATTCCTAAAAATCCTAAAAAAGTTGTCAACTTTGCTTACTCTTATACTGGCTATCTTCTTGAATTAGGAGTTAATGTGTCTAGTTATTCACTAGATTTAGAAACGAATAGCCCAGCTTTTGGTAACCAATTGAAAGATGCTGTTCAATTAACTTCAGATGACACCGAAGCTATCGCTGCTCAAGAACCAGACCTCATCATCGCCTTTTCAACTGATGAACACCTCAAAGAGCTAAAAGAGATTGCTCCTGTTTTGGTTATTGAATATGGTAAAAGTGATTACTTAGAAATGATGACAAACCTAGGAAAAGTCTTTGGTAAAGAAGACAAAGCTAAAAAATGGCTTGATAACTGGAAAACTAAAACAGCCAAAGCTAAAGAAGAGCTATCACAATACCTCAATCCATCAACAAGCTTTACTGTTATGGATTTCTATGATAAAAATATCTACCTCTACGGTAATAACTGGGGACGTGGTGGAGAATTGATTTATGACTCACTAGGTTATACAGCCCCAGAAAAAGTAAAAAATGATGTTTTCAAAGCTGGTTGGTTTGGTATTTCACAAGAAGTTCTTGCCGATTATACTGGTGACTATCTTGTTCTCAATGTTAGCAAAGATACCAAGGAAGCCGCTGCTTCACTAAAAGAAAGTGATATTTGGAAAAATATTCCAGCTGTTAAAAATCAAAAAGCTCTTGAAGTTGACGAAAATCTCTTCTACTTCTCTGACCCAATGTCACTCGACAAACAATTGGAAGCTTTTGTATCAGCTATCAAAAAAAACTAACAGTTGATAATTTTCAATCATTTCTCTGAAAAGGAAATACAATGAAACAACCGTACCTTCTTATTCAGAAAAATAAGCCAAGTCAAACTTGGCTTGTTTTTTTCAGCATTAGTATCTTTTTTCTTCTAGGCTGGTACTTGAGCCTACGTTTTGGTGCTATTTCTTATTCAAACAAACAACTTTTGAGTGTTTTAAAAACACCATTAACTGATTCTAGTTTGCAAGATGTCATTTTTGATTTGCGCTTGCCAAGAACAATCGCTGCTATTTTAGTTGGAGCAGCCATGGCTCAAGCAGGTAGTATTATCCAAGGGGTTACTCGAAATCCCATTGCCGATCCAGGGCTCCTTGGCATTAATGCTGGAGCTGGATTAGCCTTGATTGCTGGTTATGCTATTTTCGGTAGCATGCACTACAGCCTAACTCTGATATTTTGTCTCCTTGGAGCAGGTATTGCTGCTTGTCTGATTTTCGGTATTGCCTATCATCCCCAAAAGGGATATCAGCAAGTTCGACTTATTTTAGCAGGGGCTATGATTTCAACTCTTTTTTCATCTCTTGGACAAGCTCTAACACTATATTTTGATTTATCAAAAGCAGTGATTGGTTGGCAAGCAGGTGGACTAGCGCAGATCAATTGGAGAATGCTTGCAATTATTGCACCTTTCATTATTATTGGTTTGCTACTAGCACAGCTAATGGCTCACCAGTTGACCATTTTAGGTCTCAATGAAACAGTCGCTAAATCGTTAGGACAGAGAACACTTACTGTCACTATTAGTCTTCTCAGCATTGTCCTGATCTTATCTGCTGCTGCCGTCGCTCTTGTTGGAAGTCTTGCTTTTGTAGGGCTTATCATTCCTCATTTTATCAAGATGTTTGTGGCTAGAGATTATCGTATAATTCTTCCTTTAACAGCATTTGCTGGTAGCACTTTTATGCTTTGGGTGGATTTAGTATGCCGTACCATCAACCCACCAGCTGAAACTCCTCTTAGTGCTATTATCAGTATCGTTGGGCTACCTTGTTTTCTTTGGTTAGTCCGAAAGGGGGAACATCTATGAAATTTCAAGCAAAATGGATTAGCCAATTTGCTTTTCTTCTCCTTATTTTGCTGCTCGTTTTTCTCTGTTCCTTATCAATAGGCTATGCTAATACATCTTTTATTAAAGTTATCGAGGTCTTTTTAGGCCAATCAGACGCCACTATGTCTTTGATTGTTCTGAAAATTAGACTTCCTCGAATTTTAGCCTGTATGATTGGTGGTGGCTCACTTGCCATGGCAGGCGTCTTGCTACAAACACTTACTAAAAATCCACTGGCCGACTCTGGGATTTTAGGGATTAATGCTGGGGCTGGATTGGTCATTGCGATAATGGTAGGTGTCTTAGATATCACAAATCCAGCTAGCCTTGCACTAATGCCTTTCTTAGCTATACTTGGTGCTCTGTTAACCATCTGCACAGTATACGCCGTTTCTTATCAAAGGCATCAACCGATTCGTCCAATACGGTTAATCATCTCAGGTGTGGGAATATCAAGCCTGCTCTCAGGTATCATGGTTTCTATTATTGCAAATCTTGACATTGGTAAAACTGAGTATATTGTCTCATGGTTAAGTGGTAAGGTAACTGGTGGTAACTGGCAAACCTTGGTGATTTTTACACCTTTATTAATCATCACTTGGGGAATTACTTACTGGCGCAGTTATCGTCTTAACATGATGATGTTCAGTGAAGAAACAAGCATTACACTTGGACTTAATATAAAAAATGAGCGCCTTTGGACACTCATCTTATCAACAACTTTAGCCGCACTTAGTGTGGTTTTAGTTGGTAATATTACTTTCGTCGGACTACTAGCTGGTCATATCACACACCGCTTACTTGGCAACGATCATCGCCTCATCTTACCAGCTAGTATGCTCATTGGAATGATACTACTTCTCATCGCAGATACTATTGGGCGTAGCTTACTTGTTGGAACAGGTATTCCAACAGGAATTATCATCTCAGTAATTGGAGCACCTTATTTCCTTTATCTCATGATAAAAACAGCATAAACTGCCCACTGGACCTAACTCGCTTTCTTATTTCTTAGCTCGTGAAAAAACTGTCCACTGGACTTAACTCGCTCTTCTATTTCTTAGCTCGTGAAAAAACTGTCCACTGGACAGTTTTTTTAAACTTTACTTGTAAAAACTAGAGTTCCTTTATCAAAGCTCATATTTAATTGGTATTTGCCTTGATCATTTTTTCGGATATAATCCAATTTTTCCAAAGCCTCCACAAAAATATCAGGTCGTTTTTGTGCGACTTCGTCTTTTCTAACAAATTTCAAAAGAAAAGTTGTCATGTATTTCAAGGCGTACTGTGGATTAACATCTCCAAGTAAGTCAAATAAAGGCTCTTGCGCTTCAGACATTGGTAAATTATCAGCTAATTTGAAAAAATAATTTGCAAGCGTTAATTCGCTTCTAGCAATGCTTGTTTTTTCAATAAGTACCAAATCGTTAGTCTCATTAGTCAGACGTGTCTCAAAAGATAATGCCATCAACTCATCATAAATAGCACTTTGGTCATCTACAAAAATCTGACTGTCTAAGTCAATAGTTTCTAAAGAATTTAGTAAGTCAAAACCAATTGTATAACGTTTATTGTCACGAACAATGTAGCCTGCTTGGACATATTCTTCAATCAAGCGATCAATCTTTGGCACATCTTGAAAATTGGCTTTGATTTGACGTAAGGTCACATCATCTGTCTGGTAAAGAAAATTAGCCAAATCCTTAAAAAAAGTTTGGCGTGTTAATTTATCTGGATTAAAAATCTTAATCATATAATTCTCCTAAATACTGTAAATACTCTGATTGTGATAGCTGACTTGGATTCGTCCCTGCTTTGTTTAACGGTACAGCAAGACCAAGCTGCTCATAGTAAGACTGCCAAAAATCAGAAATCGTATGCTTATCATCCCCAAATTGCATTGGAATGGTTTCAAAAATCGGTAAAATTTCTGCGATATACTGTGAACAATAATAGCAACCATTATCCGGATAAAAACTGTGATTGTAAGGTCTGCCCAGCAAATGCTCCGCTGCTGCCTGAACCTGCTCAGCCTTAATCCTAGGATAACGGTAAACAAAAATCCTATGCTGCTTCGTTTTCAAAAATTCCCTTAACTGCTGTTTAATAACACCTTTATCCTTGGTCGCATGATAAATCATCGAACCAAAATAAATAGCAACGTGGCTATATTGTCCAGTTGCTTTCTGGATAGCTTGCGACATATCGGAAATTCCGTACATAAAAAGTAAATCGCCAGCTCGCAATTCTTGAATATTCATAGCTTTATTGTAACAAAAAACAAGAATGACTGCTATAAGAAGATAAGCTTCACTTTTAATAAGTTTTTATCTTTGAAGAACTTTTGAGGTCTATGCTATAATGCCAGTATGAAAATATTAATTCCTAACGCCAAAGAATTACATACCAACCAAGATGCTTTTCCAAGCCAACCATTATCTGCCAAGAGCCAAGTAGTGCTCAAGACCTTACAAGAATACCCCGCCGAAAATTTGGCTAATTTCTACAAAATCAATTTAAGTAAAGCTGACCAAGAATGGACACGTTGGCAACGTCTAGCGGGTAAACAAGCCAAAAACTATCCCGCATGGCTATTATATGACGGTCTCATGTATCGGTATATGAAACGAACTCAGGTAACCGAAGCGGAGCGACATTATCTTGATAACCATCTTCGTATCGCTACTGCCTTATACGGTTTAATCAGTCCCATGACGTTAATCGCACCACATCGCCTTGATTTTCAAGGCAATCTCAAAATCAATGGTACCTCATTGAAACAATTCTGGCGAAAATCATATGATGAACAAGTTCAAGAAGATGACCTTATCATTTCACTCCTATCATCAGAATTTGAGCAAGTTTTCTCTCCAAATATCCGCAAACGCATGGTTAAAATTGTCTTTATGGAAAATAGAAACGGAAAGCCAAAAGTTCACTCAACCATTTCTAAAAAAGGACGTGGTCGTTTGGTCTCACTAATGGCTGAAAAACAAATTAAAACGCTTGATGCCATCAAAACATTAACTTTCGATGGTTTCGTATTTTCCAAAGACCATTCAGACGACAAAACACTCACCTTTATCCGAAATGGGGAATAAAAAAGACGACTAACAAATGTCGCCTTTTTTATTTTATGTTGCCAATTAATTAAGCGTTGAAGCTTTCTGTCAATTGTGGAACAACTTGTTTTTTACGTGAAACAGCACCAGCAAGGAATGCGTGGTTGTTTTCAAGTTTGAAGTTGAAGGCAGCTTCAACTTTCTCCATGTTAGCACCGAGTGCCAAGATTTCTGAGTTTGAGTTAAGGATATCTGTAATCATAAGAACAAAGTCAGAGTATCCGTTAGCAGAGATAGCAGCAGTCATTGCAGCTTCGATTTCTGCTTGACGTTCAAGAACTTCGTTGATATCAACTGTGTTAACTTGTGCAACACGAACTTGGTTTCCATTAAGTTCGAATGATTTAGCATCGATGTCGATCAATTCTTCAGCAGATTTTGTTGCCAAATTTGTACCAGCTTTAAGCAATGCCAAACCGTATTCTTCAAGGTTAACTCCTGCGATTTCTGCCAAGTCAGCAGCAACAGCTGGGTCAGTTGCGTGAGTTGTTGGTGATTTAAGAAGAAGTGTATCTGAAATCAAACCAGACAAAAGCAATCCAGCCATTTCTTTAGGAATAACAACATTGTTTTCTTTGTATAGACGGTAAACAATTGATGAAGCTGAACCAACTGGTTCTAAACGCATGTAAAGTGGGTTAGCAGTTTCAAAGTTAGAAACACGGTGGTGGTCAATCACTTCAACAACTTCAACGTCACGAATATCTGAGATTGATTGTTGGAATTCATTGTGGTCTGTCAAAATAACTTGGTCAGCACCTTCTGCTTTAGCTGATTCAACAACACGTGGTGCTTCTACACCAAAGTAGTTCAATGCAAAAGTTGTTTCTTCATTTGGAGTTCCAAGAGCAACAGCTTCAGCATCTACACCAAGTTCACGTTTCAAGTATGCATATGCGATTGATGAACCAAGCGCATCAGAGTCTGGATTTTGGTGACCAAAAACTAAAATTTTAGACATGTTTTTTACCTCATAATAATTATTTATTCTTATTTTAGCAAAATTTAAGGGAGATAGCAAAACTAGCAGACGCTTTTCCCGCATTATTCCTGCAAAAAAAGCACCTTTATCAGCAACTCTCAGCAGCTGATGATAAAAATGCTTTCATTTTTATTCATTTTCTTTTATCTCTTTTGCAGAATCATCATGAGGATTTTCTGAAATAGTGGCACTAGTTTCTGAAGCTTTTTCAGATATATCATCCTTCTTACCATACTTTTCCTGTTCTAAAGCAAGGCGCAAAAGACGCTCTTCTTCCTCACGATTTTCTTGATTTCTGATAGCTTCTTGTCTCTTACGATAAGCCATAAATTTTCGACTATTATCCACAATATGTAGATTTTTAATGCCTTTAGCAAGCAAGCGCCAAATAAAAGTAATCAATGACTCAAGTAAGAGTAATAATTCAATCACAACAACACCCAGTAAACTCCAGGCCATAAATAGCGTTACTAGTAGCTGTGAAAAAATCTTTTTAAGATTTCCTAAATCATTATTATGAATAGATAAAGTTTCCAAGAAAAGATTCAAAATACCTTGTAAAAGACCTGATTTAACAGATTTATCACTGTTCAAATCCATTTCTTCTTGACTTGGCATCACCAAAACAATATCACCGTCTTGGATATAATCCACTCTATCTCCTAATGTAATATCAAAATCAAATAAGTCACGCGCTAACTTTTTGATTTTACCATCTTGTGTCAAATAAACGAACTGATCGTCAAATTTTAAAACTTTGTAACTGTTCATAGTGTCCACCTTGTGATAGAGCTTATCAAAGATTCATCTTAATGTCAATAGTCATACTGTCTAGTGATGAATACGTTTCATGTATTCCGTATAAGACTCAGTGTGCATAAGGTCTTTTGCATTTTGGACACGTTCTTTCGTTGGCGGTTTGACGCCTTCAAGAGTATAAGGAATTCCCAATTCACGCCACTTGAATTCACCTAAAGTATGATAAGGTAAGATTTCAAACTTATCAACATTTTTAAGCGTTGCTACAAA
>OCTW011612216.1_pt1 | contig 19425 bp, 10 predicted proteins | sample 1539671 | NCBI WGS metagenome assembly OCTW01 (sample SAMN02144230, study PRJEB22623) | gut metagenome | biome: sheep rumen | host: Ovis aries | place: New Zealand
GGAAGCTGGACATTAATCTTCGGTATGTCAATATACCCCATGATTCCATCGTCTGTGATATTGAGAAGGCTGTTGTACTCTTTTTCTTCTTCCTCTGTCAGATTATGCAGACCTTCTCCCGACTGATACAACCTTTGATTGTAAGCCTCCGCTTCTTCTCGGAGCTTCTGATTTTCCTCCGCCGAATGATCTGCAACACTCTCCACATACCCGGCAACCGCGTAGGTCTGATGGAGACTGTTCCACCAGTCGCTTATGGTCGGGTACAGCAATAAGGACAGACCTGCAAAAAAAGCAGCTACCAGCAGAATTGTTGTTAATTTTTTCTTCATGTTCTCTGCAGGTTTCTCCTTGCTGCTGCACTGCGAAATTTCCGGGCAGGCATACTCTTTTTCCAGCTTCTTTCGATTACTTCTGAAAGTGCCTGCCACCCGAATGCGGCGCCCGGAGGGGAAATTCCCCTCCGTCCGCCTAAAATATGAAATACTTAAGATTTCTTATTCATTCTCCGTCTGGTAACTAACAGCACACCAGCGCCAATCACCAGAACAGAACCGATCACGTAGAAGATCGTCGTGCCGATTCCACCGGTGGAAGGAAGAGAAGAGCCCTTCTTGTTGACAACATCTGTCGTCAGAGACCCCTCTGATAGATTTGGTGTAAAAGAAATCGTTGTCGCAGTACCGTCCACTTTATTTCCACTCAAAGATTTAAGTGCTGGGCTATCTGATTTTATATCATGATCAGCAGAAATAGTAAAATACTGGTCCTCTATCGTATTATAACCTGATGGGGTCGTCGTCTCCTTCAATACATAGGTGCCATCATCCAATCCGGAAGCAGTAAAAATGTTTTTCTCATCATTGGCAGAAAACGTAAAATCTTTGATTTTGTCAGTCGTTGAATCTGCATTAACCTTGGAAAGTGTGAATGTTGCACCTGCCAGAGCCTTTTTATCCTGATCCACTTTATTTACAACCACTTTATAGGTGAAGACAATATTCTTATCATCCGGAGTTATTCCCGTATCACCTTCTCCGCCCTGATTTGGATTATTGGAATAAGTAAGATTAACGGTATTCGGATTGCCTGCAGCACCAATGACAGCATCTTCGTTCAATTTGCAGGAATAAGTTACTACAACTTCTGAATCCTTATTAAGCGTTACTCCACTAATCCCTTTCAAATTTTCACAGGACCATGTAACTACAGTCGAGCCGTCATTCTTTTGAATACTCTCCCTAAAACTATCTGTAACATCCTTACCATCGATTTTAATTTTGGCATTACCAGATGCATAACTCAGTCCTTTTGTCATCGTATCGGTAAATATGTATTTATAAGTGCTATACATGTCAATATTCGACGGCATTGAACCTGTGATCTGATAGGGAATGTCATCACCGATATCATAGTCAGCGGAATCCTGCCAATCGGACTCTTTGCCTGTAGAATCATTTATATCTTTAACTTTTTTAAAAACTTTAGGAACATCAATTTTGGTTTTCGCTTCTGCCTGACCAACAACCTGAAGAATATAGGCAGTGTACGCTCCATTTGGTTTATTCGTCTGTGTTCCCGCCTTATCAATAACAAGATAGTATCCTGCTTGCAGATTATTAAATGTATCACTGCCGCTGGGATCAACCTTTTTCGATACCATTGGTGATGTGGCAAGGTATTTCTTTTGGATCAGTTCATCAGCAAATTTATTTGCCTCTTCTTGGGATTTAACAGGATCACCCTGAATAATTAAACTTTCTGCTTTTTTTGCTGCCGATTCATAATTAGACCGACCTTCAGCCGTAACTCCGCTTCCCCACTGAAGATTGGAAAGGACTTTCGAAACGGTATCGTAATCTCCTGTAAAAATCTGATACAGTTCAAAGGTATGAGCCGTATCTCCGGTATTTGTTATGGTTAATGAATTTGTTGCTGTCCCCGTGGTATCCTCCGCCCGGACTGCTGTGCCTGTTCCAAGCAGTGTAACCAGAGCCAGCGCCAATGCAAGAAGCATTCCTGCGGCCTTTTTCAGTTTCTTCATAGACTTCTCCTTTTCATTTTGAATGACTATTTTATTTAACTACTGTTCCTTCAAATTCTTAAATTTCAGTAATGATTTTCGTTTCTCCAGGGGTTTCTGACACCATGAAGCAATGCTTCCCTCCCTTCCTGTTCAGACCCGTCAGAAGAAATATTTATAAATCACAGATAAAACAAGTATTCCCTTAACCGCCTCTCCTGCGCCGCTTTCGCTGCAGAATACCGAAGGATGATACAGCCATTAACGCCAGCCCAAGTCCCGCGATGCGGAAGGTTCCTCCGCCTCCGGTTGACGGAAGGACGTAGCCGTTGGTTTCTTTTTTCTTATTCGTTACCGTGATGGTTCCGCTTTCAATTCCATCATTATTGGTATAAACGGGAGCCTCAAATCCATCCACTGTTTTTTCTGTCACATAGTAATAGTACGTAGTTCCTGACGCATCCTTTTTCGGAAGATCCGTCCACACCTTGCTCCAGCCGTCGTCCTTGGATAGTATTTCTGATGTACCATATGGGTGGTCTGTCGTTTCATATTGCTTTTCTTCCTCACCAATAGAAACCTCAGTTTTAATATTTACATTAGGAACCCAATTCCAACCGGGGTCGTAACTATAGCCTTTGAATTCAAAAGTTTTATCTGTATTGACAGTTCCTAGAGGAATCGATATCCCCTCTGCCTTCTGATTATTTAGGGACACATCTCCATACGAAAAATCCATATATCCCCAGTATGTTAATATTGCGGAAACATTTGAACCAAGTGGAACATCTTCAGTTATAGAGTTCTCTCTAGAACCTTTCGCAACCGCTTCATTAGTTTCTACCAGATGATAGGTTATGGTGCATGTTTTCAGTTTCTTCGTCGTCTGGTGCAGCGTAACCTCTGCCGTTTTACCCGGATCAGTAAGATCGGTATTATCTGCATTCAGCCATACCTTCTGGACGCGGATAGCCCTATACTCGTTTGGAACGTACATGACGCCGCCGGAATTCTGGAAGAATGTGACATCACTCTTTGAAACCTTGGCACCATTTTCAAAGGTCTTCCATCCTCCCATATCATAATACGTGGTATCCTTGGTTGCGGTCTTTCCGTCACTTCCTTTTTCCGGCATTACCACAAAATACCTGACAACATCCGGGGCATCTGTTCCGTTGCGATAGCCTTCCAGCGCCTCCGTCTCCTTCAGACGATAGATTGTGCTGAGATCCAGGTCCCCTTCTCCAATATCAAATACAATCATTCCGCTGTCGCCAACTGTCAGCTCGGAATTTTTCACCTTCCATTCCTTTGCCCTGCTGTCCCAGTAATCCAGCTTGAATTTTGTACCAGGCAATATTTTTTTGTAGTCGCTGCTGTCAACCTTATAAATCACTACTTTCTTCGTTGTAACAGTTGCGGAGGAAGAAGTTTCTCTTAACGCGGTCTTATTTTCCGAATCCCAGGTACCATTTAATGTTGCTGTATTATCCAGTTGGAATTTATCAGCAAAATCCCCGTCCAAGACATACTCATATTCCAGAACCGCCCCCAACTTATCCGGAAGATCCAGAGTCATCTTTAAGGAAGTCTGATCATACATGATCTTGTAACGGTTTGGATCAATCAGGCTTCCCTTGTGATCTTCCGCAGTCCCGTCATAGGAGTACAATTTTACTTTATTCAAATCCAAAGCCGGATGGAAGGTTGACGCATTCGATGAAAGAAAATCTACCAGCGTCAGATTGTCCGAATTCGGATCCAGATCCTCCGCGGCCGGATTGATCACAATATCGTAGCGGATCGTCCCGCTGGGTTCTGATCCACTGACTGGATTTCCATCTGCACCGATCTCCAACGGTTTTCCTTTTTTGTCCAGCTGCACTCCCTGCTTATCCAGCTTTTCTACCTGCCTGGTCACCGTCGTATTTTGCGTAGAGGTATGGTTTCCCCATGTCGCAGTATTGCTGTAAGTCTTGCCCGGAGCCGCTGCATTCTGCCAATGTGAATCATCCGAAACAGACGCCTGATAATAAACCGCAACCATCGGATAGCCGCTGATGTATTTGTAATCACTGATTGTGATGGTCAAATCCGTAGAGCCATCCGTATTCTTCACCTCATGAAACGCAGGATTGGTTCCCTTTAAAAAAGTACATCCCGCATAGTTTGAATCATGTTGGTCATAGTCGTTCTTATAGAACTTTGCATACCCAGAATCGTCGACATAGGTCTCGCCAGCCGGAATATGATCCGTTATGGTAATGGTTCCCTCGTCTGCCTTTTTTGTATTCAGCATCAGCCGATAGGTCAGGACACCATTCACATCTTCATACGCAAGCTGGGCATCACCGGAAGAATAAGTGATACCTTTCCCGGTATAAACCATTTTTTCAAATGTCTTAGGCTTTGTATGATCATGTGAAGCTTCCGAGGAATAATCTCCCGTTTCACCCTTGTTTTTGGCTGTCCATGTCGCTCCTTCCGCAGCATCCCTCATATTCAGGTAAGTGGGATAATTTTCCAGTGTTAATTTCTGAGCCAGCGCGAAGACGTCTTTCTTCGGTGTAACAGTAACCTGAAAACTCTTCACATGGCTTGCTGCATCCGTGCTTTCTATCACTTTTCCATCGGCGTCATAATAGGTCACTGTTATAGAAACCTTATCCGTATATCCGCTCTCTTTCTCATAATAGGAATGCCAGTAAGTTTTTTCCCCTGCCCCTTTATATTCATACCAGGAGTAATTATCAACCATAAGTTTAAGATGTCCTGTGAGTGCCGCGTCTATTTCCGAAGCGATTCCATAATGGCTGTCCGCCCCCTGATCTTTTCCTTCAGAATCCACAGCATTCTCGATGGTGTCGGTATAAATAAAAGTATTAAGTTCTGTATCCGGAGTAGTTACCGCTGCATTCCATGTCAGCTTATACGGATCACTCTCCGTCTGTGTCTCTTGGGAAAAGTTTTTCGTTACATCAAAGGTTCTGTGCTCAACAGGTGCAACACCTGTATCTGTGACAGTGGTTTCATCCTTCTCCGTTACCTTTGCGGTATTGCTTACATCGCTATTATCCGCAGGTGCATCTGTCCAGTAGTCAATGTAATATTTGGCCTTTTTCTGATCATCCGTAAGATTCTGGGGAAACGTGAACGAAAGATTTTTATCCCCTGTCTGACCGCCAGACTTCTCATACGTTTTTGCTTCATTCCAGACCGTATACTGTCCATACAAAGGATAGGGAAGGGTATCCTCTATCTTCCATCCAGAAATATCCTTGCCGCTTGGATTTACTGTAATTCTCCAGCTTATCTTTCCCGTTGTTTTGTCATACGTCCCAGTCTTTTTCAGGTCTTTCTCCCAGGAGACGCTGTTCCAGCTCCAATTTTGATGATTTCCGCTGACAGCTGAGGCATTATTCGCCAGTTTTCCATCCTGTCCTGGGACAATTCCGGAAACATCGGCTTTATAGTCCACCACATATTTCTGACCTGCCTCCAGAGCCGGAAGATCTGTAATGGTGAAGCCGGGTGTCCCTGCCCCGTCCTGTGTCCAGTTCAGATTATAGCCACTCACTTCGGTTTTACTGCCATTTGTTCCAACACGATAGACTTTCAACGAATCTTGTTTATATTGGAAAATGACTCCTGAAGAATTACTTTCCTTCTGATACTGATCGCTTACCGTAACCTTTTCTCCAGTGCCCTTTTCTGTAGACACCGTAACTTCATAGGACGCTTCTGTCCGGCTGTCATTCACACTGCCAGTCTTCTTGACGCTGATGTCGTGATTATCAACAACCGGCTTATAAACTTTTATGGATCCTCCTTTCCCGCCAAATATGATAGTATCCGGATTATCCGAACCGGTATTTGTAACAGTTCCCTTAAAAGTAATGCTGCCGCTGATATGATCGGTGTACGTAAAATCCGGATCATATGTTATGGCTATTTTTCCATCTGTGCCGATGGTATAGTCTCCCACTTCATCATCGCCGATTTTCACCCTTCCGGATTCTGCCTGAAGAGGCTTTACGCCATCCGGAAGCTGATAATAGATCGTATCATCACTGCTCTGCAGAGTGGACTTTGGAATTTCATATGAAATGTCGATTTTTACCTGATCTCCATCCTGAAAAGTATCTGATGGTGTCCACTGACCATTCTCATTTTTTTTCACAGTAACACTGCTAATATATGGTGCAAAATCCACACTTTGGGAGGCTGGTGCGCGCAGCGCTCTAAACCCGGAAATTTTCTTCACGTCTGCGGACGCTGACTCACCTTCCGTAGAAGCTGACTCTACATCAGTGTTCTCGGTTCCGCTTCTCTCTTCGCTGTTTTCATTTACAGTTGTACTGCCGGAAGCTGCATTGTTTTCAGCTTCTGCGGGACTGTTCCCGGTTGTCTTTGTGCTTTCCTCTGCTTTCCGGCTGCTCGATGCCGCCGAATCTTTCTCTGTCGAGACAGCATCCGCCTCTTCTGTCTTGTCACTGAGCGCAGCCAGCACATAGGGGCTGAAGGAAGAAGCCAGGAACGCCACCTTCGTTACCGCATGGTTTTCGACACTGATATTCAGATCCGCCTTCCTGTCGGCGCTTCCCATATCCTCAACGGTCTGCCCGTCCGCGATATGGTAGAGCTTCCATGTTGCCTCTTCGGTTCCGGCAGACTTTGGCTGCGGGAATGTCAGAGTTACGTCTACTTTTCCGTCCGGTTCTGTTTTCTGCCCGTTTTTATCCGCAAAGCTCAGGTCATAGGCATAGAGAGCCGCAATCTGTTTTCCCGACTTCTCCTGATCCAGTGCGGACTGAATCTGGCTCTGGATTGTCTCCGCATCCGTCCCGGTCAACAGCTCCGCCTTCATCACTGTTCCATTATGCAGAACACCGGCCTCATATGCCGTCTCCGCGGTCATTCCGTCCGATGATGAAGCGTTTAGTTTTCCGGCCTGCTCATAACAGGATTCCGAATGGACATGCTCTTCCTTGCCGCAGATCAGGGTTTTCACCTCTTCGTAGCAGGGTTCTCCCTCGGAATGCGTATGTTCTTCTTTTCCACAGATCAGATTCCCGTTTTCGTCGTAGCAGTCTGCCGTGTGGGTGTGCTCTTCTTTCGTGCAGACCAGCTTTTTCTCTGTCTTATAGCATGCATCGGTATGGGTGTGTTCTTCCTTCCCGCAGATGACTGCGGCTGTTGCCGTATTGGCAGGAAGAACCAGCCCAACCGTCGTAACCGCCAGTACAAAGACACACAGGAGACTGGTGAAACGCCGACGTTTCTTCCTCTGCTGGTTTCCCGCTGCCGCCTTCTTTACTTTTTCCTCGATAGAATTCTTCATTCAGCCGGTACCCCCTCTTTCCTGATCCTGACTGATCTATTACGTACCTTCTGGCAGATGCCTTACCGAACCGCCCCGAACTGCTTCAGCGGCCAGACCCGTATCCATAATTTTCCAATCATCTCATCTCCGGAGATACACCCCATCGCCTTTGTCCTGGAGTCAATCGACACATCCCTATGATCCCCCATGACAAAAACCGTTCCGTCCGGAACTTGGTAGGGAAAATCCAGATCACAGCTCCCCAGGCTTTTCTCCTTCAGATAAGGCTCGTCCAGAAGCTGATCATTCACAAACACATTTCCGTTGGCATCTATGCTCACCCATTCCCCGGATGTTGCAATGACACGTTTTACCAGGACGCGGTTGTTATAATAAAAAGCGACCAGGTCACCCTGATGCACGTTCTTATCTTTCAACGCAAGTACAATGCTGCCCTCCTCCAGTGTGGGCGACATGGATGTCCCCACAATACGGAAGATCGGCAGGACAAGCGTCGCAATTAACACCGCCGCTGCTGCCACTGTGATCAAAATAAAAATGGTGCTTCGAAGCGTATCCCGGAATTTCCGCTGATACGCGACCCGGTCTATTTCAGACTGCAGCTCCTCCGTTGTCACAGAGGGCTTTTCCGCCGGAGCATCCGCCCCGGCTATTCTATTTATTTTTTCTTCCAAACAATAATCAGACATTTTCTGCCCGCCCCGCCCTGCGTCATGGTAACGAAAAGCAACAGCAATCAAACTGTCTCATATGTAAGAATTTAGAGCGATCATTTACTTATATTCGGGTTAAGAATTACATTTTTTATCTGAATATTCAACCACCCCTCCCTCCAAGAATTTTCAGACTATATTCAGAATATGCCCTGCGTTCACGCAGTATTTTATACATCTGATATTATTTTACTTATTATGTACAACTACTTTTTTATCAGGAAAGCGTGTTTTTATAAAATAGAAGTCGGTTAAAATCATTTTTCAAAGAAAAAAGGACAGCCGCAAAGCTGCCCTCTCACATTCTCTATTTCTCTCACGCTTCTTCAGTTGGAAAAATGCTTCCGTCAGCTGCATCTTAGAAAAGAAAAAAAACAAAAAGTTCCCGGAAAGTCTGATTGCAGAGTTTCCGGGAATAGGATCTGGAGCATAAGGGATTTGAACCCTTGGCCTCCTCCATGCCATGGAGGCGCGCTCCCAGCTGCGCCAATGCCCCGTCTGTGGAAAAGAATACCAGATTGTGGTTCACAGCACAAGCTTTTTTCTATGGTATTCTCTTATTTTCTTATTATTTTTCTGCCCTTTACTGATCTGTGGAGAGAAAGCTGGAGATTCCTTTTGAGATCAGCCTCCATACCATATCTCTGCTCTGCTCTGTGTCCGGCAGCTCTCCGCGTATCATCCTGACGGCAAAAAGCATGGAAACATGAATATAGTAAAGCCAGAAATAGGGTATATCCTCTTCACTTACATGGGTAAACTCCGGGTTTGCCGCCCCAAGTCTTTCTGCCAGCATCCGGGTAAAAACCATGATTTGGAATTTCCCCTCGTTGGTTAGTTTCATCATACTGGAGGAATTTGCATATTCATGGAAAAACAGCGTGTCTGAAACATGCTCCATCAGGCAGGAAAAGAATACATTCCAACGTGCTCTTACTTCCTGTTTATATTCCGCCACGGTTTCCGCCTGAATGTCCATAAATCCATGCAGGTATTCAGTGAAATCGTCTATGACCTGATACAGACAGGAAATCAGCAGTTCCTCTTTAGAAACAAAAAAGCGGTACATCAGACCATCGGATACCCCCGCTCTGCCCGCCACACGCCTGGTTGTAACCGCACTGATACCATCTTCCGCGACCAGTTCTATCGTTGCTCTCATAATATCCGCTTTGTGATTGTTGTTTTTTCCCATACTTAAACTTCCCCGCCCTACCGTCTCTCTGTTTAGTCTCTTGTTGGGTTCTGAATCTGTCTGCATTTACCCTGCTGCGGAAAGCAACGCAGACAACAAATTCCTGTGCTATACCAAGTCAATAGAAAGTATAAATTCCTTCCGAATTCAGGCGCATATCCGAATCCCGAAAAGCCGGGAGACGTATGCATTAGTCTAAGTATATTCTTCTGTTAAAAATCCGTCAATCAAAGTACGCCATTTTCAACGAAAATTCACCGAAAAGTTTCGCTGACTTTTTCCTTTCCCTATCTCAGAACAAAATGTTGGCTTTTTACCTGTAGTTTTTCAATGCCTCTACTATTCTTCCAAAGTTCATAAAATGAGAGGCTTTTACCAGAACCGTGTCATTTTTCTGAAGAAGGGGCTGATCCGCGGTCTGCTTCTGCAGAGCATCCAGAAGTTCCTCCACCCTGTCAAAGGAGCGGACGGTCAGCTCCGGATTTTCCTCTGCGGCCGCCTCTGCCAGCTTTCGGGAAAGGGGGCCGATGGTGCAGAGCAGATCCAGGCACAGTTTCCCCGCATATTCGCCCACCTCCCGGTGAAGTGCTTCTGTATTCTCTCCCAGCTCTCCCATGTCGCCCAGGATGGCGACTCTTCTTCCCGGTAGTAAGCTGCGGTTTTCGCCACTTTCTTTCCCGGCGGACTCTGTGTCCTCCTCTGCAAGGATCTCCAGCGATGCCTTCATAGAACCGGGGTTTGCGTTGTAGCAGTCATCCACGATGGTCAGGTAATCGGTGCGGATCACCTGGAACCTCCCGCTCAGGGAAGGAGCCGCGGCAATGCCGTCGCGAACCTGCTCAAGGGTCAGTCCGTAAGTGATGCCTGCCGACGCCGCCGCAAGTGCGTTATAAACCATATGGATTCCCGGCGCGGGAACGGTCACTGGTATTTCTCCTTCCGGCGTGACAAGCACAAAGGAGCTGCCGGAAAAGCCGAGAGATCGGATCTCTCTGGCGCGGAACGCGCACGCCTGGTTCCGGATGCCGTAGAAAACCGGGCGGATGCCGTGTACATCCTGAACCGTAATCAGCTTGTCATCGTCACCGTTTAAGATGATATGGCCGCCGGGGCGGATAAAGTCAAACACCTCCGATTTTGCCTTCAGGATTCCGTCGCGGCTTCCCAGGAATTCCAGATGGCTGCAGCCGATGTTGGTAAACACCACGGTCTCCGGGCAGGTGATTTCCGCCAGGCGGTGCATCTCTCCGAAGTGGTTGATTCCCATTTCCAGGACGGCAAGCTGATCTTCCGTCGTCAGCCGGAAGATGGTCAGCGGCACTCCCAGCTCGTTGTTAAAGTTTCCTTCTGTTTTCAGGACCCGATACCCGCGGGAGAGCACGGAAGCCGTAAGCTCTTTCGTGCTGGTTTTTCCGACGCTTCCCACAATTCCCACAACAGGAATGGACAGCTGCCGCAGGTAAAACGCGGCGATCTTCTTGATGGCCTCCAGCGTGGAGGGAACCAGAACCGCCTCCGCTCCGGGAAAGCCCAGGCACTCCCGGTTCTCCACAAGGGCGATTCCGCCTGCCTGACAGACCTGTCGCACAAACCGGTGACCGTCCACACGTTCTCCTTTGATCGCGGCAAACAGGCAGTCCCTCTGCGCTTTCCGGCTGTCGGTGACAACCGCGGACACCTCCAGATTCTGTTTTTCTTCCAGACCGTAACAAATGCCGCCTGTTACAGCGGCAATATTTTTTATCGTCAGATTTTTCATTTCCTCAAAGCCTTACTTCCGTTTGTATTTTCTCAGAGAAATGTCTAAGCACTGCCTTACATCTGCTCGTATTTTTTCAAAGAAACATTTAAGCACTGCCTTACTTCTGTCCGTATTTTTTCAGGGAGACGTCAACCATCAGCTGGCACAGGTGCGCGTAATCAATCCCGACGGCCTGCGCCTCCTGCGGCACCAGACTGGTGGGCGTCATACCCGGCAGTGTATTGGCCTCCAGACAATAGATACGTCCGTCCGCGCGCATCCGGAAATCCATGCGGCTGTAAACCGTCACGCCCAGCGCCTCTGCGGCACGGATTGCTTCCTTCTGAAGCTCCTGTGTCTTTTCCGGAGAGATGGGTGCGGGGCAGATTTCCTCTGTCGCTCCCGCCGCATACTTGTTTTTATAATCGTAGAAGCCCTGCTTCGGCGCGATCTGCACGACCGGATAGGCTTTTCCGTCTATCACTGCTACCGTGTACTCCGAGCCTTCAATATACTCTTCCACCACAGCTCCCGGTTCCAGGGCGAAGGACTTCTCCAGTCCCTCCTTCAGCTCCCCGTCGTTGTGGCAGATGGTAACTCCCACACTGGATCCGCCGCAGCAGGGCTTTACGATCAGTGGAAATTCCAGCCCGTACGCCGCCGCCGTGCGGATCTCCTGCCCGCGGTACACCGTGCAGCCATGGGGCGTGGGAATATGCTCCGCCTCAAATACCTGCTTGGTTCTTGCCTTGTCCATGGAGATAGCGCTGCTGATATAGTCCGGTCCACTGTATTTTATTCCCAGTAGGTCAAAGGCAGCCTGCACCCTGCCGTCCTCTCCGTTGGAGCCGTGCAGAGCCATGAACACAAAATCCGCCGCCTGGCAGATTTCCAGCACCTTCGCCCCGAAGAATACCCGGCGTTCCTTCTTCAGCTCCGGAATCCGGCTGTTCCAGCTGCTGATCTGCTCTGCTGCCTGGTCGACATCGTACTCTCCGTCAAAAACGACTGCGGGATCGGCTCCCTCCAGCCCGGTAAAGACGTCCAAGAGAATGGCCTTATGCCCCAGCCCCCGGAGGGCTTTGCATACGCCGGTTCCTGAAACAATGGAAATTTCCCTTTCCGTGCTTGTTCCCGCACAGAGTACAACGATCTTCATGTCTTTTTCTCCTGCCTCTTTTTCTCTTTTATTTCTTACTTATTCGTAAGATTTCGTCTTACTTCTTTCTATTATATTCTATTTAACAACACAACATTCCGTCATTTCCACGCCTTGCCAAATGGCCTGATGCGCTGCTGTCAGGCGGCCGTTCCGCCGGAAAACACTTCTTCATTTATACACAGTTGTCCACAGTCATTCCGCCTGGAAACAGCGCCGACATCATCCTTCTGCCCCTGAAAAACGTCAGGAGCAGGCAGGAAACCATACTTGTCCCTGGCGACTGTTATCAGCCCGGTAAAATCTCGTTGACCGGCTGTGTGCCGACCGGCTGATCCTCGCTGTAGTAGACAATGACCGGATAGCCGACATCCATCACATTAAAGATTTCTCCGGCGGCCTCTGTCGGTGTGTTGACGCAGCCGTCAGAGCCGTTGGTTTTCCAGAGCTCTTTGTTCTGGAACATGGCCTCTGTCCTCCAGGAAGCGTCGTGAATTCCACAGGAATCCACAAACGGAAGCCAGTATTTTACCTTTACGCCGCCGTTGTCGGAAAAGACGGCATCCGCCTTCTTTCCGTCAATCGCCCAGACACAGCCGGAAGGCGTGTCCAGACCAGCCGCGTGGTTTCCGGTGATGACCGGCGTGTCCACAACCAGAACCCCGTCCTTGTAACACCACATCTCCTGCTTCTCGATGCAGACCTCCACATAGGTTCCGCCGATATCGTTGGTGGAACGGTCTTTTGCCGTGTAGGTGTAGATCGGCTTGACCGTGTCCTGCGTGCCGTTCTGGATATACTTCAGAAGCGTCTGAACCGTTGCCTCCTGGTTGATGCACCAGCCGTAATCGCCGCCCTTCTCCAGCGTGATGGTCTTGCCGGAAGTGGTGGTAAACTGATGCGCCAGTCCGTAGGTATCGGTATCGTAGGCCATGTCCGCCACCCAGTCGCGAACCTTCTGCGTGTCCAGGGAATAGCTGCCGTTTCCGTCTCTGGTCAGGAAATTCCGGACTACCTCCGCATCCACGGTGTAGGTGCGGTCAGAAAAATCGTAGACAATCTTCGTCTCCAGCATTTTGTTCAGAGCCTGGGCGTCTCCCTGCAGGGTGGCGCTGTCCGAATTCAGGCTGGGAGTCTCATACAGATTCAGCTTGTCAAAGCTGATGGTTGTCTGGCAATTCTCAATCGCACTGATGATCGCCATCTTGGTTGCTTCCCGGTCCAGGGTGTCTCCCTGCGTGCTCTCGGAGACCTCGAAGCTTGTCCCGTTATCCACAACAGCGGAATCCGTGGGAGCCTCCGCGGTTCCCGCGTCCATGCATTTCATATCGTCCAGCACAGAGTCAATGGAATTCTTATCGTAGGTAAAGCCCATGGGAACCTTGTAGTTCTTCCCGATTCCCATGTACAGCAGCCAGAGTCCGGTTTTCTGCCCGTCCATAATCTTCTGCAGAGATCCGTCGTCCACATACTGCATATAAATCTCGTCCCCGGTGATGGTCTCGGTGCTTCCGTCCCGCTCCTCGCAGGTGAGGGTATAATTGCGCAGCTCATTCTGCAGGAGATACTTTGCGTCGTCCACCGTAAGCTCCCCGACGCTGACGCCGTTGATTTTTGTCCCTCCGAAGAAGTGCGTCTTAAAATGCCACATGCCGAACATGTATACACCGGCCAGCAGCAGAACCAGCAGGACAAGGAGCATAACCATGCCTACCAGATTTTTGGATAATTTTTTCATAAAATCAGATATTTCCCCTTAAAAACCGTGTCTTGTTGTAACAACGTTCATTATAATCGAAGCACTGTGTCCCGTCAAGACAAACCAGAGCCGTTCGCAGGCCATGAATTCCTGCCGGCAGCCCGCGCAGTAAACGGCGCGCAGAAATCCTCCCCTTTCCTGGAAGGACAGACGACAACCCGATCGCAGCGTTAAAAACAGCGGAATACTGCTTAGTCCTTCCGGAACCACCGGCCGGCGGAGCCGCAGGGAAGTACCAGCCCGGTAGACGTGACCGGAAGCCCTACCTCTGAGGATTGTACCTCATAGGTTCCCTTCAACTGTTTCTCCCTGCCGCGCAGTGCCAGGTGCAGCATATAGGTAAGAACAGAGGGAGCCAGCCCCGTCGTATAGGAATTGACCAGGAAGAAAACCGGCCTGTCGCTCAGAAGACCGGCGCAGAGCCGGATAAACGGATCGATCTGTTCCTCCATTTTCCAGATTTCTCCTTTGGGTCCCCTGCCGTAGGAGGGAGGATCCATGATAATCGCGTCGTAGGTATTTCCCCTGCGCAGTTCCCGCTCCACAAACCGGGTGCAGTCATCTACCAGCCAGCGGATCGGCGCGTCCGCCAGGCCGGAGGAAACCGCGTTCTCCCTCGCCCAGGTAACCATGCCTTTGGAAGCGTCCACATGCGTGACATGGGCGCCCGCGGCGGCGGCGGAAACTGTGGCGCCGCCCGTGTAGGCAAAAAGATTCAGCACCTTTACCGGGTGCTGCTCCAGAATGCCTTCCTGCCTCCTGCTCTCCCTTTCCTTCCGGATTTGTTCTGCGCACCAGTCCCAGTTTACCGCTTGCTCCGGAAAGAGACCGGTGTGTTTGAAACTGAACGGCTTCAGATGGAAGGTCAGATTCCGGTAGTGGATGCTCCACTGCCGGGGAAGATCGAAAAACTCCCATTCGCCGCCTCCCCTGCTGCTCCTGTGGTAGTGCGCATTGGGATGTTTCCACCTCTTGTCCTTGTTTTCTGCGGTCCAGATTACCTGCGGATCCGGGCGGACTAAAAGAAAGCTGCCCCAACGCTCCAGCTTTTCTCCCTCCGACGTATCCAGAACCTCATAATCCTTCCACTGATCCGCAAGCCACATATCCGGAATCCTTTCTATACTAATCTGCCATGATGATCTTTGAGCGCAAAAAGCCACGCCCCGGGGAGCGGCTGAGCGCCGACGGGACAATGGCTTTTTTGCGCGGTTATCCCTCTTTTTACTTACACAGCTCGTCAAACAGCCTGCAGAAGGGATCGTCGTCCAGATCTTTTACCTTCCGTCTTCGGTCCGCCCTTGCCTCTTCCTCTGCCTGATCCGCTTCCTGCTCCGGTGCCGCGCAGCCTGCCGCACATGCGGTCTGGCCGGAAGTCTTAACGCTTTCTGTTTCGGCCTTTGGGCTGTCATCCTTCCGGAAATCCCCGGTAATGTCTACTTCCTTGTCTTTCTTCAATTTTTTGACCGTCTCCACAACTCCGACTGCCGCAAGAAGAGCCGTGCCGGCAAGGACAAATTTTCCAAATTTCTTCATGAAACTTACCTCCGTATCTCTTTTTTCAATCACTGTATCACGCAAGCATTACCTGGCTGCCGCCTTTCCATCCGGACATCCGGCTTGTGCGGCACCGCCTTTATCCCCCTGTTTCTGAAGCAGGGCACTGCAAATCCGCCTTTTTTCAACTCCCCCCTGCTAAGAGCTGTCTGAACCTCTGCGGCTCCGGCGTATGTTTATTCTAGCACATCTTCCCTAAAATGGAAGGAGAAAGAAACAGCGGCCGCCGTCCGGATCTCCGTGCTGCGGATTTTCCGTAAGGCAGCCGCTGATTTCAGCCTTTGTTCCGCCGCGGCGGCTGCCGCGGCGGCGCCGGATTGCCCGGCAGATTATGTTTTAACTGTTGTCCTGTTTTCTTTTTTCGGGTTCTTATTTCCTGCGTTCCTTTTTCTTCTTTTTCGCCAGAATCCCAATTCCGGCCGCCGCCACAAAGAGCATTGCCAGGTAGGCGCCTGTCTGCGTCGGATCTCCGGTCTGAACCGTGTTAGAAACCGTCACAGCCGCGGCTGCCTTCGGCAGCACCGGATCGGAAGTCTTTCCGGGAACCACGATAAGCTCTGTGCTGCCCGGCGTCTTTCCTTTTGCTGTCGCCTCGTTGACAACCTTGCCTGCGCTCTGGTCTTTTTCGGTCACCGTATATTTTGTCTCAAATGTCTGTTTTTCTCCCGGCGCCAGTTTTTCCACCTTCCAGGTCTCTCCTGTCAGCGGATCCGTCACTTCTACCTCTGTCAGCGTCAGATTTCCGTCGTTAACAGCCTCGATGCGGTAGCGGATGGTCTCTCCCGCCGCGTAGCCGGAGCGGTTCTTCGGGCTGCTTACGGTTTTCTTTGTCACCGTCAGATGGGAATTTTCAGGAACTGTCTTGTCCTCCTTTTCTCCCGGCGTGACATCCGGCTTGTCTCCATTCGGATCTTTGCCGTCCGCGAGGGCTACATTCTTTACACTTCCGGCCAGGATATCCTTCTCCGTCACCACATATTCCGTATGGAAGGTCTTGTCCTCTCCCGGCTTCAGTGTTCCTGCGTTCCAGCTGTCGCCGGTCATTTCATCGGTTACCACGATGTCTGAAACAACCGTGTTCCCGTTATTCACCACACGGATGGTGTAACGAATGGTATCGCCCAGTTCCACTGCCTTGTCCTTGTCGGATGTCTTTTCCAGATACAGGCTCGGATTTGCCTTCTGCACCGGAACCCTCACCGAAACTGGCTGCGGCTCGACATATTTCCCATTCGCGTCCTGCGCGTTTCCGACCGCCTGGTTCTCCACAAATCCGTTTTCTGCGTCATGATCTGTCACCTTGTAGGCCGTATCAAAGGTCAGCTTCGCGCCGGGATCCAGTGATTGTATATTCTTCCACTCGTCTCCGGTCAGAAGATCCATGATATTCAGGTCGAACAGCTCCGCAGTTCCGTCGTTGGTCACCGTAATCCGGTAATTGATGGTCTCGCCATTGGCATAGGAGGTTCCGTCAGCCGGAGTATTGGTCACTTCCTTCGCCAGGGTAAGGTGCGCAAACTGATCCTCTTCGTCTGTTCCCTCCCAGGTCTTTTTAACCTCCTTAAATTCTGCCTTTACCGTATTGGTATAGGTTCCCTCTTTCAGGTCATCCTCGTTTACCACATGGAAGGCACTCGTTGTGACGGTCGCTCCGGGCTGCACGTCCGTAAAGGTGTCCGGTCCGGTAAATACCACACCCTCCTGCTCGGTCAGTGTGATGGTCTGCGCCGTATCGTAGATGTTGGTCACACGAATTTCAAAGACGATCTGCTCTCCAAGCTGGTACACCTTTTCTTCGTGTGTTTTGGTCACCACCTTCTCCGGTTCCACATCATCTGTTACGGTCAACGTACCGTACACAACTTTGATGCGGTAATTGCCTTCCGGTTCCACCTGCCCGCTTTTCCTTAAGAGAGACTTGCGGGAAACCTTTGTTTCCGAAGCCGGAATTACATTGCCCTCTTTATCCTTTATGAGATAGGTAAAGGTGTTGGGGCTGGAGCCCACATAGGTCTGCGATCCGGTGAACGTATACTCTATGGTATGCGTATCCGCCAGTCCGTCCGTTCCGCCGACTGTAACTTCTTCCTTTACCAGCGGGGTTTCGTCATAGACTTTTGTGGCATCAGCGCTGGTCAGCGTGATTTCTCTTGCCTTGATGGTCAGGGTACCGGCATTCTTTGTAATGTTTGTGAACCACCCGGTGACGTCCTTTCCCTCTTTATCCAGAATCTTGTACGAAGAAACCGGGTTGTTTCCCTCCCTGGTCTGCGAGACGTTGGTAATGCTTCCACCCGCTTTTGCCTGTGCCGTAAACCCGTCGGAAAGTCCTTCCACCTTCACGCCTGCTTCCGTAAGCGGTGTTCCGTCGTAAATTTTTGCTGCGTCTTTCGCCGTAAAGACGATCTTTGCAGATGCATTCTTTGTGACGGTAAGTGTTCCCTCCTTCTTCGTGATCACGTAGTTCTCCGGAATGAAATCCTCCGAGGTATCATACGCGATGGTGTTCGGAACAGGATCGGTCGTCACACCGGTGACGCTTCCGGTCGCCCGGATGTTGGAAATCTGCGTCTTGCCATTCGTTGTGATGATGCTTCCTTCCACCTGCACCTGCGGAAGCTCCAGCGGTGTTCCGTCGTACTCCTTCGAGCCGGAGCCTGATGTCAGAGTGACGGTTCTTGGCTGAATTGTCAGCCAACCGTCTGTCACCTGTATGGTAACGCTGTACTTCTCCCGATCGCTTCCGGTGATGGAGAAATCTCCCTCTGCAAGCCCGATGTCATACTTGTTCGCGTTCGTCCCGGATGCCGCCTTAATTTTCGCCTTTGATTCATCCAGCTTCAGTTTTCCCGGAAGGGCTGTGGCCGGCGTCCTGTCTACGGTGATGGCAGTGGTATAACCTGTTACAGAATGTTCCTTTCCGTCATAAGGACGGCTTATATTATTTCCTGTAACCGTCAGGACAACCTCCTTCTTTTTCTCCCACTGTGCGTAGAGTTTATTCGTCCCGTCCGCATCTACCAGGATGTCCGCGCCTGCTGCAACAGAGGTTCCGCTGCCGTCTGCCGCGGTATTCCATCCCTTAAAATAATAGCCGTCCGGAACTGCAAATGCCGCGTCCGCAACCGTAAGCGCCTTAAAAGAGGCGTTATTCTGCAGCGTCTCTGACCCGTTTACAGACTGCAGCTTTTTCGTATCCGTCTGACTGGAGCCCTCCGGATAGTTGGTGTTGTAGGTAAGGCTGGTGGTCTGGGCGGGATCGCCGTAAACCGCATACAGCGTTGCATTATCGTTTACCAGAAGCTTATCGCCCGGATAGTAGGAAACTCCTTTTCCTCCCTTATCTGTATTCCAGTACAGGAAAGTCTTTCCCTCCGGCGCGGTGACGCCGTCTCCGGACTGGATATCCGCGTAAGAGCCGCTGGCGTAATTTTTGCTATCTGTTACCTCTCCGCTTCCGCCGTTCACATCGTATGTCACCGTATATTTGGTTTTGCTCACGTAATATGGGTACAGCGTGATATCATCGAAAATCCGTTTTGCAAATTGGAAGGCTGTGTACTGTGTGCCGTTCTTTGTCGCCCAGTCGATCCAGTCCACGTCTTTGGGAAGCTTCACCGTATTCTCGCCATTTCCCTGGAACACGATATTGCCGTCGGCATCCACTACAGTAGGCATATCCGCCTCACTGATGGTCGCGCCGAAACCGATGGTAAGCCCGGTGTTTGCTCCGGATCCGTCTATGGTCAGATGCACCGTCCCGTTGTAGGTCGGCTCCGCCCACTTCGCATAGATCGTGATACCACCCGCAGGCATGGTCTGATCGAAATCAAATTTCTGTGTAACTTAAACTTCCCACATCAAAAGTGGGCTTGCACCTTGAAAACTCAATAGTTTAACCGGCAAAAATTCCTGCTCATGCGTTATTGGCTGC
>OCTW011460757.1_pt1 | contig 19415 bp, 15 predicted proteins | sample 1539671 | NCBI WGS metagenome assembly OCTW01 (sample SAMN02144230, study PRJEB22623) | gut metagenome | biome: sheep rumen | host: Ovis aries | place: New Zealand
TATCCCTGAAAAAGTAGAATTAATCAACAACAAAAAGTCGCCCATTCAGGACGACTATATCGAAAAATATTTAGCGGAGAAGGAGCTCGATTTAGAGGCTACCCTCGACGCGGAATACGCCTATAAGGATGCGGATTTTGTAGTCATTGCCGCGCCGACGAACTATGACAGCAAGAAGAATTATTTTGATACTTCTGCTGTTGAGGCGGTTATCAAGCTTGTTATGCAGTACAATCCGAACGCGATTATGGTAATCAAGAGCACTATTCCGGTTGGATATACAAAGTCGATTCGTGAGAAAACCGGCAGCAAGAATATCATTTTCAGCCCAGAATTTTTGCGTGAGAGCAAGGCGCTTTATGACAATCTCTATCCGTCACGAATTATCGTCGGTACAGATATGGGCGACGAAAGACTAGTTGATGCGGCGCACACTTTTGCCGGATTGTTGCAGGGGGGGGCGATTAAAGAGAATATCGATACACTCTTTATGGGCTTCACCGAGGCAGAGGCGGTCAAGTTGTTTGCCAACACATATCTTGCGCTTCGCGTTTCCTATTTCAACGAGTTGGATACTTATGCCGAAATGAAGGGACTTGACACGCAGCAGATTATCAACGGCGTGTGCCTCGATCCAAGAATCGGCACACATTATAATAACCCGTCCTTCGGCTATGGCGGCTATTGCCTGCCCAAGGACACAAAGCAGTTGCTTGCCAACTACAACGACGTTCCGCAGGAAATGATGTCCGCAATCGTGCAGTCCAACCGAACAAGAAAGGACTTTATCGCCGACCGTGTTCTGGAAAAAGCAGGCTACTATTCCGAGAACAGCACCTACAGTGCCGCAAGCGAGAAGAACATTGTTGTCGGCGTGTATCGACTGACAATGAAGTCAAATAGCGACAACTTCCGCCAAAGCTCTATCCAAGGCGTTATGAAGCGCATCAAATCCCGCGGAGCGACGGTTATTGTCTATGAACCGACTCTTGAAAACGGCACAACCTTCTATGGATCGAAAGTCGTCAATGATTTGGAAGAATTCAAAAAGCAATCCGATTCCATCATCGCAAACCGTTACGATACTTGCTTGGATGATGTAATGGATAAGGTTTATACAAGAGATATTTTCAAGAGAGATTAAAAAACTAAAATAGGGGTTGACAAACAGAATGCATCGAAACACAATCTTGACTGACAGACAGAATAACTCTATCGAAATATCCTCCTGACAGTAAATTTGTTTTAGGATGAATTAAGTCTTAGGAGGATTTGATGTTATTTTCCAGTTCAACTTTTCTTTTTGCATTCCTTCCGATTGTAATTTTCATATATTATGTTTTTCTTCGTAATCATAGGAATTTGCAAAATATCTTTCTCCTTATAGCGAGCTTGATTTTTTATGCTTGGGGAGAGGTTGCTTTTGTATTTGTGATGATGCTGTCCATTATCGCAAATTATTTCTTTGGATTGTTTGTAAGCCGAGCAAAAAATACCAACAAAAAGAAACTGGCGTTGGTTTTATCAATTGTTTTTAATCTGTCGATTCTTTTTGTTTTTAAGTATTTAGTTTTTACATTGACAAATATCAATGCGGTTTTCGGAGTGAATTTGACTGTTCCGAATATCGCGTTACCGATAGGCATCTCTTTCTTTACTTTTCAGGCAATGTCGTATGTGATTGATGTTTACAGAGGCGAAGAAGTTCAGAAAAGCATATTGAATGTTGGATTATATATATCGTTTTTTCCACAACTGATTGCCGGCCCTATTGTAAGATACCAAACCGTCGCACATCAGATAGTACATAGAAAAGAAAGCTTTGATGATTTTTCAAGCGGCGTATGCAGGTTCATAATAGGAATGGGCAAGAAGGTTTTGCTGGCAAATTCGCTGGCTGTTATTGCAGACGCAGCTTTTGACGGCAATATTGCAAATACTTCCGCTTCCTTTGCATGGTTGGGAGCCATAGCTTATACAATGCAAATCTTTTTTGATTTCAGTGGATACAGTGATATGGCTATCGGCTTGGGCAAGATGTTTGGATTCAAGTTTTTGGAGAATTTCGATTATCCATATATTTCAGGTTCTATTACTGAGTTTTGGAGAAGATGGCATATTTCACTCGGAAGTTGGTTCCGCGATTATGTTTATTTTCCTTTAGGCGGCAGTCGTGTCAAAAGCAAAGGCAGACTGATATTTAATCTGTTTGTTGTTTGGCTGCTGACAGGAATATGGCATGGTGCGAATTGGACGTTTATCGTATGGGGACTTATGTATTTTGTATTGTTGGTAATTGAAAAACTAACAGGAATGCATAAGTCAGCTAAACTCAAACCGTTGAAGCATATTTATACCTTGTTGTTTGTCGTATTAGGCTGGGTGATTTTCAGAGCGGAGTCTTTGAATGACGCAATCCATTATTTAGGCGTTATGTTTGGCTCGAATGGAGTGCTGCTTGATAATTTCACACTATTCTATTGTAAAGAGAATATAGTATTCTTAATAGCCGGATTAATTTGCTGTACGCCTGTGATTAAATATCTTTATCATAAAACTATCGGCAAGAATCGCATTATGCCTGTGATTGCATGTCTATTACTGGTGATAATTGCTTTTGTAAGTGTGGTTTATATTGTAAAAGGAACGTACAACCCGTTTATTTATTTTAATTTTTAGCAAAGGAGATTGTGATGAAACGTTTAAAGAATATGAGTTTTAAGCATATTGTTGCAATTTCCTTTTGCGCGTTTGTTTTTGTTTGCGGTGTATTAACGCTGACGATAAATTTTAGAGAGGTTTTTGGCGGATTGGTGAGAGGCTATATCAAATCTCCCAAAAACAGCAGCGTTACAGAAAGACTTACGAATAGTTTGAGTACATTTGATACAAGAATGAACGAGTACTTTATTCTGCATGATGTTGCTCTTAATTCCTATGGCGGAATACAAAAAATGATGGATAAGCATTTGATTGATGATGTTGATCCGAATTATAATGTAGTCAAATTGAAAAATGATTATTTGACTTTTAAAAGTAATTATAGCGAAGACGGTGCAGGATTGAAGGATTATTTACTAAATCTTAAAAAGACCTGCGACAACAATAATGTTGATATGCTATATGTAAAGAAGCTCGCTAAAGGAACATATGATTGGGATTTGCTGCCGTTATTTTACCCATATCGTTATACGTCGGACTATACTAAAACGGAATCTGATTTAAGAAACGCCGGAATAGGGGTTCTTGATTTAGATGAAAAGGTTCAGGAGCAAGGAATAGATAAATATTCTTTGTTCTATAAAACCGATCATCACTGGACAACAAAATCAGGACTTTGGGCATGCAATCAAATTGCGGACAAATTAAATTCTGATTATAACTTTAATGTTGATACTGAAAAACTGAATGTTGATAACTACAATGTCGAACACCACAGTCATTCTTTTTTAGGCACACAAGGAACACGTACAGGAGCCAGCTATACCGAACCGGATGATTTTGATTTTATTTATCCAATGTTTTCTACCAACATTGATTACGAAGTAAGAAATAAAAACATCCGTTTGTCCGGTTCATTCCTTGACACCATTCTGTTGAATAAAACATATGAAGAAGGATATCATGCGTATATGCCTTCTACATATGATTTAACAACGATTAAAAACAAGGAATCTAACAATGGGAAGTATGCAGTTTTTGTTGTGGATTCATTCGGAAGCGTAGTCGCGCCGTTTTTATCGCAGACTTTTGAACGGATGGACTGTATAGATTTAAGATACTTTTCTGAAGATTTGGGAGAGTATATCCAGCAAAACAAACCGGATATAGTTATCTATATGGTGAATTCGACAGATGAAGTTTTGCATGATTTTGTGGATTAATTATGCTTGTAACAATTAGGACTTTACCAAACGAATTCCCCGAAATATTTGTGAACAGGATTATTATTTCGGTGATAGCCTTTGCTGTGTTCTGCGCTGTTTCGATATTTTTGTATAAAAAGCATAAGTTTAACAAAGTACAATGCGGTGCGGCAATTCTGTTGTCGCTCTACATTGTTGTGCTGTTGTATTTTACCGTGGTTGGCAGATATTCGCATGAAGAATACGAATATCAGATCAACTTTTTCACTTCATACAGATGGTTCTTCGAGCAAAACGGAGAACAAGTGCTCCGACAACTGCTGATTAATCTTGTTATGCTGATGCCTGTAGGCTTCCTGTTGCCGGTTGTCATTAAAGCAAAGCACAAGTACATAATCACACTGGCACTCTCTTTACTGCTGACGGTATTTATCGAAACCATGCAGCTGATTACAAAATGCGGCTCGTTTGAGATTGATGATATTATCAACAATTTCGTCGGTGCAGTCATAGGTATGCTCCTGTATGTATTATACAGCAAATTGATAAAACCAAAAATTAACAAGGTGAATAAATGAAACCCATTAAGACGTTATTCAGAACTGTTCTTGCGGGGCTTACTGCATTAGCAATCCTTTGTGTGCTGATGCTCGGCTATTACTTTATCCCGTTGCGCGAGAACAACTCAAAACAGAATACTGACTATGTGTGGGCAAAAAACACACCTTGGGTGAGTTTAACCGAAGGCGTTTCCTTCGGCATGACAGATGCTGACGGATTCATTAACAAGGATGTTGTGGAAAAACCTGATATTATCTTTCTCGGTTCATCACACACAGAGTCAATAAATGTGCTGCAAAGTGAGAATATGTGCGCTCTGTTGAACGATAAATTCGGCGGCAAATACAGCACCTATAATATGGGTATCTCCGGTCACACCATTTATAAGGTAGTTCAATATCTAAACGCAACGCTTAACATTTATCCGAAAGTACCAAAGTATGTCATTATAGAAACCGGTGACGTTGCGTTAACCGATGTAGACGTACATCAGGCTTTGTCCGGTGAAGTGAAGAAAACAAAGGTTGTAGATACCGGTTTGCTTTACCAAATGCAAAAGGTTCCGTATTTCAGAATGATGTATCATCAACTTGACACCGGCATGTTGGATGTGCTTACTGATAAGAAAAAGGCAAATAAAGCAACAACCAATGCGAAACCAGAAGCAGTTGAAAAAGTTGAAATTGATGAAAAGGCTTATGATGAAATGCTCGGTTATTTGCAGAAGCTGGAAAAGGAGTATAACACACAGATTATCGTGATGTTCCATCCTTTTGAAACCATAAACGCTGACGGTTCTATCAGCTTTGCGCAAGATGAGTACGCCGAAATCTTTTCAAAATCTGCGCAAAAATATGATATTGGCTTTGTCGATATGACAGAGGATTTTGAGAAAATGTATTATGAGGAGCACCACGTTCCTCACGGCTTTTCCACAGGTGAGATAGGCGCTGGTCATATCAATAAATACGGACATGCCGCTATAGCAGACAGACTTTACCGCTATATCAAATCGTCGGAGGTGGAGTGATGCAATTCTTTACAATTGCTTTTTTCGCCTTGATGACAATCGTGTTTATCGCGATAAAGCTGTGCAATACGTTTATTAAAAGCAAAAATACACGAATTATCACAGCTAACGCCATTCTCCTTGCTGCGAGCTATGCCTTCATTATCTATGCCGATTACCGTTTTGCGTTGGCAATCGCTGCGTTGACGATCATGACATGGCTATTTGCGAAGAGAGAAAAGTTGATTCCGCTTGGAATTATCATGGCGGTATTGTCCCTTGGATTTTTCAAATACACCAATTTCTTTATTGAATCCTTCTCGAAGTTGTTCGGCAATGACTTCACTGCTTTGAATCTGATTATACCAATCGGCGTAAGTTTCTACACATTCAGCGCTATCAGCTATCTGGTGGATGTGAAGCGCGGGAAGGTCAAGGCGGATAATCTGCTTTATGTTGCGCTATATCTTTCGTTCTTTCCGAAGCTGACTTCCGGGCCGATTCAGCGCAGCGGCGACTTTTTTGAGCAGGCACATAGCGACAGAGCAATCGGCTTTGATTCGTTCAAAACAGGCATACAGATATTTGTATTTGGTTTGTTCAAGAAGATTGTACTGGCAGACAGATTATCGGTGTTTGTCAATCAAGTCTACGCCACACCGAAAGCATTTGGCAGCCTAACGGTATTACTCGCTGTTATCGCCTATTCCTTTCAGATATATTTTGACTTTTCGGGATATTCCGATATGGCAATCGGCGTTGCCAAAATATTGGGCTTTAATTTGCCGCGCAACTTCAATCTGCCGTATTTGGCACACAATGTTACGGAGCTTTGGAAACGCTGGCACATTTCGCTATCCTCGTGGCTGATGGAATACTTATATTTCCCCTTGGGAGGCAGCAGAAAAGGAACCTTTAGAAGCTACCTGAACCTTGTTTTGACAATGGTAATCGGCGGCATCTGGCACGGTGCCAACTGGACATATGTGTTTTGGGGATTGCTGCACGGACTGGCGCTTGTCGTACATAAACTATGGATGAAGCTCACCAAGAGCGATAAAAAGCAGCCTTCACTTGCCGGAAGTATCATTTCAATTATTCTTACCTTTGCGTTTACGTCTTTTTGCTGGATATTTTTCAGAGCAGACAGCTTTGAGAACGCGATAGATATTATCACAAGAGTATTCAGCTTCAGCACCGGCTTGGAGCAACCTTATTTGTGGCTCTTTATTTCGCTGGTATTGTATTTTGCCGCGGTGATTTTTGCCATAGTGAAATCAAGAAAAAGCGAGAAGAAACTGAAAAAGCTGAATGTCAGCATGGTGGACGGTTTTTATCCGGTATTAAACCTTTCAAAATTCTGGCAGTTGACCATTTTCTTTGTGTTTGTCGGATTGACATTGGCGTTCGCCTACACAGGCGGAAGTCCGTTTATATATGGAAATTATTGATGGAGTATAAAATGGAACAGGTAACATTCAAAAACAACGGAAAACTAAAGCTGTTAATCATCGTCGGCACACGCCCGGAGATTATCCGACTCGCGGCGGTGATTAATAAGGCACGCAAATATTTTGATACCATTCTCGCGCACACAGGGCAGAATTATGACTACAACCTCAACGGTGTGTTCTTTAAGGATTTGCAGCTTGATGATCCCGATGTGTATATGAACGCTGTCGGAGCTGATTTGGGCGAGACGATGGGTAACATCATCGCCGCAAGCTATAAGCTGATGGTTGAGATTAAGCCTGACGCTGTGCTTGTTTTGGGGGATACAAACTCCTGCTTGAGCGTTATCGGCGCAAAGCGTTTGCATATCCCGATTTTCCACATGGAAGCAGGCAACCGCTGCAAGGATGAGTGTTTGCCGGAGGAGACAAACCGCAGAATCGTTGATATTATCAGCGATGTTAATATGGCGTATTCCGAGCACGCAAGGCGTTACCTTGCCGATACAGGGCTTCCCAAAGAGCGCACCTATGTTACCGGTTCGCCGATGGCGGAGGTCTTGCACAGCAATTTGGATAAAATCGAAGCAAGCGACATTCACGAAAGATTAGGACTTGAAAAAGGCAAGTACATTTTGCTTTCGGCGCATAGGGAAGAGAACATCGACACCGAGCAGAACTTCACCTCGCTGTTCACCGCCATCAATAAAATGGCGGAAAAGTACGATATGCCGATTCTCTATTCCTGCCATCCGCGCTCCAGAAAGCGTTTAGAGCAGAGCGGATTCCAACTCGACAAGCGCGTCATTCAGCACGAACCGCTTGGCTTCCACGACTATAACTGCTTGCAGATGAACGCTTTTGCGGTTGTGTCAGATAGCGGTACATTGCCCGAAGAAAGCAGCTTTTTCACAAGCATCGGTCATCCCTTTCCGGCAATCTGCATCCGCACCAGCACCGAACGCCCTGAGGCGCTCGATAAGGCAGACTTTATCCTCGCCGGTATCGACGAAAAGAGTCTGCTGCAAGCGGTTGACGTTGCCGTAGAGATGAATAAAAACAACGACCTCGGCATTCCCGTTCCGGATTATACGGACGAGAATGTGTCGGATAAGGTTATAAAAATCATTCAGTCCTACACAGGCGTTGTGAATAAAATGGTGTGGAGAAAAAACATATGAACATATTAGTCACCGGTGCCAAAGGTATGGTCGGACTTGCTTTATGCGCCAATTTAAAAAACATCCGCGACGGAAAGAATCGTACTCGTCCGAATATTAAAATTGATGAAATTTTTGAATACGATATTGATAATTCTAATGAAGAATTAAATGAGTTTTGCCAAAAGGCGGATTTTGTTTTTAACCTCGCCGGAATCAACCGCCCGAAAAGTAACGATGAGTTCATGCAGGGCAATTTCGGCTTTGGCGAAACGCTTTTGAACACGCTGAAAAAATACGGTAACAAGGCTCCTGTTATGCTGTCAAGCTCCATTCAGGCGACGCTTATCGGTCGCTACGGTCAGTCCGATTACGGCAAGAGCAAGTTGGCAGGAGAAGAGTTGTTGTTTCAATACGGTGAGGAAATCGGCGCAAAGGTTGCGGTTTATCGCTTCCCGAACTTGATGGGGCACAGCCGTCCGAACTATAACTCCGCTGTTTCCACCTTCTGCAACGCCGTGGCAAACGACTTGCCCTATACCGTCAATGACAGAAACGCCGAGGTGGAGCTGCTCTACATCGACGATTTGGTTGAGGGTATGTTTGACCTGCTTGAGGGCAAGGAAAAGCATTGTGATTATAATGGTTTAATTCCTGTAGAGAATGAAAACGGCAGATATTGCTATGTGCCGTTGACCTACAAGGTTACACTTGGCGAGATTGTGGACTTGCTGCAGCAGTTCAAGCAACAGCCTGAAACGCTTGTTGTTCCCGATATTCCGAACAACAGCTTTGCGAAAAAACTCTACAGCCTATACTTATCTTATCTGCCGACAGATAAATTCAAATTCGCGCTCAAAATGAACTGCGACGACCGCGGCTCGTTTACCGAACTGTTAAAAACCGTCAACTGCGGTCAGTTCTCGGTCAATATCTCTAAGCCAGGCATCACCAAGGGGCAGCATTGGCACAACTCAAAATGGGAGTTTTTCATCGTTGTTTTCGGCAGAGCACTGATTGAGGAGCGCAATATCCACACAAACGAAAAAGTGTCATTTGAGGTTTCGGGCGACAAAATCGAAGCCGTCCACATGATTCCCGGTTGGACGCACAATATTATTAACCTGTCCGATACCGAGAACCTCGTCACCCTGATGTGGGCAAACGAGCAGTTTGATCCGAATCATCCGGATACGTTTTTTGAAATTGTATAAATTAAATCTATAAGTTCATGAACTAGGGGAGAGAGCATGACCTACGCGTCAGTAAACTTTTTCGCTTTTGTTGCGTTGACGGTTCTGGCATATTTCGCATTACCGTTGAAAAAGCAAAAATGGGTGGTATTATTAATTGCCAGTTACATATTCTATCTTTTTGCCGGATATAAATATGTGGCGTTTATTTTATTTACCACTGTTAGCACATATTCTATAGCTCGCTGGATAGATAGAATGTCCAGACAGTCAAAAGAAATGCTAAAAACGAATAAGACGGAATGGAATCGAGAAACCAAAAAGCAGTTTAAAGAAAAAGTAAAACGAAACAAGAGACTTGTTATGGCGCTAGCTTTGATTCTGAATTTTGGAATACTTGCTTTCTTGAAGTATTATAATTTCTTTGCAGGTAGTCTGAATGATGTCTTTGGAGCATTTGGCATGAGTTTTTCGATGCCTACTCTTAAACTCTTTTTACCTCTTGGTATATCATTCTATACTTTTCAATCAATGGGATATGTTGTTGATGTATATCGAGAAAAGTTCCCTGCTGAGAAGAATATAGCGAAGTTTGCGTTATTTGTGTCATTCTTTCCGCAGATTATTCAGGGACCGATTAGCTTTTATGATCAGTTAGCACATCAATTATATGAGCCTCATAAAGTTGATTTTACAAGAATTAAATATGGATGTGAGTTGATTCTCTGGGGATTCTTTAAGAAGTTGGTGATAGCCGATCGAGCGGTAATTGCCATCAATACTGTTGTGGCTGACTACAATCAATATAACGGTACAACATTGACTTTTACAGTTTTGTTGTATGCTTTACAATTATATGCGGATTTCTCCGGTGGTATTGATATTTCACGAGGAATTGCGCAGATTCTTGGCATTGATATGGTCGAAAACTTTAAGCGTCCGTATTTTTCAAAGTCTATCAATGAGTATTGGCGAAGATGGCATATTACACTCGGCGCATGGATGAAGGAATATGTTTTTTATCCGCTTTCTTTATCGGGAACTTTTTTAAGTGCAAGTAAAAAGATGAAAGCGAGCAGATTCGGTAAGACAAAGGCCGGTTCTCATATTGCAAAAGTATTGCCTACAGCAATTGCTTCTCTTATTGTGTTTTTGATAGTTGGCATTTGGCATGGTTCAAGTTGGAAGTACGTTGCCTTCGGTTTATGGAACGGCGGCATAATTATGCTGTCCATCTTGTTGAAACCAGTTTTTGATATATGTAATAAAAAGTTGCATATCAATCCTAACAATTTCTTTTGGAAACTTTTTCAAATGTTAAGAACCTTTATAGTTGTCTGTATTGGTTATGTTTTCGATGTAGCACCAAGTTTTAGGCAGGCAATAAATTCTTTTGCTTTACTTTTAACTAATCAAAAGATTAATGGATTTAATAAATCGGTTTTAAATTTAGGATTGGAATTCAAAGATTATGCGATTATAGTTTTTGCTGTAATTATACTATTTATAATTAGTTTGATACAAGAAAAAACAAATCAATCAATACGTGTTTTCATAAACAAAAGAAATGCTGTTATACAATGGCTTTTGATTTTTGGTGTTTCATTAGTTGTACTAGTGTTTGGTATTTATGGTCCAAGCTATAACGTTGGAGATTTTGTTTATGCTCAGTTTTAAACATAATGGTGATGTAAAGTGGTAAAAAGATATTGTAAAAGAATTATGGCGATAGTTTTAATGAGTATTCTTTTATTTGGTGTAATGAGTATTTTTCAATTTCCTTATGGGCATGTTGTAAATATTATTCAGGGTTTTTATCGTGAGCCAAAAAACACCATAGATGTAGTATTAGTGGGAGCAAGTGAGGTGTCAGCGGGATATTCTGCTCCGGTTGCCTTTAAATTATTCGGATATACAAGTTATCCATATGCTATAGATGGAAACCAAGTAAGGATGATTCAATATGAATTAAACGAGATTTATGCACATCAAAATCCAAAAGTTATTTTAATTGATATTGGGTGCATGTCTAGTTATAGTCACGCTTATAATGATGATAACTTTGACGGTAGATTTCGTGCTTTCATTAATAATATTCCGTTGTCTACAAATAAGATTCAAGCAATAGATAATCTTGCTAAACAACAGGAAAAAACAAGCTACTACCTTCCTTTTATTACATATCATGGATTTATTCCAAATACAGATTATGCACAGTTTTTATTATCCGGAGAGAACAAATTGAAAGGAACATATGCTCGTTCAAGTAAAATAGAAGAAGCTGGAAATGTTTTGACGATTGATTCAACGGTTAAACCAATCAAAAAAGAGTATGAAACAGAGATATTAGATTTATTGAGATTTTGCAAAAACAAAGGATGTAATGTTGTTTTTACAAGGTTTCCGAATAGAATAAATAATGAAGATTTTTTAACTAGGTTTCAAGAATGTAATTATATAAAGAATCTAATACAAGAGCAAGGATTTCCGTTTTTTGACTGCATGACAAGTGAATTAATGAATTCATTAGATTATCAACAAGATTTTTATACTAATGATCATATGAGTTTAAAAGGTCAAAAAAAGCTCACAGAGTTTATTGGTAAAAAACTCACAAAAGAATTTGGAATATCAAAAACAGATATTTCATCTGTCGTATCAAGTAAATGGTTTGAAAGTGTTTCGTATATAGAGGCTTTTTATGATTATATGGATAAAATAGAAAAAGGACGCAGTAAAGATCAAGATATTTACTATTTTGAAACATCTGAGTTGATAAGAAAATTGGATTCAATACGTAAATAGAACAATTGCTGTAATTATGTGCGCCGCATTAACTTTTTTTCAACACATTTCTAAAAACGAATAATAATGAAAGAACGGCCTTAACTACAACTCGGCAGTTTACGTTTTCTGCAACGCCGCGGCAAACGACTTGCCCTATACTGTCAATGACAGAAACGCCGAGGTTGAGTTGCTATACATCGACGATTTGGTTGAGGGTATGTTTGACCTGCTTGAAGGCAAGGAAAAGCACTGTGACTATAACGGCTTAATTCCTGTAGAAAATGAAAACGGCAGATATTGTTATGTGCCGCTGACCTACAAGGTCACACTCGGCGAGATTGTAGATTTGCTGCAACAGTTTAAGCAGCAGCCCGAAATGCTTGTCGTTCCCGATATTCCGAACAACAGCTTTGCCAAAAAACTCTATAGCCTATACTTATCCTATCTGCCGACAGATAAATTCAAATTCGCGCTCAAAATGAACTGCGACGACCGCGGCTCATTTACCGAGCTGCTAAAGACAGTCAATTGTGGTCAGTTCTCGGTCAATATCTCCAAGCCCGGTATCACCAAGGGACAGCATTGGCACAACTCAAAATGGGAGTTTTTCATCGTTGTCAGCGGCAGAGCGTTAATTGAGGAACGCAATATTCACACAAACGAAAAAGTCTCATTCGAGGTTTCGGGCGATAAAATCGAAGCCGTCCACATGATTCCCGGTTGGACGCACAACATCATTAATCTGTCCGACGCCGAGAACCTCGTTACCCTAATGTGGGCAAACGAGCAGTTTGACCCCAATCATCCGGATACGTTTTTTGAGGTAGTTTAATTATTTTTATTGATAACAGATAAAAGGGAAATGGATAATAAAGATAGAAAGTCATTAAAGCAGATTGTTAAGCACAGATTTGTAAGGACTGCATTGCAAACAGTAGTTTTTAATAAGCTGATGTTTGATGGATATGTATGCTGTAGTAGTGGATTATATCCCAGCAATAAAAAAGTGTTGATGGATACAATGCCAAAACAGTCACCCATTAAAAAATTAATTAAAACCAAATCCAAAAACTATACGGAGCTTTCTAATAGAATAGAATCTATAAAGAAACAGGTTGGTGATAAACTTTCTTTAGAAGAATGTCAAAGCATAGTTTATGCTATACTTGAAACAAGGGAAAACAAACCCAAAGCGGATGTTATATTTTTTCTATTAAATAATTCGATAGAGCAAAAGATATTTCATCAAGATGGTGAGTTTATTATAGAAAACGACACTGACCTAGTGAATATAGAATCATTAGATCGTTTTATTTCTCAATTGGAGATGATACCCGAAAAGACAAATCTGTTATTTCGAGGTCATACCAATATAAATTATAGTATTCAACCTTCTATTTTTCGTTCCCCTAAATTCTATAAAAACGAATATATGATGTATCAGGAATTGGTCATTCGTTGCCCAGAATATTTCATATCTTGTGCTTCTCATCTTGATTTTTTGGTTGAAATGCAACATTACGGATTACCAACCAGATTACTTGATTTTACATTTAATCCGTTAATTGCACTTTATTTTGCTTGCGAGAATCAATCCAACACAGGTGAAATTATTATATATTCTGTGAAGAATTCAGAATTGTATTACGGTAAAGATGAGAAAGTTGCGATTTTGTCCAGCCTTCCTATGTTCACGTTTAGTAAACAAAAGCAGATTTTTTCTTCTATTTCAAACAATATTGATGACCCGAGTGTTATCCAAGAATTTATAGATGAGGTAAGAGTGGAACGACCGTCTTTCTCAAGAGAACTTTCATTATCAGATATTCGTATTCCAATTTTTGTAAAGCCTTCAAGAAATAATAAGCGTATAGCTCACCAAGAAGGAGCTTTTCTTTTGTGGGGGTTGGATACAGTTCATTACGATGAAAGATTTCATGGAGAATATGTTGGCGATCAAGAGAAATACCGTCTTCAGCTAAATGATAAAAAAGTTGTTTTCTATATACAGTCTAAGAATAAAGGTAAAATACTTAATACGCTAAATCGTATTGGAATTAATAAGGCGTTTATTTACCCCGAAATTGATGACGTAGCAGATTACTTGAAAAGCACGATAGAGTGAGAAATACTGTATAATAGTTTTCTATTTTCTTTGACAACCTATTCCACACATGCTATACTACCCAAAAACCGCATAACCAAGCCAAAAACACCCCTTCACCGAAGGGGTGTCATCATCTGATCCACTTACAAAAAACAGAACAAAGTAACGATGAATTTTGCAAAAATCAACACAAATATTCGAAATTTGAATTTTTAAATTAGAAAACGCAAAGAATATACAATTCCGCAAAAACTTCGATTTTGACTATATACAAAAATACTCGACACAATCCAAAAGTGTATTATATTAATATTGAAAGCGAAGATTGCTCGTTTTATTGGTGCTCACCGCCATAAAGTGCAGACTGCAAGCAATTACGGAAGAAAGGAGAGCAATATTCTTCCTCATATCAGATTTTGATCGTTGGAATTATCAACAATATAGGAACAAGCTAAGAACTTCTATGAACTCTGAGCTTGTGCTTTTTTTGCGTCCACACGCCGCGACAGATCGGTTGTGTGGACTTTGTTTCGTGACTTTGGGTACACAAACTGCGGACTTTTTATTTGCGCGACACGTGGCGAAATTTCGCGCGTTAGGTTTTGGAACTCATGGATTCTGACGGTCTGACACGAGGTTGGTTGTCTTCAACCGTAGCAAGATAAAACGTCTTTGCGTCCTTCAAAAAGTTCAATACTTGTTTAATATTTTCCATTTGTGATACCTCCGGGTTATAATAATAGTTTTTTAAATTGCAAATAAACAGTCTTACTTAAAGAACCCTTTCACGCCGCCGAGGACGAGCTTGTTGGTTATTTCGATTACTTCGTCCATCGGAATCTTCTTTCCGTCCTGCACCCACTCGCGGTAGGCATTCAGCACAGCGTTGTTGATAAAGGCCATCAAGACTTTTTTCTCATAATAATTGAGTTGCTGATATTTCTTCGACTTGCTCCACGCGGTGTCGTTTACCTTATCCGTCATCTCGTCGCGGATTGCGTGATAGCTTCCGCCGCAGGTGATTTTTTCATAAGCCAAGCCTTGTTCGGACGCATAGAGGAAAAACTCGCGGTTTACCTTGTCGAGGTCGTCGGGCAAAACGTAATTTTTCACACGATCCAAATACCCCTCCGACAGCTCCGCCTGCATTTCGGCAAGCAGAAAATCGAGCGTTTCGTAGTAATGATAAAAGGTCTTTTTGTTAATCTTCGCGCGGTCGCAAAGCTCCTTGACGGTGATTTTGTCATAGTCCTTCTCACAAATCAGGGCTTCGAACGCGCTTTTTATCGCTTCAATGGTTTTAATCACTCTTAAATCTTCATTTCCTGTCAATATCATAACTTACCTCCGTAACACAACTATAGTTACATAATATCAAATCGCGAATTATCTTTCATGCATTAAAAATCAGGCGCGGCGGAAATTCCGTCACGCCTTGTGTTTTGATTATGCTTTTTCAAATTCAGGCTGCCATGCCGCAAAGCTGTTAAGCTGTTCGTCGGTGCGGTGGTAGTATCGTTTGTCCTTATCGAGCTTAGCGATTTCTGCCATTTCGTCATCAGTGAGGGTGAAATCGAGGATATCGAGGTTATCCTTGATGTGCGCGACATTTTTGCTGCCGGGAATAACGACAAAGCCCATCTGTGTGTGCCAGCGGAGAATAATCTGAGCAGGTGTTTTGCCGTACTTTTTTCCGAGCTCAGAAAAAACAGGTTCTTCCATCAGGCTCTTGTCGCCGTGTCCGAGCGGATACCAGCTCATCAGCTTAATGCCGTATTTATCGAGAGTAACGCGAAGTTCCTTTTGAGTAAAATAAGGGTGAGCCTCAACCTGAATAAACTGCGGAGCAATCTCCCATTTATGCTGTAGCTCGTCAATGTACTTGCCCTCAAAGTTTGAGATACCGATTGACTTTGCCTTGCCATCTTTGTACGCTTTTTCAAGCTGACGGTAGCCCGCGAGCCAGTTGCCTGCCGGCTGATGAATATAGAGCAAATCAACGTAATCAACGCCGAGACGCTCGAGAGTTTCATCTACCGCATTTTCGTTCTCGTATTCGCTGGGCCAGAGCTTGGTGGAGATAAATACTTCCTCTCTTTTTAGTCCGCTCTCCTTAATTCCGCGACCGACTGCGCGCTCATTAACATAGGCGTTCGCTGTTTCAACAAGCGAGTAGCCCATTTTCAGTGCTTCGCGCACGCTGTTTTGAGCGTCTGCAGGTGCGAGCATAAAGGTTCCGATTCCGATGACAGGACAGGTGATTCCGTTGTTAAGTTTAATTGTTTCCATCGTTCATAACTCCTTTTTACGTTTTAAGTAACTTTAGTTTCTTTTCTTGTTTTTATTATATCACTTTATTTTGCAAAAAAAATGGGCAGTTTTCCCTAAAAAGTGAGATAAGCAACCCTTTGCGAAAAAGAGTTGCTTATTGTTTAGTTCTGTTTGATTATTCAATCGCGGACTTAGCCCAGCTTTCTACCTGCGCTTTTGAAGATGGAGCACTGCCGCCGTGAACGGCAAGGCTTGCGCCAATTTTCGCGCCTTTGCAGGCCGCTTTCATTGTCTTGGGTACGCCGCCGAGAGCCGAGCCCTCATGCGTAACAACGTAATGCACGGTCTTGCCGGTAAAGTCAAGTGCTTCGAGCTGAGTGTACATCGCCATGGGATAAATTCCCCACCAGTTGGGACCGACGACAAAGATGTTGTCATACTCAGAGATATCATCGAGCATTTCTTTAAGCTCGGGACGCGCCTTTGCTTTGAGCTCAGCCTTAGCTTCCTCAATACAAACCATATAATCTTTGTCATAGGGCTTAACGGTATCAACCTCGAACACATCAGCGTCAACGGCGTTTTGAATAAACCCGGTAATCAGCTCAGCATTGCCTTTTGACAAATTTTGGATTGAACCGTTTACATAATTCTGTCCGCGTCTGGAATAGTAGATAATTAAGTTTTTCATATTGTCCTCCTTATTGATTCAGCTATTTAGTAAGTGGATGCTATGCTTCGTGTGATTTTCCATTTGTTATCTGTCTTTGTTAAGTTGCATTTTTGCTGTAAATGCCGGTAGTTTTTGCTGCCGCCGAATACCGTGTCAAAGACTGCTCAGTTTTTTCAATCACGTTTTCCGCAATCGCTTGAAAATATTTGATTTGTCCGGGCAATATTGACCTCAATTCTATTATCTTATAGTATCAGTATAATAAAAAACAGTCAAATTGTAAAGTAGGCTTTATTATTTTCCTCTGCTTTTTATCGTTACCGATGCGCATAAATTGAAATACCGGTGTTTTCATTAACGCGGAATAAAATAAGTTGATTTTAGTGATAGACAAAAGGCTGAGATTTTGGTATTATGTTATTGTAACTGCAAAATAAATTGATTTGGGTGGTAGAATGTCGCTTTTCGGAAAAGAGGAGAAAAAGGTTGAATATCTTGAACTGATATACGACCTGATTTTTGTATATATAATCGGCAGGAACAACGCTTTGCTGCATCATATTGAAAACGGCTTTATTACAGCCGGCTCGTTTTCGGCGTACGTTTTCTGTACGCTCGCGATTATTCAGATTTGGATGTTCAGCACATTTTATATTAATTTGTACGGCAAAAACAGCGTAAGGGATCATATTTTCCTGTTTTTAAATATGTACCTGCTCTACCATATGTCTACGGGCATTTCTTCTGACTGGAAAGAAAACAGCTATCGCTTTTGCATAGCGTGGGCTTTGATATTAATTAACATCGGCGTTCAGCATATTATAGAAGCACGCAGCCACAAAGCTGCTCCGTGGGAATTAAAACAAATATACAGGCGTGCCGCCATAATTTTTACCGAGGCAGGTCTTGTCGCGGCGATTATCGCTGCTTACGCTTTTACCGGCGTTTCGCTCACCTATATCCCGGTGATTTTCGGAATTGTTGCCACCGCGCTTTCGGGCAGGACAAATATGCTCGTTCCGGTGGATTTCGGACATCTCAGCGAACGCGCAATGCTGTATATTGTCTTTACCTTCGGCGAGATGATAATTGTAATATCTTCGTACTTCGGCGAGGAAATCACGCCGAATAATCTGTATTTTTCGCTTATGGCTTTTTTGATTGCGGTAGGTCTGCTGCTCAGCTACGGAGTGCTGTACAACAGAATTATCGACCGCGAAAAAACTACAAACGGAACGCTTTATATGCTGATTCACGTGTTTTTGATTTTCGCGCTCAATAATATTTCCGTCGCGCTTGAGTTTATGCGTGACGATGAGGTCGCAAATCTCCCGAAAGCACTGTTTTTGACGGGCTCGTTTGTGCTGTGCTTTACGTTTATGTTCCTGTTGGGATTTTACGCGAAGAAGCGTTGCGGCTTTAACCGCAAATTTGTATTTGTGCTTGCGGGACTGATGGTCAGTTTTGCCGCGCTTATGATATTGTTCCGCGAGAATATGTATGTAAACATTGCAATTTCGGCAGTGTATGTTTTTGCGGTATTCGCCATATTGTATTACAGAGGAAAGCGTATGGAGGCTTAGCTTATGGATTTGACAAAAGGAACAAACGTAATTAATGATATTTTAAAGTATATGACCTTACCGAAGCTGATTGCCTGCGGAGCGGTGATTTTGGTAACGGTGCTGCTGTTCTTCGGTATTAAGTTCGCGACACGAAAAATCAGAAAAAACCTTACGCTTGAAAACGACGGCAACAAGCTGTCTATGCTGACTTTTATCGTGAATGTACTCCGCATAGCTGTACTGATTGCGGCGTTGGTGATTATTCTGCAAATTTTGGGTGTAAACGTCGGAACCTTCACAACGCTTATCGGGCTGCTTCTGGCAGTGCTTGGCTTTGCCTTTCAGGATTCCCTCAAGGATATTTTTATGGGAATAATCATTCTGATAGACAACTACTTTAAGGTCGGCGACGCGGTGTGTTACGAAAATAAGGACGGCATTGTGGTAAATTTTAACCTGCGCACAACCAAAATTCAGCTTATCGACGATAACTCGGTCTTAGCTGTTTCAAACCGGAATATTTCTCAGATTGCGAAGCTGTCAAATATGAATGACGTCGATGTTCCGCTCTCCTATGACGAGGACGTTAAGAAAATCTACGAAACGCTCAATGAAGTTTGCGAGAGAATTAAGAAAATCGACACCGTAGAGGACAGTATGTTCAAGGGAACTCAGGGCTTTGACGACTCGGCAATCAGGTACAGGGTGAGGTTTTTCTGCAAGCCGATTAACCGCCCCGACACTAAGCGCGCCGTTATGAGAGAAATCCAGA
>OCTW011599175.1_pt1 | contig 19410 bp, 20 predicted proteins | sample 1539671 | NCBI WGS metagenome assembly OCTW01 (sample SAMN02144230, study PRJEB22623) | gut metagenome | biome: sheep rumen | host: Ovis aries | place: New Zealand
TGAAGCGTATCAATAAGCGGGGCAAAGATCTGTCCCTGCTTAAAGATGTCCTTCAGACTCTCCGGGAAGAACAAGCACTGGAAGAAAAGTGCCGGAAGGATGCAAAGGCTGACAGCCAGCATAAAACCGCTTTAATAAGTTCTGGAAGCGCTGGATTACTTTTGGTTATTCGGTGCTTTATTTTTAGGGGTTCCACATATGAAAACAACGTTGCGCCTCGTGACGATATTAATCTTACAAAACATGGCTTAAAGATCCCGGAAGATGTTGATAACTACGATGCATGCCTATGAAAGCGAATTTTCAAACATCTTCATCAAGCAGGTGATCTGATATGAAAAACAATGAAAAGACACTCAAAAGCGATAAAAGAAAATATCATCCACAAAAGCGCAGGGAGGCAAAATGACTGAAGAACAATTCACCCAGGCTCAGACCTTCTGGTCTCGTAAAGACGAAATCGAAAATAAAATGGATCCTGCCGCTCTTTATAACTGGATCAGCGCCTTTCTTACCACTCACAAGGTTCTTGCGCTGGCAACAGGAACAGGAAATTATATCCGCTGCACTCCCCTTGAATATACCTGGCATGACGGCGCCCTCTGGATTTTTACCGAGGGCGGATTCAAGTTCAAAGGGTTAAAGAAGAACAAGAATGTCGCCGCGGCCATTTTCGATACAAACGCTTCCTTCGGCGGTTTGAAGTCTCTGCAGATCGAAGGAACTGCAGAGATCGTCGAGCTTTATTCCGATGAATATAACGCCGCGGCTGCTTTCCGGAAGATTCCGCTGGAAACGCTGAGGAAGCTCCCGGAGCCGATGTGGCTCCTGAAGATCATGCCAACGGAGATCATCTGCCTGAACTCGGCCTGGAAGAGGGACGGATTTGGCAGCAGACAGCTATGGAAGAAGTAAGGCAATCTCCTGCCATGGCAGCCCAAAGGCATTTTAGGGGTATCTGCCTTCCTCCTGTCACACGCCGTCTTTCGGCGTCAGGTTCCTGGATTTTTCTGTATCAAAACCATTCTCGCTATCCAGGAATTCACGGATTATATACCGTGGTCTGGCTTTTGTCTCCAGATAAATTTTCCCGATATATTCTCCCATCACACCAAGTGCCAGAAGAATTAATCCGCCGATTGCCCAGATCGAAATGGCTAGGAAGGTCCAGCCCGGCACGGTTGCTCCCATGGCATAACGTATCAGGGAATAGATAAGGATGGCAATACTGACGAGAAAAACCGCAACGCCCAGCTGTGAAATGAGCCGGAGCGGCTCGATGGAGAGAGAAGTAATCCCCTCTATGGCAAAGCTGAGCATTTTTTTCAGCGGATACTTGCTTGTTCCGGCAAACCTTTCCGCCCTCTTGTAGTAAACCACATCCGAAGGATATCCGATCATCGGAACAATTCCCCTGAGAAAAAGATTTACTTCTCCGAATTCAGAGAGCCCGTCCAGCGCGCGTCGGCTCATGAGCCGGAAATCCGCGTGATCGGGAATCATATTGGTTCCCATCCGCTTCATCAGGCTGTAAAAGCATTCCGCGGTCGTTCTTTTGAACCAGGTATCTGTTTTTCTGGCGGAGCGCACACCGTAGACAATATCCGCCCCTTTGTAATATTTCTCAACCATTTCATCGCAGGCATTAATATCATCCTGCAGGTCTGCATCCATGGAAATTACCATATCACAGTAGGGGTGCACGGTCATCAGCCCTGCAAGCAGGGCGTTCTGATGTCCGCGGTTTCTGGAAAGATTCACGCCAGAAAAAAGGCTGTCACGTTCATGCAGGTTCCGGATAATTTCCCAGGTTCTATCGCCGGATCCGTCATTCACAAATACCACTCTGCTGTCCGGGCTGATCCTCCCGGACTTTATCAGGGCGTGCATCTTCTCCTGCAGTCTTCGTGCTGTTTCCGGAAGCACCTCTTCTTCATTATAACAGGGAATTACAAAATACAATTTATCGGCCATTTTTCCACTTCCTTCCCCAGAGCATTCTCATGTTACGACATTTGCCGCTAAAATATATCTCTCTGCGCTTCTCCGAATCATTGTGCGCGCCTGACGCCCTCATAAGCAAAGAGGGACAGCTATAAGACTTTATATAAAATTCCCGGTGTTTCTCACATGATACCCCTGGTTTTTCAGACACTGCTCCAGCTCTTCCAAATCGCCGGAATGAATAACCGCAATCGGAACGGAAAGAGCTCTGTCATAGGAAATATACAGATAATCTATATTTGTATTGCTTTCATCAATAGACGCAAGAAGGCGATTCAGCCCGCCGGGTCTGTCCTCCAGATCTACGGCCATAACCAGATCCTTGTGTACCATGTACCCTTTTTGAGCCAGCTTCTGCTCCGCAAGATCCGGATCCGAAACGATCATCCGGACAATGCCGAACTCCGCGCTGTCGTTTGTCACCAGTGCAATAATATCAATTCCGGCATCCCCAAGAACACCTGTCAGTTTTCTCATCGCGCCTTTTCTGTTCTCTGCAAATACAGAAATCTGTGTAATCATCCCTGCTGCCGCCTCTCCAAAAATCTGTGTCGTGTTTCAATCCCCTTCAGACATTGTTTTATTATAGCGAAACATCCGGGCCGCCGCAATGAACATCCGGATGCACATCAATTATTTATTGCTTTTCTATTTTCTTCCTGATAAAATAATGCCATGCGTAAGGGGCATCCCCAGATCTGGGGATGTCTTTTGTTTTGCCCGGCAGTTTTTTGCTATTTACATGAACCGGTCAGCAACGCCCGGTATTCAGCAGAAGTTTTTTTATAAAAAAGCAGGAGGAACATCCTATGTCTCGCAAATATGCGGAAACCTATGTTTTCGAGGAAGCACCGGTTCTGAAGGCTATTGTCATTCTGGGCGTCCCCACCGTGATTACGCAGCTGATTAACATCATTTATAATTATGCCGATACCTGGTTTGTAGGCAGAACCGGCAATCCGGCAATGGTGGCCAGTATGTCTGTCACCATGCCTGTTTTTGTGATCATGGCAGCCTTGGCAAATCTATTTGGAATTGGAGGCTCCAGTGTGATCAGCCGGAATCTTGGGCAGAAGAATCCGGAACGGGCCAGAAAGGTTTTTGCCTTTTGCCTGTATGGCGGTCTGGCCTCCGCTATTGTTTATGCCCTGTTTATGTTTTTCTGCCGTTCATGGCTGATTCCGCTGATCGGAGGGGACAGCAGCTCCTATCCTTACGCCTACAGCTATATTTTCTGGACAATGGTGATTGGCGCTGTTCCAACCGTAGGCAACGTGCTCTGCGGTCATCTGGTTCGTTCCATAGGAGCGGCAAAGGAGGCCGGATTTGGCATGTCAATGGGCGGGATCCTGAATATTATTCTGGATCCGCTGTTTATGTTTGTGCTCCTTCCCTATGGAATGGAGGTCACAGGTGCGGCCATCGCAACCATGCTTTCCAATACAGCCTCTCTCCTGTACTTCCTGATTTTTCTTTTACGTCACCGGAATAATCCCGTATTTACTGTCAATCCAAAAGACATTTCCTTCAAAGAGCACATTCCGGGAGACGTCCTTACGATTGGGTTTCCGGCCGCTCTGCAGACTACGCTGGCCATGGTGTCCAATATTTTCGCCAATGCCCTTGTGAAAGCCTATGGAAGTGAAGCCGTGGCCGGAATGGGGGTGGCAAAAAAGATAAATATGATCGCATTTAACACCTCTATGGGACTGACGCAGGGAATTCTCCCTCTGATCGGCTACAGCTATGGTGCCAAAAACTACGGGCGGCTACGGGAATCAGTCCGCAAAACAGGCATCATTGCCGTTATCTTTGGCTGTATCTGCACGGTACTCTTCCGCCTTTTTGCCTCTCCCATGTGTCGCTTCTTTATAGATGAAGACATCTCTGTCTCCTACGGAAGCACATTTCTCCGAACCATTGCCTTTGCGGCTCCTCTTGCCGCCCTCTGTTATCTTTTTAATACAGTCTTTCAGGCAACAGGCAGAAAATTGCAGTCCTTCCTGCTCTCCACCCTACGGAAGGGTCTTCTGGATGTGCCGGGCATGTTCCTTTTCAGCAGCTTTCTTGGCGCTTTCGGTGTTGTCCTTGCCACTCCGATTGCAGAGGTCATTTCCACGGCTCTGGCCATCATTCTGTATTTCCGTTTCTTGCAGAATTTCAAAACCGAGCCTTTCAACACTTCCCGGTGAAGCGGCCGGAATTAAGTCCCTTGCAGATCCGTTTTTTCTGTCAGTGCTTATCCGTCACTTTACACAAGTATCCGGATCCCCGCCAAGCTGCTCCGGGCCGAAGCTTAGAGGCAGAAGCTCTCCAAGGGTAAAGACCTGGTATTCCTTCTCCGAAATGGCCAGAATAATCCGGAAGTTGTTTCTGCAGAATTCCCGCATGACCTGCCTGCACACACCACAGGGAGGACAGAACTCCAACTTCTCCGCATCTGCTTTTCCCCCGACGATGGCAATGGCGGAAAATTCATGTTTTCCTTCACTGACTGCCTTGAAAAAAGCCGTCCTCTCTGCGCAGTTTCCGGGAGTAAATGCTGCATTTTCAATATTGCAGCCGCACCAGACCGATCCGTCTTCGCACAGGAGAGCAGCTCCCACCGCGAAACCGGAATAAGGACAGTAAGCGTTTTTTCTTGCCTCCAGCGCTGCTTTAACCAGCATTCCTGCTGCCCCGTCACTAAGTTTCCCCGCACCGGTTTTCTCTGTTGTTTGATCCTCCATATGCTTTTCCCCTTTCTCTCTACATGAAAGGCCGCCCACAGGATGCTGTTCCGGACTCCGCAATTCTTCAGAAAATTCCTGTTACAAAAATTTCCACGCCGATAGCAATAAGAATAATCCCTCCCAGAACAGAGGCCTTCCCGGCCAGCTTTGTGCCAATCTTCTTTCCTATTTGAAGACCTCCCATACAGATCAGAAATGTCACTGCAGCAATAATCAGAGATGCCGCCACCGCCATTTTCCCGCTGTATTCTGAGATGGTAAACCCAACCGAAAGCGCATCAATAGACGTGGCTATTCCCTGTACCAGCAGGGTTCCCTTTCCAAGTCGTTTTCCTTCCTCTCCGTCCTCTTTCTTATCTCTGATTCCTTCTATCAGCATTTTACCACCGATATAGAGAAGCAGAAACAGGGCAATCCAGGGAATGAACTGCTGAAAAGCTTTGAAGTAAAAAACAATCGTATGTACACAGATCCAGCCAACGACAGGCATCAGAAACTGAAATCCGGCATAAACAAATGCCATTGCCGCCATTCTCTTTCTGCGCATTTCAGGCTCGTTCAGTCCGTTTGCCATGGAAACCGAAAAAGCATCCATGGCAAGCCCGATTCCCAGCAGGAAGCTGTTTAGAAAAAATAACCCGTTCATTTTAAGTTTCCTCCTTCACAACAGTGCCGGAAAATTTCTTTTCCATTCTGGTGTCGTTTCCTGAATATAGAACTCCACAGACAATTTGCGCAGGCCGGGAGCTTCAAACGAAAAAAGCAGCTGTGCAAAAGCACAGCTGCCATTGAATACAATATTACCCATGCAGAACTTTTGCCTACATGAGTCTCGCAATCTAAGACAAGCCAGATGAAAGGTTCACCAGTGTGTTGACTTGCCACGTTTTTTTAGTAAAGCAACGTCTGCTACTCCCTCATTTCGATTTACCTTAACAAAGCCCTTCCGGATTAGTCAAGATTAACCCCTACGTCTCCTTGTGTTCTTCGGCCTCTCCCGCCAGCTCTTCTTTCTGTTCCTCCGGCTCGTATTTTTTCAGTACCGGTGTATAAAGAACAGCGGAGATATAACCAGGAAGTGAAAAAAACATCAGCGGGATTAAAAAAGCCACATAGGCCAGCCATTTCCAGATGGCATACCAGCATACAATGTGCGCCAGAACCATGAATAATGTTATCCGGAAATGTCCAAACATAATCAGAACCGTATTTTTATACAGCTGCGGGATATTGGTCTCAAATCTGGCCAGAAGTGGAAATAAAAACAGCAAAAACGGAAGCAGAAGGATAAAAGCCACAAGAACCGCAATACCTGCGGCAGTCAGCCTGCCATCTCCATTTCTCCCGAAAAAGGCAAAAATTCCGGAATAAAGGAGAAGAAACGGCAAAACCATAAGCCACACAAGCGTTGCCTGTCGGAAATTCTGCTTAAATGCCTTAAAAAAAGATTTCGCAATATACCCCTCTTCATTCCTTGCCATGTGCAGAAGCACATAATGCATGGCAGTAAAAGAAGCTCCGGCCGTCACAACCGGCAGGGCGCAGATCATCGTCAGAATATTCAGCCAGACGATATCAAACAATTTTGTTAAAAATCTGGACACCGGACTGTCCATATCAAAAAACTTCATTTTTACGTTTATCCCTCCCTACCGAAATGATATACTGTATAAGTCAGTCGCAAAGCAGGGACGGATGCATGCTTGCATGCACATCCGGACATGCTTTAGCGACGACAACAGGTATGAAAAGCATACCGTTTTCTTATGCGGAAAGCAAGATGCCCTTACCAATACGAGGATTTAAAGTGAGCACTGGAATCATGTCAGAAAGCAGAAAAAAAACAGCCTTTTTTAACGGTGTCAGGGATGGTATTCCCATTGCCTTAGGATATCTTGCGGTTTCTTTTTCTCTCGGCATCGCGGCCAAAAAAGCAGGACTAAACGCCTTTCAGGGTTTCCTGGCCAGTATTCTGAATGTTGCATCAGCCGGTGAATATGCCGGATTTACCATGATTGCTTCGGATGCCTCTTACCTGTCCATCGCCCTTATCACTTTGATTACAAACGCGCGTTATCTTCTGATGAGTACCGTGCTCAGTCAGCGTACTGCTCCGGAGATGAAACCTGTCCACCGCTTGTTTGTAAGTTACGGTATTACCGATGAAATTTTTGCCATCTCTGTCGCCCGGCCGGGATATCTGAATCCCTGGTACCACTACGGAGCCATTGCTATTTCCGTTCCCCTTTGGTCTATAGGCACTTCCCTGGGGATTATTGCCGGCAATATGCTCTCTGTGCGGCTGGTCAGCGCATTCTCTGTAGCTTTATACGGAATGTTTCTCGCCATCTTCATCCCACCGATGAAGAAGGATCGTACCGTCCGTGTTCTGATTCCTGTGTGTTTTGCAGCCAGCTATTTGTGCTCTGTGCTGCCCGGAATACGCACGGTGTCCTCCGGTACAAGAATCATAATCTTAACGCTTGCCATTGCCGGATCCGCGGCTGCCATCCGGCCCATCCCGGAAGAAAAAGATTCCGGTCAAAAGTCTGCGGAAAAAACAGATGTTCCGGAGGAGAAGTAAGCCATGACACATAATGTTTACATATATATTCTTATCATGTTTCTGGTGAGCATTACTATCCGGCTGCTTCCCATGACCATTTTCAGGAAGCCGATCCGGAACCGTTTTGTGCGCTCTTTTTTGTATTATGTTCCCTATGTAACGCTGGCAGTCATGACCTTTCCCGCAATCATTACAGCTACGCAAAATCCTGTAGCCGGGCTCCTGGCACTTATTGCCGGAGTAGCCATAGCCTGGGCGGGAGGAAATCTCTTTGTCGTCGCTGCCATCTGCTGCGCCGTCGTTTACATCGCGGAGCTATTTCTCCTGTAAACCGTATTGCATACATAAGTCTAGCTGCGCAGCAGCGCAGTGACGCGGGACTTATACAGTATGAAATGTCCAGTCGCAAAAAATGACCGGATCTGCATGCATCCATGCGTCCGGCCATTTTTTTATACCAACAGTCAGGCTCCTGTCAGATGATATCATCCCTATGCACGTAGCCTGGATTTTCCGGTGTGGACATCAGTTCTTTTACATGGGTAATCTTAGCCCACTTATCAATCACCTGATTTTCCACGGTGACATCCTCTCCGATCACCGAATAGGCCAGGATCACGCTGTTACGAATGACCGCGCCCCTGGAAACGGTAACGCCACGGCCGATGATGGAATTCTCAATCGTTCCTTCCACCAGACACCCGTTAGAGACAAAGGAATTGGTGACTTTCGCTCCGTCCACATACTTAGTCGGGCAGGAGTCTGTTGTTCTGGTATAAATGGGCCAGTTGTTTTCAAACAGAACCTTCGCCACATTGTAGTCCAGCATTTCCATCTGTGCCTTATAGTAGCTGCGGAAATCTGTAATTGCCGCAAAAAATCCTCTGTGTGCGACCCCGCGGATATCCAGATCATTGCAGGAATCATTGACGATCTGTACCAGCTGATAGATAGAGGATACCTTCTTTGCCTTACTGATCAGATCCAGGAACAGATCCTTCTTCATGATATAGGTATCCATAAAGATGTTCTTTTCCTTCGCCGTGCCGCTGTTTCTCTCCAGAGAGAGGACTCCCTTCTGTTTATTCAGATTCACAACATAGGTATTCAGGAAATTTTCTCTGGCGTCATCGGTTTTGTGATACAAAAGCGTAATATCCGCCCCACTCTCCAGATGCGTCTGCAGCAGCGCGTTAAAGTCCTGCCGGAATACCATATAACTGGGAGTAATTACCACATATGGCTGCGGCATCCTCTGAATAATCTCGATGTTTTCCTGAAATGCGTTAATATCCGTATTGTACAGATTATCCTTCCTGGCCGAATCAGAAAACAGCATCTGTACCTTGCCGTGCTTGGAATTAATGTTATAGTGGCGCCCGGTTCCCACATGTTCCACCAGGGAGCGCGGATTGTTATCGCCAATATAAACATGAATCCGGTCAATATCGCTGTTACTCATGTTAGAAATCGGAAAATCTATGACCCTGTATCTTCCGAGAATAGAAAACGCACCGACAGGACGGTATTTTTCCATTTCTTCTACACGAGTTAATTTTGAAGCCGATGTAATAATGCCAAATGCCTGTTCCATCTTACTCGTCCCCCTTTACTCTTTTTGCGACAAGTGTGATCTCCGCACTGTCCTTACTTCCCACTACCGCGTTTTTTCCGATGTGCACATTGGGCGCTACCAGAGCCCTGGTAACAACCGCGCCCTCTTCCACGACAGCGCCAGGCATGATAACACTGTCAATGACCTTTGCTCCGGGACACACCTGCGAGTTGGTAAACAGAACAGACTTTGTGACATCTCCCTCTACTCTGCAGCCCTGGGTGATGTAGGCGACATTAATATTGGCATTCGGTCCGATATACTGCGGAAGCGCCGTCACATCCTCCGTGTATATTTTCCATGTATGATCATCCAGGTTCAGCGCGTTTCCGGGATCCAGCAGATCCATGTTCGCCTCCCACAGCGAATCAATGGTTCCTACGTCCTTCCAGTACCCCTTAAACTGCCATGCATAAAGCTTCTTCCCCTCTCCCAGAAGCTCCGGAATGATATCCTTTCCGAAATCATGGCTGGACTCCGGATTCTTCATATCAGCGACCAGGATTCTGCGAAGGAGCTTCCAGTTAAAAATATAGATGCCCATGGAGGCCAGATTGCTCTTCGGATGCTCCGGCTTTTCTTCAAACTCGACAATCTTTCCATCCTCACCGGTATTCATAATACCAAACCGGCTGGCCTCCTTCATCGGGACTCCGATGACAGCAATAGTCGCGTCTGCTCCCTTTTCCTTATGATACTGAAGCATCTTGTCATAATTCATCTTGTAAATATGATCTCCGGACAAAATAAGAAGGTATTCCGGATCATAATTATCAACAAATGCGATATTCTGTGAAATAGCATCAGCGGTACCGCGGTAGACATCCAGAGCTGCATCCGCTCTCTCCATGGGCGGAAGGACAAACACGCCGCTGTCCTTGGTGTCCAGTCCCCAGCGCCCGGAGTTTGCCACATAGCTGTTCAGCAGAACTGACTCATACTGCGTAAGAACACCGACTACATCAATCCCGCTGTTTGCACAGTTGGAGAGGGGAAAATCCACAATCCGGTATTTCCCGCCAAAAGATACTGCAGGTTTGGCAACCTTGCTAGTCAGGTCTTTCAGCCGACTTCCCCGGCCGCCGGCAAGAATCATTGCCAACATTTCACTTTGCATAGGAAAATGACCTCCTCTTTCATTTTGATACACTGCCTCCTGACAGAGCGCAGTAAATATTGCTACTTAACATTGTACCGCATACCCTTTGTTCTAGCCAGTGTTTTTGAAAAAATACACAAAAATCTGCACAAAAAAGGTGTTTCTTTATAGCATCTGGTTATTCAAACCGCCAACAAAGAAACACCTGGATTTTATTTTCCATCAGGCAGATCCGCCCTGCGGAACCGAAGTGTAATTGAGGTTCCTTTCCCCGGACGGCTGTTTGCCTGAATAGCCGCATGATGTAGTCCGGCTCCGTGCTTTACGATAGAGAGTCCCAGTCCGGTACCTCCCACCGCTTTGGAGTGGCTCTTGTCCACCCGGTAAAAACGTTCAAATACATGTTTCAGATCCTTAGCCGGAATTCCAATTCCGTTATCCTCCACGCAGACACTGACATGGTTCGGCGTCGTCGCTATTCTTACCTGAACCTTGCCGCCTGGTTTGTTATATTTAATGGCATTATCGCACAGATTAAAGATCATTTCTGTCACAACCTGGCGGACGCCTCTTATTTTTCCGTGATCTCCGTCCAGAATCAGACGGACATTCTTTTTATCCGCCTCCGGCTTCAGCCGGTTCAGAATTTCACCGGAAAGCGCGTAGGCATCAATGATCTCCCACTCGTATTCCATCTTTTCATCATCCAGACGGCTCAGCTTGATAATATCGTTCACCAGAGAAATAAGCCTGCTGGCCTCTTCATAGATGGATTTGGAAAAATCCCTGACCGTGTCTTCGGGAACCCCTCCGTCCTTCATAATTTCGGCAAAGCCGGAAATAGAGGTAAGTGGGGTTTTCAGTTCATGCGATACATTTGCCGTGAAATCACGGCGGAACGTCTCTCTTCGGACACTTTCGCTGTGTTCCCGTTCCCGGATCAGCGTCTGCTGCCTGGATATTCTCTCCAGGAGAGGAGAAAGCTCCTCATAGGTCTGATTATTTTCCGGCTCGTCCAGATCCAGATGGTTCAGCGGTCCCAGTATCTTTTTTGAGACTTTCATGGAGAGAAACAGGGACAGCATAATAGTAACCATGAAAATAATAATGGCCGGCTGCAGCAGCCTGCGCAGCAGCATCCAGACAGAACTCAGGTTCTGAGCCACCCGGATAACCGATCCGTCGGGAAGCTTTTTCGCATAATAAATAGTCTCCCTTGTCAGGGTCGCCGAACGCCGGATGCTTTGCCCGCTTCCACTCTGAACAGCCTCTTCGATCTCCGATCGGTCTGAATGATTTTCCATCTTGTCCACATCGGCTTCATTATCAAACAGAACCGTTCCATCCGCATCAATAAGGGTAATACGACTTGTGCTGTCCACATGATTCAGGTAACCGATGCCGTTAGTCTCCACACCTGCGGAAAGAATAGACGCTTCTTCCTGCAGGTTGTCTAGGGTTTCATTCTCAAAAAAACGGAACAGGTAAACCACCGTCATCCCCATACTGATCAGCACAATAATCAGCGATACCAGAAACGTATACTTGAAGATTTCATTGCTGAGCGGTCCCTTTGCACGTCTCCCGGAATCCCGGCCGTTTTCCGAGTCTCCCGGCATAGGAATATCTATCCCCGTTTTTCCCTTGTATTCTTTTTCTTCCGGAAGCCGTTCCGGTGCAATTCCTGCTGTCTGCATTCTATCGATCCTCTGCAGGCATAACATCTGCCTGTTCATTCCTTGGCAAGCTTATATCCGATTCCCTTGACTGTCTGGATATAGCTTCCCGCCTTCTTGCCCAACTTCACGCGAAGCTTACGGATATGCACATCCAGAGTACGGGATTCTCCGTAATACTCTCCCCACACTCTGGAGAGCAGCTGTTCGCGGTTTACTACTTTTCCCTTTGCCTCCAGCAAAACCATCAGCAAGTTAAATTCCTTATAGGAAAGAACCACTTCTTTCCCTCCGACTTTAATGATGTGCCTGGAGGGATCCACATACAAAGTTCCTACCTTGTATTCCTCCTCTGAGACTGCTTTTTCCGGTTTCTCGTCCGTCACGTAAGGCATTCTCCGGCTTCTCCTGAGCACGGCGCGCACACGGGAAGTAAGCTCCACAATACCAAAAGGCTTGGCAATATAATCATCCGCTCCGTTGTCCAAACCGGTCACCTTATCGTACTCGCTGCTTTTTGCAGTGAGCATGATAACAGGAAGATCCGCCGTGTTGATATCCTGGCGCAGCCTGTGGAGAACACTGAGCCCGTCCTCTTCCGGAAGCATAATATCCAGCAAAATCAGATCCGGCTGTCTTTTTTCCATCGCCTTATAAAACTTTTTCGGAGTTGGAAAGCCTTCCGCTTCAAAGCCTTCTCGCACCAGCGCGTAGCTTACTAGCTTCCGAATATTATCATCATCCTCCAGAATATAAATCATACCGGCAGTGTTCCTTTCCTTTTTTTCTCCCTGACCTGCCTCTGAAGCCTGATTCAACCTGTCATCTGTCATACTAATAGAGCCTCTTTTTCAACGCCTCAGTTTACATTGCCTGCGTAAGTTAACATTTCAATGTTAATTCCGTGCTATCTATTGCAGTTTAACATGTTCATGTTAACTCTAATACCCGGATAGTGTAAATTCCACATTAACTTTCCAGATTTTAGTTTTCTTCTCTGAGCCCTTCCTTCATGATTCCTTCAGAGCACCTTATTTCCGTTCACAGTCAGGCGGAACTGGCTTCCCAGTATCTCTGCCGCCCGCCGGCACATGACCATCCTTCCGAGAAAGATTTCAAAATACTCGTACATGGAACAGATGTTTTCATCAATCTGAAGAATGTCCTTTGAAACCAGAACAACCAGAGGCAGGACGACTTCATTATTATCGAAGCTTAGCAAAGCCTGCGGTGCCTGAATCAGAACATTGGTATCCAGAATAAATATTTTCTGCATATACGTACCCTCCCGGAATGTTAATAACTTCTGTTTTAAAAAAGCTGCCGTTTTAACGCACAACGCATAAAACCGCAGCCTATGTTTCTGGATTTTAATCTTCCGGTACGCGGGGCATACCGAAACATATCTCTCAGTTCTCTGAATTTTTCCTGTACCTGTCGGTATACTGCAGGCGCAGCTGTCCTTTTACGATAAAAGTAACCCAGGACGCGATATTGGCGGAATGATCGGCCATGCGTTCTACATACTTGTTAATCATGAGGTAGTCCAGATACTGATCCGTATGCTCCGGATTTTTCTGGATTTCTGCACTGATTTCCTTCATGATGACATCAAAATCTCTGTCTACCACTTCATCATTGCGGATGACCTCGGCGGCGAGCTTAGTGTCTCCCTTGAAAAAGCTCTCAATCGTATCACTGACCATATCCCGCATCGTATCAAACATTCCGGTAAATGCCACCGGGGCATGCACCTCCGGCCCGGTCGCAATCCTCTTGATATACATGGAAATATCACTGCAGTTATCGGCTATGCGTTCCAGATCAGAAATCATGCGCATATAAGACGCAATTTTTCTCCAGTCAGAAGCAATCGGCGCCTGCTTGACAACAATTTCAATACATCTCTCTTCAATAAGGCTCTCGTAATGATCAATGATATCATCATGCTGCATAATCTGATTGGCAGTTTCTGTATCAAGCCTGGAGAAAGCCTCCACCGTCATATCAATCGCCCTTTTTACCTCCGTACCCATAGCACGGATCTGGCTGCTGATTTCCCGAAGTTCCTCATCATACTCTATTCTTGTAGCCATACCTTTTCCTTTTCCCGTATAAAAACAATACTGCCTGTTTCGCCCTCTCTGCAGAATCAGCCGAACCGTCCCGTGATGTATTCTTCGGTCTTCTTGTTTGTCGGATTCAGGAAAATCTGCTTTGTTTCGCCCGCCTCTATCAGCTCTCCCAGAAGAAAGAAAGCGGTTACGTCGGAAATACGATTTGCCTGCTGCATATTATGGGTAACCATTACAATAGTATATTTTTTCTTCAATTCGAGACACAAATCCTCAATCTTTGCTGTGGAGATCGGGTCCAGGGCTGAAGTGGACTCATCCATCAGCAATACTTCCGGCTCTACGGCAAGCGCACGCGCAATACAGAGTCTCTGCTGCTGGCCTCCGCTCATGCCAAGCGCACTGGTTTTCAGCCTGTCCTTGCATTCATCCCAGAGCGCCGCCTGCTGCAGAGACCGCTCTACAATCTCATCTAGCTTTGCGTGATTACGGATCCCGTGAATCCTCGGTCCGTAAGCAACATTATCATAAATGGACATCGGGAACGGATTTGCTTTCTGGAACACCATCCCGACTCTCTTCCGCAGAATGTTGGTATCCATATCCTTGTAAATATCCACACCGTTCAATGTGACTTTTCCCTCAATCCGGCAGCTCTTTACCAGATCATTCATACGGTTAAGCGTCTTCATGAAAGTGGATTTTCCGCAGCCGGAAGGTCCGATCAGCGCGGTAATCCGATGTTCCTCAATGCTAAGATTGATATCCTTCAGCGCCTGGTGATCACCGTACCAGAGATTCAGATTTTCACTTTGAATAATTGTTGCCATAATCTCTCCTTAATCCTCATTCTGCGTCGGACGGCGCAGTTTTTTTGCCACCAGTTTGGCTGCTATGTTGATAATAAATGTGAGAACCAGAAGAATCAGCGCAATGGCAAATGCCACATCAAATTCTCCCCGTTCCTTTGCATACATGTACAAAGCAACTGTCAGCGTTGACCCGGCATGTCCGGGCTGAACAGCCTCCCCCAGATTCATAATCTCGTTTGCCATGCCTGCTGTGAACAGAAGGGCGGCAGATTCTCCAACGATACGCCCGATTGCCAGAATACATCCCGTCACAATACCGTCGATGGAGGACGGCAGAACGACAGTACGTATCATATACCACTTGCCTGCTCCAAGTGCCAGACCGCCTTCCCGATAGCTGTCCGGTACGGTTTTCAGGCTTTCCTGAGTTGTACGGATAATGGTAGGAAGTGTCATAATTACCAGCGTAAGAGCACCTGCCAGAAGGCTGGTTCCAAGACTGAAGAACTGCACAAAAATCAGCATTCCGGCCAGACCATAAATAATGGAGGGAATCCCGGCAAGCGTCTCAGTCGCGAACTCAATAATATTAACCAGTTTCACATTTGTCGCGTATTCTGTCAGATAAACCGCGGTGCCGACGCCCAGAGGAAGAACCAGAACCAGAGTCATCAAGACAATATAAAGCGTATTCAGGATATTCGGAAGAATACCGATCGTTTCATTCAGAAGGCTCGGACTGGTACTGACAAGCGTCCAGGTAACATGCGCCGCTCCGCGAAAGATAATATAACCAATCATGCATGCCAGAAGCGCCAGAATAAGAACGAAGGATACCCTCATGAGCCCCTGGAGAACGCCGATCTTTGCTCTTCTGGCAGAAGAGATTTTACCATTCTCCGGAGGCACACTTCCATTTTTTCCGTCAGCCGCTTTGTCCGCCTGTATGCTGATACTCTGGGGATCCACCGCAGAATAAGTAATCATATCCGTTTTCATTTACTTTTTCTCCTTCTTGAATACGAAATTCAGCAGCAGAGTAATCATCATTATGAAAATAAACAGCACCAGAGCAATAGAGAAAAGCGCCTGTCTCTGCAGACCGGAGGAATACGACATCTCACTGGCCACCGCAGTCGTAAGGAAGCGGACGCTCTTGAAAAGCCCCGGCATATTTGCCACATTTCCGGACACCATCATAACTGCCATTGCTTCTCCGATCGCACGCCCCACACCCAGGACAACAGCAGAGGCGATTCCGCTCTTTGCAGCCGGAACCGATACCTTGAAAACCGTCTCCGTATAGGTTGCGCCCAGTGCCAGGCTTGCTTCCTCATATTCATGTGGAACCGCGAGAAGAGAAGTCTCCGATACGCTGATTACATTCGGAAGCACCATAACGGAAAGAACAATAATCGCAGAAAAAAGGTTGGCGCCGTCCGGAAGATGGAAGATTGTCCGAACCGCAGGAACAATAAGGATCATGCCGACAAGACCGTAGACTACGGAAGGAATTCCGGCAAGAAGTTCCACCGCAGACCGGATCAGCTCCGCCAGTCTGCTGCCTGCAAATTTAGAAAGATAAATGGCGCACAGAAGCCCTACCGGTACAGCAATCAGAACAGCTCCAAAGGTTCCGTATACGGATGTCAGGATGAACGGAAGGATTCCGAATTTCGGATCTGACGCAGTGGATGCCCAGACCGTTCCAAAGAGGAATTTAAAAATTCCTATCTTCCCGATTGCCGGTACGCCGGACACAACCAGAAACAGTGTAATAAACAGAACAAAGGCAACAGACAGCATTCCGCAGATGAAAAAGATAAGGCTCATTGCCTTCTCTGCAGGATTTTTAGCTTTTTTCACATTCATGGGTCGCAGAATCCCTCCAGGCTTTTCTGCCATAACTGACGAATTCCCGAAAAGTGCCTTTTCCGGCTGCTTAACGGGATATTATCACAGCTTTTTCATTTTGTACCTGGCGGCGGCTTTTAGCCGCCGCGCTGATCTTTTTCTTACCATTGATTACTGTGCAACCGGCACTGCACCTGCTTTTTTAATCAGTTCGTCCGCGTCCTTGCTCTGCATGTAATCGAAGAATGCCTGTGCCTGCGGGCTCAGCTCTGCGCCCTCCTTGGTAATCACATTGAAATTACGCTGAATCTTATAGGTTCCGTCCAGAACTGTTTCCTCTGTAGGTGCTACGCCCTCTACCGTCAGAGCCTTCACAGTATCATTGATCGCTGCCAAAGAAGCATATCCGATTGCGTTCGGGTTATTGGCAACTGTCTGGATAACATCACCTGTTGATGTCAGCTCCTGAGAAAGCTTGCAGGCATCCTTTGTATCCGTAATGGTCTCAAATCCGTCACGAGTGCCGGATCCCGCCTCACGTCCGATGCAGACGATCTCTCCGTCCGATCCACCAACATCTTTCCAGTTTGTGATCTCCCCTTTGTAAATCTGCGCGATCTGGTCAAGGGAAAGATCTGCTACGGAATTCTGCGGATTGACAATCATGGCAATTCCGTCAATGGCAATGGTCGTCTGAACCAGCCCGTCTTTTTCATCGTCCTTCAGGTCACGGCTTGCCAATCCCAGATCTGTAGAGCCTTCCTTTGCTGCTGTAATTCCGGAAGAAGAACCTGTCGGATTGTAGGTAACCTTTACATTCGGATACTTCTCCTGAAAAGCCTCGCTGAGGTAACCGATCACCTTCTCCATAGAAGTGGAACCGTCTGTGCCGACTGTTCCGCTCAGATCACTGCCTGCAGCAGTATCTGCAGAAGCAGAATCTGTACTTTCTGTCTCGGCAGAAGCCTTTTCTGTGGAGGACGCCTCTTCGGATGAAGCAGCTTCCGTGGAAGCGGCCGCCTCTGTGGCGGATGCTGCAGTGTCGCTGGAATTATTGCTGCTCTCTGTGGTGCTGTAAGAGCTTCCGCATCCCGCCATCATAGTTGCTCCAAGCATTCCTGCAAAAAGCACAGCTAAAACTGATTTTTTCATCTTCTATTCTCCTTCTGATCTGGTCTAATCAACTTTCCCGGAACTTCTTATCCGGATTGCAATGTATTTACAGCCTTTCGTCTGTATGCGCTTATTCTGCCACACGCAATGTAAACTCCGAAACCAGAGCTGCGTTAACTCTATGTAACAGGCCGGTATTCATGTAAACAGTTCCCTGACTGTTATCTGTAACCGCCACCCGGCTGGTGCCTTTTGGTATCTTATGAGCATAGCCATTCTCCTGATAGCCAATATCCCTATCACCAATAGCCTGGAAGTAATTTTGGCCGCATCCCCGGAACCGGTGCGTAACCGTTGCATGCGCAACGCTCTGATTTTTTAAATTATGGTATGTTATAGACAGTACAGCTGGTGATCGTTATTTTTTTGACGAACGAAAGGAGAAGGCAGTGGGGTTTGTATTCAGCAGGGACGGTTTTTCGGAGGTAATCCGTCAGCTTGGAAACAGATATCGGATTTATGCGCCGGTTCTGAAGAAGGGTGAAGGAAGATTCACAGATACGGACGTCGTCCGCTATGACTATGTGAAAGATTTTGAGGAGATCGAGCTGGAAAAAAGATCCGATTATTCTTTCAAAGAGGTTCTTCTTCCGGTTTCCGGCACTTTATTCTACTTCACAGAAGATAAAGTGACAGAGCCGGAGCTGGACGACCGGGAAATCCTGGTATTTCTGCGGAGCTGTGATTTACACGCGGTAAAGCGCTTTGACCAGATTTATCTGCAGAACGGCCGGGAAAAAGACTGGTTCTATGAGAGAGTTCGTGACAGACTGAAATTTGTTCTGATTGGCTGCCGGGAGAGTTTCGACGACTGCTTCTGTGTAGACATGCACACGAATGAAAGTAAAGACGGATATTTGTTTTCTGTAGAGGAAGCGAATGGAGAGATCTATTCCGATCTCAAAGAGGACGGGCTTCGGGAACTTTTTTCCGGAAACAGCATCCGGGAAGAAGAGAAAACGCCGGCTCATGTGGAAACCAACAAGATCTTTGTTTCCGTGCCGGATCAGGTGCCGCTCTCCATTTATAAAAATAAGGTATGGGACGAGTATGACAGCCGCTGCATCGGCTGCGGCCGCTGTACACTGGTTTGCCCGACCTGCACCTGTTTTACCATGGAAGATATCTATTATTCCGATAACGGAAAAGTCGGTGAGCGCCGCCGCGTTCACGCCTCCTGTATGATCGACGGATATTCCAATGTAGCCGGCGGAGGCGAATATCGCAAGAAACACGGCGAGAGAATGCGCTTCAAAGTCCTTCATAAGATATCCGATTTCAAGAAGAAATTCGGTTATCAGATGTGCGTAGGGTGCGGCCGGTGTGATCTGGTGTGTCCGGAGTATATTTCTTTCTCGGAGTGCATCAATAAGGTTGACAGAGCAATTCGTTCGGCGGAGGATGGAAAGGAGGCACAGGCATGAATAACCCCTATATTCCCTTCGCGTCCAGAATTCTGGATGTAAAAAAACACACACAGAAAGAATATACCTTTCGGATGGAATACCATGGAGAGGTAAAACCGGGGCAGTTTTTTGAGGTTTCTGTTCCGAAATTCGGAGAAGCGCCTATTTCCGTCAGCGGAATTGGAGACGGTTATGTAGAACTGACCATACGCCGTGTGGGTCGGGTTACCAACGAAGTGTTTGAAAATTATGTGGGGGACTCTCTCCTGATGCGGGGACCATACGGCAACGGGTTCGATATCAGCATTTTTGACCATGGAGAGACGCTGGTCGTAGCCGGCGGAACCGGAGTATCGCCGGTAAGAGGCGTCATAGAGGCTCTTGCCGCATCTCCCGCG
>OCTW011557664.1_pt1 | contig 19394 bp, 10 predicted proteins | sample 1539671 | NCBI WGS metagenome assembly OCTW01 (sample SAMN02144230, study PRJEB22623) | gut metagenome | biome: sheep rumen | host: Ovis aries | place: New Zealand
GCCGTTCCGCGTTTGCCGAGAAACCGCACCCGACTTTCTATAATTCGCGATACGCTCGACTTCGCATTCTTTCGAACGCTCCGCTCGGTATGACAATCTATACTGTCATTCCGAGGTATCCGAGGAATCGCCGCTTACTCTTTCCTTCCCTGACGGGCTTTTCATATTGTCATTCCATACCGCAAGTCCGCGTAGAGGCGGAGCCTCATAGCGCCGCACCCGCCTGCTCGGAATAGCGAGTCTATTCGAGAAATTCGACGAAGAAGTTTCTGCTTTCCCGCGCTGCCTTATACGCCGCTATACGCGGAAAAGCCACCGTCCACGGGAATCACGGTTCCCGTAACGAAACCGCTTGCCGCGTCGCTTGCGAGGAAAAGAAGGCAACCGATCAAGTCGCTCACCTCGCCGAACTTTTTCATAGGCGTGGCGGCGAGGATCTTGCCCGTGCGCGGCGTGGGCGCGCCGTCTTCATTAAAAAGGAGCGCGCGATTTTGATTGGTCACGAAAAAGCCCGGGGCGATCGCGTTCACGCGGATGCCGCAAGGGGCAAAATGAACGGCGAGCCACTCGGTAAAATTCGAAACGCCCGCTTTCGCCGCCGAGTAAGCGGGGATCTTGGTCAAGGGGCGGAAGGCGTTCATCGAAGAAATATTGATGATATTGCCGCCACTTTTGACCATATCCGCGGCAAACGCCTGCGTAACGAGAAAAGCGCTCGTTATATTTAAGTCGAACACGAATCGCAGCCCCTCTTCGCTGAGGGCGAAAAAGTCTTTGATCCCTTCGAGGTCGGGCGTCATCGTTTCGTTTTCCGTCGTAGCCTTAGGAGAATTTCCGCCCGCGCCGTTGATCAAAAAGTTGACCGCGCCGAACGCGCCGTTGATTCTTTTTTTCGCTTCGGCGATACTGTTTTTATCGAGGCAGTTGCATTTTACGGCGATCGCATTCTCTCCGATCTCGTCCGCCACGGCTTTCGCCGCCGCCTCGTTTATATCGAGAAGCGCCACTTTCGCGCCGCATTCCGCAAGGGCACGCGCAAACGCACCGCAGATGACGCCGCCGGCGCCCGTAATCGCAACGACTTTATCCGAAAGATCCACTTGGAAAGGGTTCATATTCGTCTCCTCTTATTTCTTGTTTTTTATTTCGTTTTCCACCGCTTCGAAAAGCCCGGAAAGATAGGTGGCTCCCATCGCCCTGTCGTACAAGCCGTAACCGGGTTTGGCGCTCTCGCCGAACACGTTTCTGCCGTGATCGGGGCGAAGATAGCCGTTAAACTCGCCGCGAACGAGGGCTTTTACGATCGCGTAAATATCGAGATCACCGTCCGCCGTTCGATGCCCGTTTTCATAAAAATCCGTATCGCCGACATATTTCAGCTGTCTCAAATGGGCGAAATGTACGCGATTTGCGTATTTTTCCGCCATTTTGGGGAGATCGTTAAAACGCCCCGCGCCGAGCGATCCGGTACAAAACGTCATTCCGTTTCGACGGTTGGGAACGGCGGCAAAAATCTTATCGAAGTCCTCTTCTCTCCCCACCACTCTCGGCAAACCGAATATATCCCACGGGGGATCGTCCGGGTGGATCGCCATATTGACGTCCGCTTCGTCGCAGGCGGGCATGATCGCCTTTAAAAAATAAACGAGGTTTTCAAAGAGAGTTTCGTGCGACATTCCTTCGTAAGAAGAAAGAAGCGCGGAAAGTTCTTCCTTTCGGTAGCTTTCGTCCCAGCCCGGGAGACGGAGATCTTCCCGATCGAGCTTTCGGAAATCCTTTTCGGAATAAGAAAGCGAAGTCGAGCCGTCCGCGTGAAGATAGGCGAGATCGGTTCGGAACCAATCGAAAACGGGCATAAAATTATAACAAACGCATTTCACGCCCACTTTGCCGCAGTTCAAAATATTTTGCCGATACGCCTCGATATAACGATCGCGAGAGGGGCGTCCGAGCTTGATATCTTCGTGAACGGGAATGGATTCGATCACTTCCATTTCGAGCCCCGCGTCAGCGGCGAGCTTTTTCAGGCGAAGCAGCTTTTCCACGCTCCACACCTCGCCTACGGGCGTGTCGTACACCGCTGTTACGACGCCCGTCATTCCCTGTATCTGCTTGATATAAGAGAGGGGAATACAGTCCGATTCCCCGTACCATCGAAAAGTCAGTTTCATTCTTTTTTACCGTTCTTTACGCCCGCGAATCCCGTTCCGAAATTCAGCGTGCCTTCCACCCTGTCGTCGTTTCCTTCTTTATGGCGCGAGATCTTGATCTTTTCTTCGAGCGCGGCAACGTATTCCTCATCGTTTACGGGAAGTCGGACTTCTTCGCCCCCCTTCCAGCCGGAAAGCTCGATCGCGTTCATCAGTTCCACCCCAAACAAACCTTCTTTTCCGTCCACGAAAAGCTTTTCGCGCCCGAGAACGGCGTTCGTAAAGTTCTGCAAGATCCCAACGTGTTGCAAATTCTTTCCGTCCGTTTCGGGTTCGATGACCTCGCAGTCCGGCGCGCGGAAAGATTCTTTGGACGTTTTCCCGAATTCTTCGGAATCTTGCGCGTTTTTATAGTAAAGTAATTTTTTGTTTTCGCAAAGGAGTTTGCCCTTCGTTCCGCTGATTTCGAAGCGATTCGTTCCGGGAGCTTCGCCGGTCGTCGTAATAAAGACGCCCGACGCGCCGCTTGCGTACTCAAAATAAGCGGTCACCTCGTCTTCCACTTCGACGTCGTGCCATTTCCCGTACTTGCAAAATCCGCGCACGGACGAAGGCATTTCCCCGACGACCCATTGAACGAGATCGAGTTGGTGCGGGCATTGATTGATCAGAACGCCGCCGCCCTCTCCTTTCCAAGTTGCGCGCCAAGAGCCGGAATCGTAATAATTTTGCGTGCGGAACCAATCGGTTATGATCCAATTGACGCGCTGCAATTTCCCGATCCCGCCCATCGATACGATCTCCTTCATTTTGCGATACAGGCAGTTCGTTCTCTGATTGAACATCATTCCGAAAAGAACGTCGCTCTTTTTCGCCGCTTCGTTCATTTCCTTTACTTGCTTGGTATAAACGCCCGCCGGCTTATCGGTGATCACGTGTACGCCCGCCTGAAAGCAATCGATCGCGATCGCCGGGTGATCGTAATGCGGAGTTGCGATCAAAACGGCGTCGCACAAGCCGCTCTTCAACATTTCTTTATAATCGGAAAAGAAAGCGACGTTTCCTTGTATCTTGCTTCGAACGTTCTCGATCTTAACGGGATTTACGTCGCAAACCGCGGCGAGATAGGCGTCCTTCACGAGGCCTTCCGAAAGTTTCGCCGCATAATAAGAGCCTTGATTACCCGCTCCCACGATCCCGAATCTTACGCTTTTCATTTTACAAACTCTCCTTCTTTTTCTTCGTATCCCGCCTCCTTCAAGATCGCCTTGATCGCTTGAACCGCGGCGTCGAACGCCTCTTCGTTGCTCTCGAAGCGGAACTTCGTTTTCAAAGCCGTTTCGTCCTGAGACGCATAGCCGCGGAAAACTTTCAGATGCGGTTCGACGGTCAAAACTTTATCTCCTTTGATATGATCGCGAACGAGGGCGCGGAGATCGCCGTCTCCGTATCCTGCCGGAACGAGTTCGCCCGTTTCGGAAACGACGTCTTTAATATGGAAATAGAACGCCCTGTCCGCAAGGCAAGAAAGGGTATCCGCCGCCTTTTCGCCGACTTGAATAAAGTTCGCGGGATCGTACACCGAGTAAAGAGCCGGAACCGCGTCCAAAATCTCTTTCGTCCGGGAGAGCGTATCGCCGTAGATCCCCTTTTCATTTTCGTGACACATTCGGATCCCTTCCTCCCGACCGATCTCGGCGGTTTTCTTCATCAGGGATAGAACTTTCTCGCGATCGCCATGCGAATGATAAAAGCTGAACATACGTATATTTTCGCATTCGAAAATGCGAGACAGCCGAACGCCCCGCCTTACGTCCGAAAGATACTCTTCTTCCGAAACCGTAATATCCTTTTTCCCGATCGGAGAACCGAGCGACCAAACGCGAATTCCTTCTTCATCCAAACGCGCTTTGATCTCTTTCGCTTCTTCGTCCGTCAGATCCATTACGTTTTTTCCGTTTACGTTTCTGATTTCGATGAGCGAGATCCCGTTTCTTTTAAGCGCCGCGATCTGCCCTTCGAGGCGATCGTCCGATTCGTCTGCAAACGCACATAATTGAATCATATTGTTTCTCCTTTTTTATTTCCGTTTTGCAAGCATAGAGCGATCAGATCGTCCACGTTTGCCGTTGCGAGGCATTCCACCGCGTCCGCCGCGCCGTAATAGATTTTTACTTCCCCGTTATCTTCGAGGATCATACCGCCCGGGAAGATTACGTTGTTTCTGAATCCGCCTTTCGTTTCGTACGGCGCTTCCGGCGCGAGAAGCGGCTGATCGCATATTCCGATGACCTTAGACGGATCGACTAGATCGAGAAGCATAATACCCGCGAAATACTCTTTGCCCCACTTTCTTTCCCAACCGTTCTTTTTCGCTCGAACGGCGCGAACCGCGTGGAAGGTCGTAAGCCAACCCTTCTCCGTCTTTACGGGCGGCGCGGCGGGACCGACTTTTGCGTTTACGAAAGGCAGCGTCTCGCAGGGAAGCACGAGCTTCGTATTCCCCCAATATACAAGATCGGGCGAATCGGAGCACCAAACGTCGAATTTATCGTACCCGATCGAGTACACGGGGAACGGGCGCTCGAGCCTCATAAATTTACCGTTTATCTTTTCGGGAAACAGAACCATATTTCGGTTATCCGGCGCGCTCATGGACAAGATGTCGAAAGAGCGAAACTCGGCGTCCGTTCGCGCGATGCCCCCTCGGATCCCGTGGCGCGTGTCAACGGCGAAGCAAACGTAGATCTCTCCGTCTATTACCTGCAATCTGGGATCGTAAATGCGCGTGATCTCTCCCTTCTCGCTCTTCTTGATATTGAATCGGGGCTCGGGGTCCACTTCCCATCGGATCCCGTCCGCGCTTCTAGCAAGTCCGATACTCGTTCCCGCGAGATTATGGCTTCCGCGCGGCGAGGAATAATCGTTTCGGAAAAGCATAAAATACGTTCCGTTTATTTTTTGGACCCCGGCGTTAAACACGAGATCCGCGTCGTACGGAACGTCCTTTTGAGATAAAACCGGATTGAATTCCGACCGATAAATGCAAGGCGCGCTTTTTAAGATCATAGCTCGATCTCCTTTACTTTTTTATTCTATCGATATTATAATGAAATAAAAGCACAAAAACAATGTCAATTCTTGCTTAAAAACGGCAATAATAGCACGAAATTATGAAATTGAAAATTCTTTACTATCGATATCACGACGAAAGCTCCGTTCAAGAAATCCGCGCTTCGCACATTCCCTATTACGACCTTACGCTCGTACTTTCCGGGCGCCTTTTGTATCGGATCAACAATCGCGCTCTGACCCTTCGGGAAGGCGCGTTCGTTTTAATGCCGCCGGGGAGCAAGAGGGAGCGTTTTGCGCTTTCCGAGCAAACGACGTACGTCAGTTTCAATTTTACGACGGACGATCCCGTCCCTTTGCCTCTTACGGCGGAAAACGCCCTCGGCAGAGAAATCCCGTTTATGATCCACGCCTGCAACGAGATCCATCGCGATGCGGACGGAGACTCCGCCGCCGCCTTCGAATCCCTTACGCAAGCTGTGATTTCTTCGCTTCTTTCCTCTCTTTCCAAAAACAAAAACAGCGACGTGACGACCGCCGTTCTCTCCTTTATTCGCGCGCATTATGCAAGCAAGCTGACTTTGCGGGCGATTTCGGGCGAAGTCGGCTATTCGCCCACTTATTGCGACGCTGTATTCAAAAAGGACGTAGGGGAATCCATCGTTCGCTATTTGATCGATTATCGGATCGAAAAGGCGAAAGAATTTTTGATCGAAAACGTTCTCTCCCTTTCCTCGATCGCCGAGCGAACGGGGTTTTCCGACCCGAACTATTTTTCTCGGCAATTTCGCCGCCGAACGGGCGTTTCTCCCGCCGCCTTTCGAAAGCGCTTTAATAAATAAGAAATATATTTTAATAAATAAGAAATAAATTTCACAATTTGCCCGCCCTTGATTTGTACGCGCAAGAAAACTGTGTTATAATAGAATCCGAAGGTGATAAAAATGAAAAAATTCAGTTTCAAACGCACAATGGACGCCGTGGGCGGCTTTATCGTAAAATACAAAATCGCGTTCGCGGTCATTTTCGCCCTTCTCGCGGCTTTTTCCGTTTACGGCCTTACTCAAACCAATATCAACAGCGATATTATGAGCTATCTGCCGAAAGGAACGGACACATATGACGGCAGCTCGTTTTTCTCCGAAAACTTCTATTTGGAAAGCAACGCGGTTTACGCCGTAAAGGGAACTTCCGTTACGTACGACCAAATGAAAGAGGCGGTAAACAAAGCGAAAGAAAACGAACACATCAGCAGCATTTTATGGCTCGGAAGTATGGACGAGATCTCATACAAAGGGATCAAACTCTCCGATCCGCTTTCCTTAATGGAAGGGGGCGACGAGGCGAAAGAGAAACTGCAAAACCTTTTTTATAAAGACGGGAACTATATGATGATCGTCAGCCTGGACGTCGGATCGAGTACCGACGAAGCGGGCGAAGCTCTCCAAGCGGTAAACGACGCGCTTTCCCCTTACGAATTCGTGGCGGGAGGAACGGCGCCGATGTCGAGGCGCGTTTATAACGACGCGATCTCCGAGCTTCCGATCTATCTTTCGATCGCGATCGCGCTCGTGTTCGTGATCTTGTTCCTCGTCAGCGCGAACTGGCTGGAACCCGTCGTATTTATGCTGACGATGGGCGTATCGATCTTGATCAATATGGGAACGAACTTTTTCTTCCCGGAGATCAGCATCATAACCTTTTGCGCGGCGAGCATCTTGCAGCTCGCGCTGGCGATGGACTATTCCATTTTCCTGACGCAAATCTTTTCGGAAGAAAAAAAGAGAGGGCTTCCCGTTAAAGGCGCGATGATCTCCGCGATCGGAACGACCTTTAACACCGTTCTCGCTTCCGCTCTGACGACAATGGGCGGTTTTGCCGCCTTCTTCGTAATGAGCTTTACGCTTGGGGCGGACCTCGGCGGCGTTTTGATCAAAGGGATCTTCCTCGCGATGCTGACCGTTATCGTTCTTCAACCCTGCCTTTTGATCCTACTCAACAAACCGATGGAAAAAACGGAACATAAAAAGCTCGTGGATATCCGTTTTAAGAGCGTTGCGAAATTCAGCGTTCGCCACAGGATCATTATCGTTATCCTTTTCGCGCTTTTACTCGTTCCCGCTTTTATCGGGCAATATTTCCTTCCCCTTTCCTACCTCAATTTCCTGCCGAAAACGCAGGGCGACCCCGACCTCGTGGCGTACGTATCGGATACGAGCAATCAGATCTTCCTCGCCGTTCCGGTGGACGAAGCCGATCCGAAAAAGAACGTAACGTTCGTGGAGAAAGTGCAAGCGGTCGAAGGGGTTTCGGGCGTTGCCGGTTATTACGCGTTTCTGCCCAAGCAAGCGTTTGACGAAGAAACGGGGAAACTCAAGATCGGCAGCGGGTCGCTCGAAGCGGACAGCGTTAAGATCGGAAAAAGCGCAGGCTATATATCGGACAGCGGCTATACGATGTATATGGTTTCGCTTTCGCAAGAATACGGCGTGGAATCCACGGGCGCAACGGAGATCTTGAATCAGGTCAAAACCCTCGCGAAAGACACGTTCCCTTCCCGATGCTACGCAACGGGCGTCGTACAGGCGGTGGCGGATTTCCGCGTCCTTACGCCGCGCGATTTCAGGTGGATCACGATCATCTCGGTCTCGGTCATTTTCGTCGTTCTCATTGTGTCCTTAAAAAACTTGACCTATCCTTTCCTGCTCGTCCTTTTGATCGAACTCGGAACTTGGATCAATTTCAGCATCAGCACGATCTTCGGGCAGTCCTTGAACTTCCTCGCCTATATCGTCGTGGGAGCGATCCAGCTCGGCGCGACGGTGGATTACGCGATCCTCGTAACCAACCGCTATCGGGCGCTCAGAAAAGAAGGAAAAGACCCGATGATGGCGTCTTACGAAGCGGGAACGCAATGTACGATGAGTATTTTGACTTCGGCGAGCATCCTCGTTGCCGCCTGCGCGAGCGTTACGATCATATCCTCGAACGCCGTTATCAAAGAGATCACTTCGATGTGTATGCGAGGCGCCGTGATCAGCACGTTGCTCGTTTTATTCGTTCTTCCGAGTCTTCTTGCCTGCACGTCGCAAATGCGCAAGCGCGCGGCGGAAGCGGGCGGGCTCAACAATCTGACCAAAGAATTCGTCAAAAACGCAAACGAACATATTTTATTCTCTTCCCGACTCGCCAAAGCGAATCTCAGGCTTAAAAAACAAAAGCTCATCAGGGCGGACGAAAACGCGGAGGACCTCGGCGCGCGCGGACTTGTCATTCTGCAAAAGAAAAAGGGTTACCGCTTTAATTCGGATAGCGTTTTGCTCGCGAATCTTGCGAATTTCTCCGAAGGAGACGCCGTTCTCGATCTCGGATGCGGATCGGGCGTTATGAGCCTTCTCGTTGCGGCGAAAAAAGGCGCGCGCGTAACGGGGATCGACGTGCAACCGTCCTTTTCGGATATGGCGGAAAGGTCCGTCAAAGCAAACGCAATGGATCACCGCGTAACGATACTCGAAGGAGACGTGCGCTCCCTTTCTTCCCTTCTTTCTCCTTCCTCTATGGACGGCGTTATCGCCAATCCGCCCTATTTCAAAGCGGGTGCGGGCGAAACGAATAAAGACGAGGAATCCGCGATCGCGCGGCACGAGATCAAAGGAACGCTGGAAGACTTCGTTAAAGGAGCGGCGTTCGCCTTAAAAGCAAACGGAAAAGGCTATTTCATCATTCCTTGCGAACGGGAAACCGAGCTTTTCCGCTACTTCCGAGAAAACGGGCTTTCTCCCTTTGAAAAGATCTATCTGACGAGTTCCGCCGAAAAGGCGCCGGATCGCGTCATCGTGGGATTCGTTCAAGGAGAAGCGGAAAGTCTTTCCGAACGCATTTTGATCACGCAAGACGAAAACGGAAAACCGAGCAAGGAGGTTTGGGAACTGTACCGCTCGTAATTATGGCACTTTATATCGTCGGAACACCCATCGGGAATTTGGGAGATATTACAAAGAGGGCGGAAGAAACCCTTGCCAAGGTCGATTATATCGCCTGCGAAGACACTCGCCATACGGCGATCCTTTTGTCGGCGCTCGGTATCAAAAAGCCTTTGATCAGCTACTATAAGCAAAAGGAGCAAGAGGGAGCGGAAAAGCTCGTCTCCTATCTTTTGCAAGGGAAAGATGTCGCCCTCGTTTCCGACGCGGGTATGCCGGTCATTTCCGATCCCGGCGCCGTTCTCGTAAGAAAGGCGAGAGAAAGCGGGATCAAGATCGAAACCGTTCCGGGACCCACGGCGGTAACGACCGCCGCCGCCCTCGCGGGAGCGGACGGAGGCTTCGTGTTTATCGGGTTTCTGCCCGAAAAGCTGTCGGACAAAAAAAAGAAGATCGCGCCCTTCGTTTCCTCTCCCCTGCCCCTCGCTCTTTACGCCGGTCCGCACGACGTAAAAAAGATCCTCGCCTTTTTATTCGACGAACTCGGAGACAGAAAAGCGAAGCTCGTAAAAGAATTGACCAAGATCCACGAAAGCGTGATCGAGATCTCGCTTCGAGAGGGGATCTCGGAAGAGCCGCGCGGCGAGTACGTCATTCTCGTGGACGGCGCGGAAGAAACGTCTCCCAATCTTTCTCTCTCCCCGGAAGAGCATCTTTCTTTGTATCTTTCGCAGGGAATGGACAAAAAAACGGCGATCAAAAAGGTCGCCGCCGAGCGGAACGTCCCGAAGGACGAAATTTACAAATTGACTCTGAAATAAAGATTATTTTTTGCGCCTTTCTTCGAAATCTTCAAACACCTTTCGATAGCTGCCGTCTTCGATCGCGCGCAGCCAATCTTGGTTCGAAACGTACCATTCGACAGTCTTTCGGATCCCCTCTTCGAAGGAAGTTTCGGCGTAAAATCCCAGCTCTTTTTCGATCAGGTCGGGGCAAACGGAGTAACGGCGATCGTGGCAAACGCGATCTTTCGCAAATTCGATTTCGCCTTGACGGAGCGCCCGAACGATCAGCTGAACGACTTCGAGGTTGCTTCTCTCGTTTCGCGCGCCGACGTTATACACTTTCCCTTCTTTCCCCTTTTCGAGTATCAATCCGATCGCGCGGCAATGATCGCGAACGAACAGCCAATCGCGAACGTTTTTTCCGTCTCCGTAAACGGGGATCGGCTCTTTTCGGAGCGCGCGCGAAATAGAAAGCGGAACGAGTTTTTCCGGGAACTGAAAAGGTCCGTAATTATTCGAACAGCGCGAAACGGTTACGGGAAGATCATACGTTCTGTAATAAGAAAGTGCGATCATATCCGCCGACGCTTTGGAAGAAGCATAGATCCCCGAGGGCATAAGCGGGCTTTCCTCCGTAAAGAAAAGATCGGGCCGATCGAGCGGAAGATCCCCATATACTTCGTCCGTGGATACCTGGTGAAAGCGAGAAACGCCTACCGCGCGGCAAGCGTCCAACAAAACCGCCGTTCCGAGGACGTTCGTCCGCAAAACGGGCGCGGGATCCAAAATCGACCGATCCACGCTGCTTTCCGCGGCGAAATGGACAACGACGTCGGGCTTTTCTTCCGAAAACAGGGAAAACACCGCTTCCCTGTCCGCCACGTCGATCTTTACAAACCTGAAAAGCGGATCAGAAAGAAGAGGAAGGAGCGTTGAAAAATTACCGGCGTACGTTAAACGATCCAAACAAACGATCCGATCCGTCGGATGCGTTTCTTTTAAGTAATAGAGGAAGTTGCTTCCGATAAATCCGGCTCCGCCCGTAACGAAATAAACCATTTTTTATTTTCCCTCTTCCTCTTGCGTTCTTTCCGCGAAAGTCAAAGAAGGATCCTCCGCGTTTCTTTTCAGTATCGCCTTCTTTTTCTTTTTACAAAACAAAACCAACGAGACGTCCGCCGCCACAACGAGAACGACGAGAGAAGAAAGGATCCAGATCGCCGTCAGCTGCCCCGCTGGAAGAGCGGCGGCAAGGAAGAAATAAGGGAGAAAAGCGAAATTTTTCGATTGGAATAGCTTCCTATGAGAAAGGAGAATGATCGCCGCAAACGCGATACCGAGCGCGAGAAGAACGGAAAGCACGATGATGAGCCAAGCGAAGGAATCCTCCTTTTCGGAAGCGGAAACAAACGCGAACGCGTCCAAAGAATCCGCGCGGATCACGGCGAAATCGCCTTCCACGGTATAGCTTGCCTGCTTGATCTCGCTATCGGATACTTTCAAAACCGAAAACGCTTTTCCGCGAAGCGAAAGCGGGATCTCGATCTTAATGAGAACGGGCTCGTCGAGTTCCTCTTCTTCGCCCGACACAAGCAAAGAAACGTCGTACACGGAAGAAAGCGTTTGATCGTCCGAAAGGTATTCGCGAACGCGGGAAACCGTTTGCTCTTTCGCGTCCGAAAGAGAAAGGGTCCCGTTTGGATCCACGCCGCTTTCCGCGATCAAAACCGCCTGCGCTCCCGTTGCGCTTTGCGCCCGAACTTCCGCCGCTTTAAGGGTAAAGGTCGAGGAAACCGCTTCGGCATAGTAATTATCGTCATGGATAAAAGCGGTTACGCGATACTCTCCCGCCGCCGTGGGAAGGAGCTCGGAAGAGGGATAGTTCGCGCCTTGATAGGAAAAGCGAACGGTAACGGCGTCCCCTTCGAGCATTCCGTCGACCGTTGCCGAAGCGGGCGATAGCGCGCCCTGCACGCCGTCTTGCGCCGTTAGGAAGAGAGTCAGCTCACGCTTCGCAACCGTTAAGAAACTTTCGGCATAGAATATCTCGTAATTGTCGGAAGAAAGCCCCGAAAGATCGACGGGGAATTTACCCGCACGCGCTTTTTGCGCGTAATCGCAAGAAACAGCGAGCGTTCCCGAAAGCGCCTCTTGCCCTTCTCCGGGCGCGAAACCTTCGATAGAAGGCGTAAATGCGGGGATCGGGTCTCCGTACGTTATATTTTCGTTTTTCACGCGAACGGTAAGATTCGCCTTTTGAACGGTGATCGGATTTTCATTGTTCGTCAGAACGTAGTTCTCCGCGCCTTCTTCGCATTCCGCAACGAGAACGTAAGATCCCGCGTTTTTGATCGTTTTCCCGTTCTTTTCACGAACGGTGAATCGAAGGGTTTCTCCCGAAACGCCCGTGTCCGCGCTTGCTCTTATCGCGGTTTGAACGGCGCCGTTATATGTATAATTCGCCCTACCCCAACGAACGACGAGCGTCTTTTTCGCGATCTCGAATAAAACGCCGCTTACAAAGCGTATCTCATAATTCTCGGCGTCCTCGGCGCGCGAGAAAGAAAGGGAGCCCAAAAGGATCTCGTATTCGCCCGCGTTCTCCCCGCTTTCACGCGAAAGAGCGCCCGTCAGAGCAAGAGGATCGGCGGAAAGCGCACCCGAAACGGAATAGGTGATCGGGGCGTCCGCTTCTCCGTACGTTTTTCCGAGATCGCGATCGGGCGAAACGGTCAAAGGCGCGCGATCGATCGAAACGCGAATCGTGTCCTCGCCTTCACGGTTTACTAAATATCCGCTTTTTTCGTACGATCTCTCTTTCCCGTCCGTATAGCGGAGCGCATAACGGATCTTATAGTTGCCGCTGTCCGAAACGTTCTTGACCGGAAAGGCAAGCGAGGAAAGCTCTTGTTCCGAGTTATCGTCCTTCCAAAGGAAATAGCGAGCGGTCAGCCCGTTTGCCGAAAGCGCATGTTCGGAAGAAACGGAAATAAGGTGTTCTTCTCCGTCGTAGGTCGCGCCGTAAGACTCGAATCGGGCCTCGGGGGCAAGAAGCTCCCATTCGGCGGTCAAAAGAATATTTCCCGTACTGCCCGCGGGAACGGTCAAAGAAGGAATTTTTTCGCCGCCGTAGATCCAAGAGAGGAAGCGGAATCCGTAGCGCTCGGGCGCGCCGATCGTAAAGCTCTCCGATTCCGCGCTGTACGAAGTCGGATAGGGATTGGAAAGCCCGATCACTTCGTTTTCCGCGTCTTCGTAGGTGATCGTGTACTCGATCGCTCTCCAAAGCGCGGTAAAAATGAGATCCTCGGCGGAAGAAACCCGAACGACGGGTTCTTCTCCGACCGAATAACCTTGCCAACGAACGAATTCATAACCGACGCGCGACGGATTTTCGAGAATGAAATCCTCGTCTTGTACGGAATATGCCGTCGGATTGGAGTTTGAAACGCCCGAAACCCCGTCCGCCGCGGCGGCGTACGTTATAGAATACGTTACTGCGCGCCAAACCGCCGTAAACGCGCGATCGCCCGTTTCTCCCGCTTCAATCTTATAATTTTTGACGGGAGAATCGCCTTCCGAAAGGATCCAGCCCGAGAATTCGTAACCCGCCCTCGCGGGATCCCGCAAAGTCAATCCGAAATCGACCGAATAGGAATCGGGGTTCTGATTAAGGTCAAATTCGCCCGCATACGTGATCGAATAAACGAAACGCTCCCAAACGGCTTCGATGGAAAGGCTTTCGTTTGCGGAATAGATCGCGTCGATCGCGATCGCTTGCTCTTCCCCATAGCGAAGCCAACCGACCTGACGGAAGCGCTCTTTGGTTGGCAAAATATAAGAGGAAAGGAAAACGGATTCTCCGTATCTCTTTTCATACGAGGCGATAAGCGCGCCCTCGTCGTACACGCGGATCACGGCGTTTTTGGCGAAAACGATCTGCCCCGCGCTTTCTCCTTCGGAAGAAAGGAAAAATGCGCCGCCGTTTTCCGCGCAGGAAAGAATGTTCGAAAGGTCGTTATTTTCCTTCTCTTCTTCGCTTTCCGCCTTGGTAAGAACGACCGTTTGCCCTTCCGAATACGCTGTCGCGTCGAGAAGACGAACCGTTACGGGGCTGTCAAGCGCTTCCTTTACGCAGAACCGCGCGCCATCTCCGAGGCAAATCTCGAGAGAGCAAGCGCTATTTCCGAGGTTCAAAAGACTTTCGCTTCCCAAAAGGGAGACCGAAATCGGATCTTGATAGGAAAAACCGAAAAGAGAAACGAGTGTGTTCCGCGCGGTTATGAATTCGCTTACGACCGCCTCGTTTTCCGAAACAACGCTAACGTTCGCCCATTCCGTCGCACCCGAAAGAGTGGCAAAAGACGAAACGTACTTTCGGATCGAGATACGGATATTTTCCGCAAAAAGCGTTCCGCCTTCAAGAACGGTTACGATCCCTTCCGAAAGAGTGGATTCGGGAAGAAGGCAAATCGCGCCGAGCTCCGCCCTGCAATTCGTAAGAGTCAAAGAAGCGTCCGACCCGACGGTCAAACTTCCGCTGCCCGTAAAACAAAGCGCATAACCGTTTAAGTCGATCGCAACGGATGCGTCGGATAAAAAGATCGGAGAAGAAAGGGTATAATCCGCCGATAAATAATAGTTCCCGTTTTCGCTCCCGAGAAGCGTAAGGGGCGCAAATAAAGCGCCATCGTGCGCATGGACGCGGACGCGATCGGACGTCAAAACCGTTCCGTCCGTAAGAGCGATCACGCAATACAGCTCGGCGTCACCTTCGATTAAAGAAAAATCGGAAAACGTCGCCCCGTTTTCTCCTTGCAGCGCGTTTTCGCCCCTGTACCAAGCGTAAGACTCGATCATCTCGATCGGCGCGTTCGTTAAAACGGAAAGATCCGATTCGGTAGGCTGCTTCGTTATACGGTACGCCTCCCAAAGAGCGGTAAAAACTTTATCTCCGTAAGAGCCGGCGGGAATAGACGCGGCGCCTTCCGCAAAGCCTTCCCACCCACCGAACGCATAGCCCGCGCGCGAGGGATCGGAAAGAAGGATCTCTCCGCTTTCAACCGTATAGCTTACGACGTTTTCATTCAAAACGCCGTCCTCTCCGTTTGCGGCGTTTAGGTAGGTTATCGAATAAACGGTGGGCGTCCAAACTGCGATGAAGGTCTTATCGCCCGAATCTCCGGCAGGGATCGAAAGGGTCGCTTGCGGATCTTCCTCTTCGCTCGCTTTCCAACCGACGAAGGTATAACCCGTCTTTTCGGGAGATTGGAGAACGAGATCTTCGGCTGAGATCGCGTAAACCGTGGGATTGGGGTTCGAAACGCCGTTTACGCCGTCTTCCGCGCCGCTATACGTAATCGAATAGGATGTCGCGAGCGCGAGCTGCCCGTTCGGCATAAGACAAACCGCGGCGGTCGATACGGTGGAAATAAAGGAAGCGGGATCGTTCAAAGAAGGATCGGAAGAAGAAGTAAAGGTCAAAGAAGTAAGCGCGCTCGTCGCTCCCACGCGATACGCGCTAGACAGCGCGGCTTTCACGTTCAAATGACCGTAGATCACGTTCCCGTTGTTCTTGAAAACGAACGCCTTGATCGAGGGATTTCCGCTAATGATAAAATCCGAGAAAAGATCCGCGTGCGCCGTTTTGAAAACGTCGTCCGCAAGATAAACGAGTTGAACGTTGTTTTGGCTGTCGATAAACTCGTTTCCCTCTTTCAAAGACAGAGAAGCGCCTTTCGTCAGAAGAATCGGATATGCTAAATAACTTTCAAGGCGAACGGTCGCGTTCGTAAGAGAAAGGGAGCCGCCGTCCACCTCGGCGAAAGAGGAAGCGGAAGAATTACAAACCACGGTTACGTTTTGAATAGAAAGCGCGCCGCCGACTGCGAAATAAGAGGAGGAAGAAAGCGTAAGCGTTTCGCTCGATTCCCCGTATATAGAAAGGCTTTTCCCTTCCGATACGGTCGGAATAAAATCTTCAAACGAAAGAGAATGCCCGTTTAGGCAAAGAACGAGATCGCCCGTCATTTCCCATAAAGAGTCGATTCCGATGGAAACGTCCGTTTCAAGGTAAAAAGCGCCCGAATCGGGCAGCAGTTCGGGATCTGTCCATTCTTGGACGATCGAACCGCCGTGTTTATGCAAAGTTACGGGATATAACGAGAGATCGGCGTCCGCGGAATAGGAAGCGGTCAGCAAATACTTGCGTGCTCCGCCCGGGGTGAGCGACCAACCCACGATCTCGTGTTCTTCATCCGTATAAACGCCGCGATAGGCGCTCGGAACTGCCAAAGAATAGCTTTCACCCGCCGCTTTTTCGCCCGTTATAACCAAATTCCCGTCATAATCGTAAAAACGGATCGCAAACGTTTCTTCCGCGCTTGCCTTAGCTCCTGCGAATGAAGATGAGAGGAAGAAGGCGGAAAAAAGCAACAGGATCGCGAAGAAGGCGAGTATCGCTTTCGCGGCCCTTCGATCGGAAGATGGGGAAGAATCAAGCGAAGCATTTTCAAAAATGGGTTTATTCATAAAAAATCCTCATTCGTATTTCGGAAAGATCCGAGAAAGATCGAGCAAAAAAATCACTTCGGTCTAATATTATAATACTATTATAATAGTATTAAATTCAATCCTTTTGCTGCAATTTGAAAAAAAAGAATATCGATTTTCGATCGCGAAAGGCAGAGAAGACGCCCTAAATTAAGAATGATAAAAAGGCTCGGCAATTCAGCCGAGCCCTTTTTTGTTTGAATCGTGATCCGCTTTTCGCGAAACGAGTTGCCTCAGTTCGCAGCAGAAACCGTGTAAACGCCGTTTTCCTCGGAAATTACGTCGCCCGCGAAGTACGCAACGACGCCACCCGTAACGGTGGAGTTTTCGATCGTCACGTTCGCGTTCGCGTCGTCCGAAGCAAGAGAGATCGCGCCGTTTACAGTGGAATTCGTGAACGAGGATCCAACGTTCGAGAAGTAAGCGCCCTTCGTGCTATTGACCGGCAGGTTCAAAGTGGAGCCGACCATCGTCAAAGTACCTCTATTCGTGTTGAACATAGGAACTTCGAGATGAGAGTACTTCTCATAGACGCCGGTATACACGCCGTAATTCGTAACCGGAATATTCGAAACGTCGATCGTCATATTAGAAACCGTCAGGGTCGCATAGTTTTGCATAGCCATTTTAATACCCGTCGCATTCGCCGCAACGATAAACGTGCCGTTCTTTAAGGTAACGACCGATCCATCGCTCCAATGCATCGCCTGCGATTCCGTTCCGGTAGAGCCAACCGCAGGACCGACCACGGTATAGGTCTTACCGTTAAAGTCGATTACTACGTTTTTCGCCTGACCGTCACGGGTCGTAATGCCCGTTCCGTTCGTTACGTTAGTAAGAAGAACGATCTCGTCGCCATTTGCAGCTGCGTCGATCGCGGCTTGGAGAGAAGCATAGCCTACGCTGCCGATTTTGGCAACGGAACCGGCTTCGATCGCAATATATGCCATTTTCCCGTTCTCTTCAAGTTCAACGACTTCGAAGCCGTCTTCCGCTTTAAAATAAGACAATACAGACGTCTCGGAATCGGTTACGCACTTAACGCCGGTGGGAAGAACGATCTTGCCGTTTCCGGTAATAGCATAACCCGCAAGATTCATCGTAAAGGTTCCGCCCGAAACAGCGATCGCGGCATCTCTGCTTTTTGCAAAGATAACGTCCATCGGAAGCGAAACGTTTTGCGTTAAAGTAAACGCTTCTCCGTTTTCGAGCCAGCCGTTTTCGAAGACAGCATAGAAGTTATGCGCTTCGCCGAAATAGGAAATATTGCTGACTGCGGGTTTGATCAAATAAATTCCGTCGCCCTCTTCTTCGATCAAGAAATGTTTCAAGTTCAAGAGCGAGAGCTGCGCTTCGGTAAGAGGCATACGGATCGCATTGTTGGTTCCGGTAAGATCGATCTCATAGGTCTTGTCATTGCCGTTTACACCGTCCAAAATAACCGTATCCGAAACAGTAACGGTGTTTTCGCTTGCCGCATATTGGAAGGCGATCCAATATTCCGGCGTATAGGTTTCTTCCGCGATGATTGTAGAGCCGGTGATCGTTAAGACGTTGTTCACTCCGTACTCACCTTCCTCAGCGCCCGTGAGACTGCCACCGTCAAAAACGATAGTCGAGAACGCATAAGTATGATCGCTCGTTCTGTTGATTCCGTACAAGGTGCTGTTGATTACGGTAAAGGCGGAATCGTTGCAGTACGCATTGATCGCGCCCCACGCTTTGATATAGGAATCTTTTACGGTCAACAAGTTGTTCTTTGTTCCACCTACATAGTTTACACCATACAGAACAGCGTCGATCGTAACGTTATCGAGCGTAATATCCGAGCCGGTTGCGGCATTGAAAATGTTAACGCCACGTTCCGCAACGGACGAGATCATGGAAAGATCGTAAATCTTCAAGGTTACATTTGCGGTCGTTACGTTCAAAATCCTCGTTCCGTTGCTGGTAATCGTTTTATTGTTACCTTTGATAACAAGGTTGTGATCGACCGCGATCGCATTTGCTGCCGTGAAATTGTTTTTGATAAACACAAACGAAGCGCCCGCTTGAAGAGCTTGGGTCAATTCCGCTTCGGAACCGACTGCCCAATAGGTAGCAACTTTGCTTGCGCCTTCCGCTTGAACGGTGATCGTTTCCGCGAGGTTTGCTCCAAGGGTTACGACCGCGTTTTCACCGGGATAGAAGCAGTTATCAATGATAATGCCGTCTCCGGTAATGTCGCAGCCGTTATTATTGAATACATAAGGAACGGCTTCCGCCATCGTTGCCTTAATAACGGCTCCGTCCGCCACATCGAGATAACCGCTCTTGATATAGATCGCGGAACCGCCTTCCACGTAAGCGCCGGAAGCAACGTTCCAAGCGGCGAAGCCTGCGCCGTAAATCGCCGAAGACGCACCGTACTGTTCCGTTCCGTTTGCGTACAATTTCGCAGTCGAAGCAACGTTAAACTTCGCAACGGAAGCAATGGGTTCATCGTTCACTACGTCACCGTCATGTTTGGCAACGGTACCGTTGATATAAAGCGCTCCGTATCCACCGATAACGGTACCTTCCGCATTTACGACGGCACCGTAAGCGCTCGTTCCGTTTCTCGTGATCATTGCGCCGTAACCTTCGAGGTTTTCGATCGTTACGTTCTCTCCGATATTCAAAACGCTGTAATTCGCTTGCGCAGCGTCGGTCGAACCATAAAGTCTGATCAACGTGCTTTGGTTCGTTCCGGAGATCTTTCCTTTGCCTTTCAAAGTCAAGGAACCGCCGTTTATATTGAACGCGGTTTGACCGTTCGCGGCGGTAAGCGTATAGCCGTTCAAATCAAGCTCGATCGCTTTATTGATCGAAACGACTTGATCGATGGTAAAGCTCGCTCCGATCGTAACGGTCGCGTCTTTTCTGACGGCGTT
>OCTW011573088.1_pt1 | contig 19386 bp, 17 predicted proteins | sample 1539671 | NCBI WGS metagenome assembly OCTW01 (sample SAMN02144230, study PRJEB22623) | gut metagenome | biome: sheep rumen | host: Ovis aries | place: New Zealand
CTTTCACCGTCCCGCCCGACCAGCAGGAGAGCGACCCCTACGAACTGATGATGGCCGCCAACAACCAGACCGAGACCGAGGAGAGCAGCGATTTCCGGATCCGCCTCCGCATCCAGGCCACGCCGGATATGCAGGTGAACCTGAATGTGAATGAAGAATCCTCCATCAACGCCCGCGGAAACGGCAGCATCGAAATCGACACCCGCCTGGCGCAGGGCACTTTCAGCCTGAACGGAGATTACAACATCTCCCAGGGAAGTTTCCTCTTCTCGGCCATGAAACTGGTGAGCCGCAAGTTCACCATCCAGGACGGCAGCACCATCCGCTTCAACGGCGACGTTTGGAACACGGACCTGGACGTGCACGGCCTTTACACCACCAAAGCCAGCCTGGCAACGCTTGTGGCCACGGAATCGGGCGCCAGCAGCCGGCGCACCGTGAACTGCGGCATCAACCTCACCGGACGCCTGAGCGATCCGGAAATCAATTTCACCATTGACGTCCCGGATCTGAATCCGTCCACCCAGGCCCAGGTGGACGGGGCTCTCAATACGGTGGACAAAGTGCAGAAGCAGTTTGTGTACCTGCTCCTGGCCGGCAACTTCCTGCCGGCCGAAGATTCCGGCGTCACCACGGGCGGCACCGACGCCCTCTTCTCCAATGTCTCCAGCATCATGTCCGGGCAGATCAACAACATCTTCCAAAAACTGGACATCCCCCTGGACATGGGCTTGAATTATCAGACAACCCAAACCGGCAGCAATGTGTATGACGTGGCCCTGAGCACACAGCTGTTCAACAACCGCGTCATCGTGAACGGAACGGTGGGCAACAAGCAACTGATTGACGGCACCTCCACCAATGAAGTGGCAGGAGACATCGACATCGAAATCAAAATGAACCGGAGCGGCGCCCTGCGCCTGAAACTGTTCTCACACTCGGCCGATTCCTATACCGCCTACCTGGACAACAGCCAGCGGCACGGCGGCGGCATCTCCTACCAGAGGGACTTCAACTCCATTCTCCGATTCCTGAAGGCAATTTTCACCAAGCGGGAGACCTTGGAAGAACTGGCCCGGAAAGAAGCGCTTGAAGCCGGGAAGAGCATCATTTACCATGTGGACCAAGATGGAAAAATAAGCTTGAAATGACCTACGGAAAACTTTATCTCATCCCCACACCGCTGGGCGAAGGGAATCCGGCCGATGTGCTTCCCGCTTCCGTCCTAAACCTTCTCCCCCGCCTGCACTGCTTCGTCGTGGAAGAAGTGCGCACAGCGCGGAGATTCCTTTCATCGGCAGGGCTCAAGGGACATATCGGAGAACTGGAATTCCATGAGCTCAACGAACATACGCGCCCCGAAGAGGTGGAAGCCTATCTTCGCCTTTTCTCCGACGGACGGGATGTGGGCCTGCTCTCGGAGGCGGGGCTTCCCGCCGTAGCGGACCCGGGGGCCCTGCTGGCAGCCCTTTGCCACCGGCACGGAATCGAGGTGGTCCCCCTGGTGGGACCTTCCTCCCTGATGATGGCCCTGATGGCTTCCGGCCTCAATGGCCAGTCGTTTGCCTTCGTGGGGTACATTCCTGCCAAGACGGACGAGCGCCGCGCCGCGCTGAAGGCGTTGGAAAAACGTTCCGCCGCCGGCCGGCAGACTCAGATTCTCATCGAAACCCCCTACCGCAACGATTCGCTGCTGGCCGATATGCTGCAAACCCTGGGCGGCAGCGTCCGCCTTTGCGTAGCCGCCAATCTCACCTGCGAGGACGCCTTCATCCGCACCCGAACGGTGGCACAATGGAAGAAGGAGCCGGTCACCATCGGCAAAAGGCCATGTGTCTTTCTCATGCTGAGCGACCATTTGTCATTCTGAGCGACCATTTGTCATTCTGAGCGAAGCGTAGAATCTATGAAAATCGCATTCACTACCTTGGGCTGCAAACTCAACTATGCAGAGACGGCCACTTACGAACGGAACCTCGTGGCCGCCGGATGGGAGGTCGTACCCTGGACTTCGGAGGCCGATGTTTACCTGATCAACACCTGCGCCGTCACCGAAACGGCCGAGAAAAAATCCCGCAACCTCATCCGGCGGGCGCACAAGACGGCGCCGGAAGCCCGCATCGTGGTCACCGGCTGCTATGCGCAGCTCCGCAAGGACCAGCTCCTGGCCATGGAGGGCGTGTGGCGGGTCTTCGGAGCCGACGAAAAGTCCCGGATTGTTTCCACGATCTGTCATTCTGAGAGCTGTCATTCTGAGCGAAGCGAAGAATCTGTACCCTCCACCTTCGGAGCATACAGTTCCGGAGAGGAAAGGACAAGGAGTTTTCTGAAAGTGCAGGACGGATGCGACAACTTCTGCGCATACTGCACCGTCCCCTATGCCCGGGGCCGAAGCCGGAACATTCCCGTCTGCGAGGTGGTGAAAATGGCCCGCAGCATTGCGGCCGACGGCGTGAAGGAAGTGGTGCTCACGGGCGTGAACACCGGAGACTTCGGCCGCAGCAGCGGAGAGAGCTTTCTGGACCTCCTGAAGGCCCTCAATGAGGTGGAAGGCATCGAGCGCTACCGGATTTCTTCCATCGAACCCAACCTCATCACCCCGGAAATCATCGACTGGATTGCCTCCGGCACCAAGTTCCAGCGACACTTTCACATTCCGCTCCAAAGCGGCAGCGACACGCTCCTGAGGCGGGTGGGCCGCCGTTACGACACGGCGCTCTTCGCCTCCCGGATCGACTACATCCGCAAAGCCCTGGAGCGCCCCGGAGAGCCCAGCGTGTTCTTCGGCATCGACGTCATCGTCGGCCTCCCCGGAGAAACGGAGGAACTGTTCATGGAAACCTACAACTTCCTGAAGGAGCGCATCCGGCCTTCCTTTATCCATGTATTCCCTTACTCCCGGCGTCCCGGAACGCGGGCGGCCGAGTGGAAAGACCAGGTGCAGGACCGCCTCAAGACCGAGCGCGTGGCCCGGCTGGAAGCCCTCTGCGAGGACTTGCATGCCGCTTTTGTAGCCGCCAACAAGGGGGTCCGGGAAACCGTCCTCTGGGAATCCTCCGTCAAGGGCGGCCTCATGGGCGGTTATACGGGGAATTATATCCGGGTGGAAAAACCCTGGGACCCCGCGCTGGTGAATCAGCTGGAGACCGTGACGCTATAATCGCCCCGTCAATCTGAAATCGTAAGCCCGTCCCATGCGGGCTGAACGGTGGGAGGGAGTTCGCCGCAGAATTGCCGATAGCGGGGGAAGGCGTGTGAAAGATGGGTGAGCCAGGTATGGGAGGCACCGATCCGCTCGGCCAGCTGCAGGGCCTCTTCCAAAGAGAAGTGCGAATGGTGCGGGTGATAGCTCACCGTATTGAGCGTAAGATGCTCCAATCCCTGCAATTTAGCGAATTCTTCTTCCGGAATGGTGCTCATGTCCGTAAGATAGGCGATATTGCCGAAGCGGAAGCCCAGTACCGGCATCTGTCCGTGCAGGCCCCGGATCGGAATGACATTGGGGCGCTCATGCGGGGCCTCCACCACCGCATTGTCCGAAGGCAGGAGGCTGCCGTCCGCCTGCCGGTAGAAATAGCCGATATCGTGCACCCATTCCAGTTCGCCCGTCCCTTCCTGGGAATCCACGCGGAACGGGCGCTCGTCAATCAGGTGGACATGCCACTCCGGCGCCCCCGGATACTTGTGCTCGGCAAAGGCATAGGCATAGTCGCTGCGCAGCGTCTCCAGGACGCGCTCCTCGCAGTAGATCTCGGCCGCCTTGCGGTCAATGTAATTCAGTGCACGGACGTCATCCAGCCCGCCGGTGTGGTCCTTGTGGTTGTGCGTGAGCAGGATGGCATCCAGGTGACGCACTCCCTGGGCGAGCATCTGGGAGCGGAAGTCCGGTCCGGCGTCCACCGCGATGGTGAGCCCGTCCATCTGCACCAGGGCCGATGAGCGGAATCGCTTGTCCCGCGGATCCGTACTCCGGCACACCGCACAGCGGCATCCGATGATGGGGACTCCCTGCGAAGTCCCGGTTCCAAGGAATGTGAGTCTGATCATAAGCGCGAACGGAATCCGATCATAGGGTGAGTGTATTGTCTCCGCCGTGAAGGGGATAGGAGACTTCCTTCCAGACGAATCGGCCGTTCACCCCTTCGGGAAGGCTGATTCGGGCCTCCAGCTTCTTGCCGGTATTCTTGTAATGCACACGGATGAGGCCCGCCGGGTGCGGCATCGTTCCGCCGATTTCCTGTATCCCGCCCAGATGGGGCGTGATTATCACTTTCCGGAACGCCACGGCATCCGAGTCGATGCCCAGCACCGTGCGGAACAACTCGATGTTGGGACTGGCACCCCAGGCATGACAGTCGGAGCGGGTGCCGAATACATTGGCATCCTCCCCCCAGGTGGTCAGGCCCATGGCCATGTTGTCGCGCCAGGTGCCCAGCCATTCCAGATAATGGTCTCCCAGGCCGGCCTTCACATAGGCCTGGTGCAGATAGAATTTATAATAGATGGTGCACTGGGCCAGGGAGGCGTCTTCCATCAGTTTCTGCGCAAGGGCCTTCGGGTCTTCCACAATCCCGCAAAGGATGGCCAGGGCGTTGCTGTGCTGGCTGTAAGCGTCCTGCTCCGCGCGGTTGGCGAAAAGGCCTTTGTCGGCATTCCAGTAGGCCTTCCTGATGCCGTCCGACAAAACGGCGGCGCGGGCCTTGTACTCCCCTGCCAGATAAGTGTTTCCCTTAACCTCTTCCATGTGCGCCATGAGCTGAAAAGCATACAAAAGCTGCAGGTCCATGACGCAGGAACTGCCGTCCGCGCCCCTGAGCTGGACTCCGCTGTGCCAGCTGTCGGGCCGGTCGTTCACCCAGTCGGAGAAGTTCCAGCCGGGAAGGTTCTTCAGGCGGCCGTCCGGCTGCTGGAAACGGGAGAAGTAGGTCATGATCTGCTCTGCTCCGGGAAGGAGGTCCATGACAAACTGCGTGTCTTTCCCGTACATCATATAGTCGTGCAGAGCGTAGATGTAGCAGAGCGCGTAGGGTTGGATGTGCTGGGGAATGGTGGTGGGATAGCGGCTTTTGGTAATGCCGTCGGCACTGCGGGAAATGTCCGAGAGGTGCAGGAAATTGCGCACCAGGCGGTCGTCGGCACTGTTGTAAAGCGTGATCAGCGCCTGGATGCGGGTGTCTCCGAGATATTGAAGCCGCTCATAATAAGGGCAGTCCATGTAGGTTTCCTCGGCGCACAGACGTGCCGTACGCCAGCCGATGTCCAACAGGTCCCTGAGTTCCTGCCGATCGGTGTCCAACGAGGCGTCGCGGGTAAAGGGATAGCCCGTGAAGGTGCCGTAGAGGTCTTCCAGGACCAGGGGCTCCGCTTGGGTTTCCACCAGCACGCGCACATAACGGTAGGTGCGCCAGGAGAGCGTAGTCCAGCTGTGGGCCTGTCCGTCCGGCAGCAGCATGTCTTCCCGGCCGATAAAGACCTTCCCCTCTATGTCGTTGCGGTTGCCTTTTCCCTTGGCCCGGGCCGTCAGCTTGTTCGTCCAGGTTTGTCCAGACGCCTGCTCCAGCTGTTCGGGCGTGGGATACTTCCACGTAGGATCCGGATAGTACAGGGCCTCGGCATAGCCCAAACAGATGCGGCTTCCCTTTCCGCCCTTGAAATTCAGGGTGAAATAGGCGTTGGTGAGCTCCGCCTGGTCAATCAGCAATTCCGCCTGCGTGTGGGCGGGAACCGTCAGCGGGGCCGATCCCGACAGGAAGCCGGCCGGGACCGTCACGCCCCGGGACCGGCGGACGCTGGCAAGGCGCTGCTGCGTACGCTCCATCTGCGGAAGCGTGGACGGACGCAAAAGGTGGGAATCGAAATCCTGCACATCGCATATATTCATGGGCTTGCCGGCGGGGCCTTCCACGGCCTCCAGCCACTTGCCTCCCATGCGGGAGAAATCGACCCGCTCGCCGGGACCGGCTACATAATAACCGGAAACGATGGCGCGCAAGGGACTGTAAGCCTCGTCTTTGTAGCACTTCCAGGACTTGTCCGTATAAAGGCCGGCGGCTTCGCCTTCGCCCTGCAGGAGGAAACCGCTGGCGACGGAAATCTGGGAATCCGGTTTCTGGACCCCTTCATGGAACACAAGGGCCTGCAAAGTGTTGCTTCCGGGCTTGAGGCAGGGAGCCAGGTCCACCGTCTCATAGTTCCAGTGCAGATTGTCTCCCTTGGCAGGGCCGGCCGAAACCAGCGTTCCGTTCACGTACAGTTTGTAGCGGTTGTCACCGGTAACATGCACCACATAACGGGCGGGAACGGCTTCCAGCACGATTTCCTTGCAGAAATGATAGACGCCATATTCCTGCGGCCCGGTTTCCGGGACACGGATCCAGCGCGCGGTCCAGCTGTCGGAGAAAAGGTTGAAGGGAGCCATCGGGGCCCGCTGTTGTGCCAGTGCCGTCAGGGGCAGAAGCAGCACAAGAAGGCTTATCAGTTTTTTCATGGGGCGAAAGTTTGTTTATTCATTTGGGGAGGACGCGGCCTCGTTCCATTTCCACCCGCGGGCGGTATAATGTTCCTGCATCCTCGACAGGCGCGGGAGCATCGTCTTGAAATCGCGGGCGGTGGGATCGGCCCACTGGAGGTCGGAAACAAGGGACAGGCGGGGAAGGAGTTCCCACAGGAGCAGGTCTTCGTTATCCACCCGCTCGGTCCAGATGCAGGCCTCTATGCCCAGGATATGGCTTTTTTCATCAGCCTGCCATGCGGGGACGGGGGCGTCGAAAACGCGGCGAAGATAGGCTTCACCCTGCAGTTCGTTTCCGTCCTTCGCGCTCAGATACAGATGCCCGACCGGGCAGAAAATGGCGTCGTAGCCCTCCCGGACAGCGATTTCCGTAGAGACGGGACGCATCCATCCGGCCATCACGGTTTTCTTGGAGGGTGCGCCGATGACGTCGTTGCTCCAGTCCACCAGCACGTCGTTCCAGGCGATGCTCCGGCGGCCATGGGCCTCCACATAGGCCGACACCTGGTCCATGAACCAGGACTGCAGCAACTCTTCCCCGGTGCGTTTCCCCCGGTCCTTCAGGCCCAGGGAGCGGATTTTGGCCTGGCAGCGGGGGCAGGCTTCCCAGCGCACCTTGGGGCATTCGTCTCCGCCCAGATGGATGTAGCGGGAAGGGAAAATGTCCATCACCTCGTCCAGCACATCGCAGACAAACTGCAGCGTCTGATCCCGGCCGGCGCAGAGGACGTCGTCCAGCACGCCGTATTCGCAGGCCACCTCATAAGGGCCGCCGGTGCAGCCCAACTCGGGATAGGACGCCAGGGCCGCCTTCATGTGGCCGGGAAGGTCGATCTCCGGAATCACCTCTATGCCGCGGGCGGCGGCGTAGGCCACCACTTCGCGGGCTTCCTCCTGGGTATAGAAACCGCTGACGGGAACGCCGTCATGCCCTTCCCGGCCCGGCACCGGACTTCCGGCCCGCCACGAGCCCACTTCCGTCAGGCGCGGATACTTCTTGATTTCCAGGCGCCAGCCCTGGTCTTCCGACAGATGCCAATGAAATGCATTGAGTTGATGGAGGGCCAGGATATCGATGATTTTCTTCACGGTGGAAACCGGGAAGAAATGGCGGCCGCAGTCCAGCATGAAAGCCCGGTAGGGATACTCCGGATAGTCCAGGACCTGCCCGCCCGGCAGGGCTGCGCACTCCCCTTCCTGGCAGGTGGCCGGAAGCGCCTTTGCCAGGGTCTGGACGCCGTGGAAGGCCCCAAGGGCGGTAGCAGCCGTCAGCACGACCTTGCCGGCCGTCACTTCAAGCGCGTAACACTCTTCTTTTTGGAACGGCAGCAGGCCTTCGCCCAGGTTTTCATCCAGGCGGAGTACCAGCGAGTGCCGGCCCGCCTTCAGGGGGACCGGCCGGCCGACATACGGCCCCAGGAGTTCGGAAAGGGCCCCGGCCGCCTCCTGCAAAGAGTCATCGGCCTCGATGGTGGTACCGCTGTCCAGGACAAAGGATTCCTCCGTTTCGGCAAGGGTACGCAGGGCGGGAGCCATGTCCCAACTGCCTGTGATGATGGTTTTTTCTTGACAGGAAACAAGTGCGAGGGCACATATCGTCAAAAGAAAGAGTCTGCTCATGATGATTCCGTTTGCCCAAATATACAAAAAAATTGCATTTTTGTCCATATGCCTCACCACTTGTACGCAGAGTAATGACAAATCTCAACGCACTCTTTCCCTTGTTCCCGGCGCGTAGAAGGGTTTGTGCGATATCTCCTAAGTAACCTTTCATAGGAGATTCTACGTTTCTCGCTCTATTACAGGCGCTTACGGGATATGCACTGTGAGGTACCGTTGAGAGAGTGAAGCCGACGACAAAAGGTACAAGCAGCGACTGAAAAGCATACACTCCCCCGCGCTACGCCCTCGCGCAGCTCCAGCGGGTGCTGTGCTTCAAGACTTGAAGCACACTTTGGCTTCCCGGGGGTCGATTTCGTGCTTCACCCGGGGTCCGGGAACTTGCCTCAGGCACAGATTCGCCCTTGCACGGGTAAAACTGTGCTTCAACTTTTGAAAAAAGGTCTCTGGCCAGGTCTGTATCTTCGCGACATCAATGTAAACCGATACCAGGATTTGACAACGCAGGGGAAGGAATCTTGTCCTGGGTTGGGAGTTTTGCTTTCCCTCGAAAAGTTCGACAGTGCCGAAGATGTACACGCCCTCGACGGTCGCCGTGGAACAAAACAGCTTCTTAAAACATTGGGCGATTGATTAGAACGATGTGCAACAATTCCAGCGTCGGCTGCATATCCTCGGAGAAAAAATGTATCTTTGCAGGATGAAACGTACCTGGATTTTTGTTTTGCTCCTTCTCCCCTTCTGGCTGAATGCCCAGGAGCAACTCGACAACATGAATTTCGACCAATGGTCCAAAGTAAAAGGCACCTGGTATCCCTCTTCCGGGAACGGGAAAAGCGTATGGAGCACCTCAAACCCCGGAACCAGCATCCTCCGGATCAATTCCACCGTCCCGGAATATGAACACGTAGCCGTGGCCGGATCCGGGAAGGCGGCCGCCAAAATCGTCAGCCGCAAATTGGTCTGGACCTTCCTCACCGGAAACCTTTTCACCGGGGAGTTCGTCCGTGTCGTCAAATTCTCCGGTGCGGAAATGTATAACGGCGTGCCTTTCCACAGCCGGCCCAAAAGCCTTTCCGGATACTATCATTATCGGCCCGGCACCATCGATTTTGCCGATGACGCCCATGCATCCCTGAAGGGGCAACGGGACCAGGGACAGATTGAAATCGCCCTTTACGGCTGGAAACAGCGCCAGCATTTCATCTCCAACGACGGCCCCAGCACTCCGGCTACCCAGGACCCGGCCCTGATCGGCCATGCCCGCCTTACGCTGAAAGAGGACAGCGGAGGCTACGTTCCCTTTGAACTGAAAATCGACTACCGGAGCGACGCCACGCCCACCTATGTGTATATATCGGCCCTCTCCAGCCGTATGGGCGAGTTTTTCACCGGCAGCAGCGGGAGCATTCTTTATCTTGACGAACTGCAATTCAATTACTGAAACCTATGACACAAGAAGTAATCCAGACCATAGACGGCATTCAGGTTCAGTTGAATGCCGGCGGGATGAACACCATCAATATTATTCTGGCGTTCGTGATGTACGGCGTGGCCCTTGGCATCAAGCCGGGCATTTTTGTAGAAGTGTTCAAAAAGCCCAAAAGCGTGCTGCTGGGCATGCTTTGCCAACTGGTGCTGCTTCCGGCCCTCACCTGCCTTCTGGCCATCCTTCTCACCGGCTGGATTTCCCCCATGATGGGCCTTGGAATGATTCTGGTCGCCGCGTGTCCCGGCGGCAACATCTCCAACTTCATGAGTTCCCTGGCCAAGGCCAACGTGGAACTTTCCGTTTCGCTGACGGCCATCTCCACGGCGCTGGCCGTGCTTCTGACCCCGTTCAATTTCTGGGCGTGGGGCACGGTATATCTGCACAGCACCGGTGTGGCCGGAACCCTTCCCACGCTGGTGATTCCCCTCTGGGACGTCTTCAAGACCATTTTTATCCTGCTGGGGATTCCGCTGGTGCTGGGCATTCTTACCAGCCACTGTCTCCCCAAAGTGGCCGATGCCCTCAAGAAGCCCCTCCAATGGCTCTCCATCCTCATTTTCATCGCCATGGTGGTGCTCTCTTTCAGCAGCAACATCAGCGCCTTCCTCCTCAGTGTCAAATACATCTTCCTGGTGGTGTTCCTCCACAACCTGCTTGCGCTGGGCATCGGTTTCGGCGTAGGAACTTTGGGGAAAGTGCCCTTCCGGGACCGTCGCACACTCACCATCGAGACCGGGATTCAGAACAGCGGTCTGGGCCTTGCCCTGATGCTGGGAACCAGCCTTTTCGCCGGCTTTCCGCCCCACGGCGGCATGCTGGTCATCACCGCCTGGTGGGGCATCTGGCACATCATCTCAGGCCTCACCGTAGCCACCCTTTTCAACAGAAGCAGACAAAATGGCTGAGATTTGGGAGCATGACCGGCTCTACGCCTTTCTCCGGCCGTATGTAGATTGGTGTACCAAGCTGAGCTACCGGTATCTCCGTTACCGGGGAGCAGAACTTCCCAAAGACGGAGCGGTGATCCTTGCGCCCAACCACACCAACACGCTCATGGACGCGCTGGTGATTCTCGCCGGCCGGAAGGACGCCACCGCCTTCGGCGCCAGGGCCGATATTTTCCGCAAGCCCTCCATCGCCAAAATCCTCCATTTTTTGCGGATTCTGCCGATGATCCGGGAAAGGGACGGACTGGAGCATGTCAGCGAGAATTATGAGAGTTTCGACCAGATCGACCGGATTCTGGACCACGGCGTGCCCTTCTGCCTGTTTGCGGAGGGAAGCCATCGGCCCGGAAGAACTTTGCAGTCCGTCAAAAAAGGGATTGCCCGAATTGCCTGCAGAAGCGCTCAGGAGCGTCAGACCTGGCTGGTCCCCACCGGAATCAATTACTCGGATTTCTTCCGCTACCGGGGCGCCTGTGAAGTCCGTTACGGGGAGCCCTTGGACATCAACGCTTTTATCCGGGAACACGCCGACCTCACAGAACCTCAGCTTCTGCAGGAACTCCGCGGAGTCATTGAGCGGCAAATGGCGCAAATGGTGGAACCGGAAGGTCCGGCAAGCGAAAAAGCCCATCCGCTCATGCTGCTGGCGTGGCCTCTGGCCGCCCTGCTGAACCTCCCGATCTGGGGCACGGCAGAAATCCTGTGCCGCATAGTCAAGGACAAGGCCTGGTGCAACAGCATCCGCTTCCTTTGCCACCTGCTGCTTCTGCCCGTCACACTGATTCTCTGGGGCCTTGTCTTCGGCCTCACCCTCCCTTGGGAATGGGCACTGTCCCTCCTGGGGATCACCATCGGTTCCTACCCCATCTTCTACGACGGCCTGAATCTCCTCCGCCGAAAGTAAAAAAAGCCGGTGGAACGATTCCATCGGCTTTTTATGATTTCAAGAGCGAATCCTACAGCTTGGGACCGGCCTTCACAAGTGCCTTGCCGGCGCGGTTGCTTTCGTACTTGTGGAAGTTCTTGATGAAGCGACCGGCGAGGTCTTTCGCCTTCTCTTCCCACTCGGCGGCATTCTTATAGGTGTCGCGAGGATCCAGGATGCCGGTATCCACACCTTCCAGTTTGGTAGGGACGGTAAAGTTGAAGTAAGGGATGACCTTGGTAGGAGCCTTGTCGATGGCGCCGCTCAGGATGGCATCGATGATGCCGCGGGTGTCGCGGATGGAGATGCGCTTGCCGGTACCGTTCCAGCCGGTATTCACGAGATAGGCCTTGGCGCCGCTCTTTTTCATCTTCTTCACAAGTTCTTCTGCATACTTGGTAGGATGCAGTTCCAGGAAAGCCTGGCCGAAGCAGGCAGAGAAGGTGGGAGTGGGCTCGGTGATGCCACGCTCCGTACCGGCGAGTTTGGCGGTGAAACCGCTCAGGAAATAGTATTTGGTCTGTTCCGGGGTAAGAATGGAAACCGGAGGCAGGACGCCGAATGCGTCGGCGCTCAGGAAAATCACCTGCTTGGCTGCCGGTCCGTGGCTTTCGGGACGGACAATCTTCTCAATGTGGTAGATAGGATAGCTGACGCGGGTGTTCTCGGTGACGGACTTGTCGTTGAAGTCGATCTTTCCGTTCTTGTCCACGGTCACGTTCTCCAGGAGAGCGTCGCGACGGATGGCGTTGTAGATATCGGGTTCGGACTCCTTGTCCAGTTTGATGACCTTGGCATAGCAGCCGCCTTCGAAGTTGAAGACGCCCTTGTTGTCCCAGCCATGCTCGTCGTCACCGATCAGCAGACGTTTGGGATCGGTGGAGAGGGTGGTCTTTCCGGTACCGGAGAGGCCGAAGAAAATGGCCGTATTTTCACCGTTCATATCGGTGTTGGCCGAGCAGTGCATGGCGGCAATCCCCTTGAGCGGGAGGTAGTAGTTCATCATGGAGAACATACCCTTCTTCATTTCACCGCCGTACCAGGTGTTGAGGATGACCTGCTCACGGGAAGTGACATTGAAAGCAATGCAGGTTTCACTGCGAAGTCCCAGCTCCTTGTAGTTTTCCACCTTGGCCTTGGCCGCGCAATATACGATGAAATCGGGCTCCTGGTCGAACTCCTTCTGGTTCTTGGGGCGGATGAACATATTGGTCACGAAATGGGCCTGCCAGGCCACCTCCATGATGAAGCGGACCTTCATACGGGTGTCGGCGTGGGTTCCGCAGAATCCGTCCACGACAAACAGGCGCTTGCCGCTGAGCTGCTGCTGGGCCAGTTTCTTCACGACCTTCCAAGTGGAAACGGACATCTTGTGGTTGTCATTGGGATAAGCTTCGGTCGTCCACCAGATTTCCCCGGGTTTGCCTTCCTTGGTGGTGTTGTCGTACACGATGTACTTGTCTTTGGGGGAGCGGCCGGTATAGACGCCCGTCATCACGTTGATGGCGCCCAGTTCGGTTACCTGCCCCTTGTCAAAACCCTCGAGACCGGGTTTGGTCTCTTCGTTGTAGAGGACTTCGTACGAAGGGTTGTACAGGATTTCCTTCACACCCTTGATACCGTACTTCTTGAGATCAATATTAGACATAAACGTATCTTTTTAAGAAAATTTAATTAGTTCGCAAATATAACAATAACAGATTACTTTTCCAAGTGGGCTGCCAGTCTTTTTCTAAGCCCCGGAGCCAAAGAGATATTCTCCAGTTTTTCGGCCTCGTCCAACCAGCGGGAAGACAGGGAATAGTCCCCCATCAAGTAGAAAGCCTGGGCAATGTTGTAGCAGGCACAGGCCCGCTTTTGGGCCGATCCCGATTTCACCAGCAGGCCCCACTTGTCCACCGCCTCAGTCAATTCCCCGTCCAGGACCTTCACAAGGGCCTCGACCCAAATGTCGGAGGAAGAAGGATCGACATAATAGAAACTGAAACTCTCCGTGACCCAGCTGGACAGGAAGCGGGTCGAGACGCGCTCGCCCACCTTGTCGGCCTCCGCCCCCATGCTTCTGAGCGAAAGCGACTTGAGTCCGTCGTCGGTAAGGATGCCGTTATTGAAAACCCGGGCACGGAGCACGGCGGAGCCTTGGAAATGATGCACTTTGTCCTCGCCCATGCTGTCATATACATCCAGTTGCGTCTTGACGGGAACCACTGCCGGACAGACAAAGGCCGAATCCGGGCTGGAAGCCCCTGACACCGGACGGTTGGACTCCAGTGTGGGTTCTCCGAGCTTGCTGCGAAGGAGGAACACCACATCCCCTTCCGTTTCCATCACCAGGGAATGCATTTTTTCCAGCGTAACCGTATCGGCCGAGGGGATGCGGTAAATGCCCACCTTCTCCTGGCCGTTGAAGTAGTCCTCCTCCAGCTGCCGTGCCATGGAAGAGGCCACCTGGCGGTCGAAGAGGGAATCCACCTGGGTGTAACCGTCCATATAGACGATGGAGATGTTTTTTCCGGAGAGCGTCAGGCCGGATTTGGACGGATGGCGCACATCCAGGTACATCGAATAGATTTGCGGGGAGCAGGCCGATACGGCCAGGGCCAGCGCTAAAATCCAGGAATGTTTCATATCACTTCTGCTGTAAGGTCATATTCATCGGCGGCGGTTATGCGGACCCGGAGGAACTCCCCGACAAGGGAATACGGTTCCACGCCGTCAAAGGCCGCCGCGGTATATTTTACCAGGATTTCACCGTCCACTTCCGGACTTTCGAATTCGCTGCGGCATACCAGCATGCCGTCTGCGAAGTCGTCCACCAGCACTTTGGTCTCGGTTCCAATCCGGGATTGATTATATGCAAGGGATATGCCACGCTGGAGTTCCATCAGGGAATCCAGCCGCTTTTGTTTGGTGCCACCGGAAATGCGGTCCCGGAAATGCAGGGCGCCATAGGTTCCTTCCTCCTCGGAGTAAGCAAACGCTCCCATGCGCTGGAAACGGGATTCCCGGACAAAATCCATCAGTTCCGCGAACTCCTTCTCCCCTTCTCCGGGATGCCCCACGATGAGCGTAGTCCGAAGAGCCAGCCCGGGCACCTTCTCCCGCATACGGCAGATAAGCTCCCGGGTCCACCGTCCGTCCACGTGCCGGTGCATTTTATCCAAAACCCGGTCGCTGACATGCTGGAGCGGGATGTCCATGTAGCGGCACAACTTTGGATTCGTGGCCATTTCCTCCAGCACGTCTTCCGGGAAATCGGCCGGATAGGAATAGTGCAGGCGAAGCCATTCGATGCCCTCGACGGCAGACAGCTTGCGAAGAAGATCCGCCAGGGCCCGCCGGCCATACAGGTCCAGGCCGTAATAGGTGGTATCCTGGGCAATGAGAATCAATTCCCGGATGCCGCGGGATGCCAGATCCTCCGCTTCCCGGAGGAGCGTTTCCATGGGAACGGAACGGTGAGGCCCCCGGATGAACGGGATGGCGCAGTACGAGCAGCGGCGGTTGCACCCTTCGGAAATCTTGAAAAAGGCATAGGGCCTGTTTCCCTGCGTGAGCACCCTACGGTGTTCTTCGACGGGCCGATAGCTGCAGCCCAGTGCCTGTACCAGCGGACTCAGGTCCCGGGCGCCGAACCAGCCGTCCACCTCCGGAATCAGGGCTGGAAGGTCTTCCTTGTAACGCTCCGACAGGCAGCCGAATACGAGCAGACGGCCCACCTCTCCCCTTTTCTTCCGCTCAACGGCGGAAAGAATGGTCTGGATGGACTGTTCCTTGGCATCTCCTATGAAACCGCAGGTATTGACGAGGAGGACGTCCACCCGGGGCCGGGCTTCCTCTTCCGGCACAAGGTCATAGCTGTCTTGCACCTGGAAAAGGAGATGCTCGGTATCCACCGTGTTCTTGGAGCATCCCAGGGTGATTACCTGCAGGCTGGGCATCTTAAGCCTCCTTGGCGGCTTCCGCCTCCCGTTCCTCGTCGGTGAGGAAATCCAGGGAAGCATAGTGCTTGAGGGCATTGTACCACTCCACCACCTTCTTCATGTGGGAGACATAGAAACGGTTGGCATCGTAGGTGGGCAGTGCCTTGGCAAAGAGGGCTTTCAGCTCCGTTTCGGGAGCCTTGGCGCCGGGAGCGTCGTTCTCTCCCAGCACTTCCTGCATCTTGCCGAACACCTCCTGAAGCTTGACCTCTCCTTCTTCCGTGTAGATGGAGATGTCGGCCAGGGAGGTGATGCCGGCACCGGCACTGAAATTATATCGCTTCTTGTCTTCAAACGATTCCACGATGGCGCCGGAGCGGGATTGGGCAATATAGTTGAAGAGTCCGTGCTGACCACGGATGGAAAGGGTTTTTGCGAGATCGGTTTTCATTTTATCTTAATCTTTCAGGAATTTACAAATATAGGCATTTTTATCAAAAAAAACACGGTCCACGGCAGCAGAAAGCGCCTGCAGAGAGCCGTTGTTTTCAAGGACGAGATGCACCCGGTCCATCGGGATCTCCTGCGCCGCCATACGGCTTCTCACCCGGGATTCGTCGGCCCCGTCCCTGACCATCACCCGGCTGAGACGTTCCGACTCGGGCGCCGTTACCAGTACCACGACGTCCCCGACACCGTCAAAAACCGGTTTGGAAAGGATCACGGCCGATTCCAGCACCACGAACGGAACACCGGATTGCTTCTCGCGCCAGCGGAGAAAGTCCTGTAGAACGGCCGGATACACAATGGACTCAAGGGTTTTCCGGGCCGGTTCGTCGGAAAAGATGACGGCGGCCAGCCGGGCGCGGTCCAACTTCCCTTCCCCGCTGCGGATGGGAACGCCCAGGGCTTCTTCCAGCCGGCGTACCAGGGCAGGCCTCCGGGAGTAGAGCCGCTTGGTCCGCGAGTCGGAATCGTAAACCGGAATGCCCCGCTTCCGGAGCAGGGCGCCGACGGCTGATTTTCCGCTGCCGATAAGGCCTGTCAGAATAATCGTCTTCATCAGCGAAGTTCCACGCAGTCAAATACTTCCGGCTCTACGCGATACTCCAAAACACCGGTGGGAAGACGGAGGGTGCGGGCGACACAGCGTCCGCTGATCGATTCGCTGAAATCCCTCCAGTCCACATAAAGTTTGAAAGAACTCAACGGATCCTTGGACAAAGGGAAAGTACAGCGAAGGACCACCTGGGCCGTAGGGGGATACACCTGCAGCTGATGGCCGGCGGGAGCGTTCCACACCTCCACCGGAACGGCAGCACGCAATTCCACATAACGGGACACCGGCAATTCGTAGCTCACTTCATCCGCGGAAATCCGAACCCCCTTGACGGGATTCAGGCGAAGCACCCCGTGCTGGGATTCATGTACGTCCGTGAGCAAAAGGCGGCTGGCCGTCACACGCTCCACGGCAGCCAGATGCACGTCTTCTCCGTAAATGGTCACCGAATCCGGGAAAATCCGGAAAGGACCGGAAGGCATATACTGGGAGCGGCACTGAATGACTTTGTGAACATCCACCGGAACCCTCTTGTGATTCTCTACCGGGAATACGAATTTGAGCGTATCCGTGATAAATGCCTCCACATTGGCGCCCTCCCCGAAAAACTGGTTCACATAAGAGTTTTTGGCACCGCCGATGACACAATAGGTGTGCGGGGCCGTATTCCTGAGATCGGCCCGGTCGAAACGGACCTTGACCACTTTGCGTTCCCGGCGGCTTTTTTCGCGGAGAAGACGGAACCCGTCCGTTCGGCAGCGGGCGCTCACCACAACGGTATTGGAGGATTCCAGACCGTGCCCGTCGATATTGGACTCTGCCACCACCGGCACACTGATGGTACCGGAATAATCCTTGGAAAGATTGGTAAGAGCCCACACAAAAACAGCAATGACCAGGGAAAGGACCATGATAATCCATTCCCTGCCCCAGTTTCCAAAACGTTCCCTGATGATCTCTTTCAGGGCCATGCACTTGTTACTTTTGTTCGGCTTCGGAATAATCTTTCACGAGGCCCTGCTTGTCAACGCGGAGTTTCACGTCGCCGTCCACCCTAATCAGGACGGTCTTCTCGCTCACCTCCACGATTTCTCCGTAGATGCCGCCGACGGTTACGACCTTGTCGCCTTTCTTGAGGGCATTGCGGAATTCCTGCATCTGCTTCTGCTGCTTGCGCTGCGGACGGATCATGAACAGATACATCACCAGGATGATGGCACCGAACATGAGGATGGTGGGCCAGGCGCTGGGCTGCTGGGCTCCGGCCTGTCCTGCGGGAGCGGCGGGAGCACCCATCAGAAGGAAAGAATAAATCAAATTCATACGGTTTTGCTGATTATGCCCTTTTCCACGCGGTCTTTGATGAGGCGGTCAAGCAGACCGTTCACGAAACTGCGGCTCTTGGGCGTTGAATAATATTTGGAAATTTCTACGTATTCGTTGATGGTGACCCGGACCGGAATCTCCGGAAAGGTTTCCGCCTCGGCCAGTCCCATGGAAATGAGGATGATATCCGTCGTATAAAGACGGTCCTGCTCCCATTTGGAGACAGACTGGGCGATAAGCTTGTAATACTCCTGATAGCGGCCATAGGTGGCCGTGAGCAGGCTGCGGACAAATTCGCGGGAGTCTGCCGGATACAGCACCGGCAAATCCCATCGGCCCGTGCGGCCCATCTCTTCCAGGGTGCGGATACAACAGCCCAGTACGTATGCGAGGTCGTCGGCCCAGTGGATGGAGAGGTCTTCCAGGATGGTGGCGAGGGATTCGTCATCTTCCAGTTCCTCCGTGAAAAGCTGCTGCCAGAGCGCGGCGTCGGCTTTCAGGGAACGCGCCGCTTCGTTCATGTAGTCCTGGTAATAGGGACGACCCTTCAACCTCTCGTACAAGGCATGGAGGAAGGCATCGTTCTGGGCCCAGGAGAACTTTTTCTTTTCCTGCAGCTTCTGAAAATCCGGATCCTGCTCCAGCAAGGCCGATATGCCATTGGCGGCAAATTTCGTATTGGGATGAAGCTCTTCCTCGGTGGGGTGGAATTTCCCCCGGGCCGCCTCGATGCGGCGGGCAGCCTCCGCCGTCAGGGCCGGAATGAGGGCCAGCATGTAAAGGTACAGATCCCGCGTTGCTTCGCAGGAAGCTTCAAGGCCGGAAAGCGCCTCTTTCAAACTGAGGTCCCGATTCTCCGCGCAGGAGTACAGAACTTTGAAAGCCTTGATTCTTAAAATGCGGCGATTGAGCATATTGTCAAATAAATTTCTACAAAGTTAGTGTTTTTTAAATAAAATCCCTATTTTTGTAATCACAAAACAAAAAACGAACAACGTATGTACAGTGAAGAATATGAGCGTTCCCGCGCTCAGGAGAGAAATTCGGAGGATGTGTATTCCAAACCCGTCCGTGCAGGCAAGCGCACCTATTTCTTCGATGTCAAGTCCACCAAGGGAAACAACGACTTCTATCTCACCATCACGGAGAGCAAACGCCGGCTGGAGCGGGATGGGTCCTTTACCTACGACAAACACAAGATTTTCCTCTATAAAGAAGATTTCGAGAAGTTCCAGGAAGGCCTGCAGGAAGCGGTCCGCTACATTATGCACGACCTCCTGCACGACCAGCCCATCCGCCAATACCCGCCAAGGGAAGAGCAGGAAACTTCCGAAGATGAGTTCTAAACAAAAAACCGGCACCCCATGCCGGTTTTTTCAGACCTTTCAGGACAAGCATGATTCTCCTCAAAAACATCCTTCACGGTCATAACAGGACAGACATCCTTATCGGAGATGGCGTCATCAAGCATGTCGGCCCGGTGACGGAAACCGCGCCCGGCACCGAAACGGTGGATTGTTCCGGGAAAGCTGTCATTCCCGGTTTCGTGAACATGCACACCCATGCCGCCATGATTATGCTG
>OCTW011392299.1_pt1 | contig 19362 bp, 11 predicted proteins | sample 1539671 | NCBI WGS metagenome assembly OCTW01 (sample SAMN02144230, study PRJEB22623) | gut metagenome | biome: sheep rumen | host: Ovis aries | place: New Zealand
CCCATTTCCATCAACCTTTCCGCAGATGATTTCGAGGTGGCAAATCCGATTGACACCATAGAAAAGATCGTTACGCACTACCGGATTCCGCGCTCGATGCTTTGCTTCGAAATCACCGAACGCGTCATGATCCGGAACCATCTGAATATGCCGAAGATTATATGCCGGTTCCAGCAGGCCGGATACCAGGTGTGGATGGATGATTTCGGAAGCGAGTACTCCTCTCTGAACTCCCTTCATAACTTTCATTTCGATGTGATCAAGATCGACATGGGGTTCTTCAGTCATTTCGACGACCGCAGCCGGCAGATCATCACTTCTGTTGTGGCCATGGCCAGAATGCTGGGCGTGCAGACGCTGGCCGAAGGGGTTGAGACGGCGGAGCAGGTGTCCTTTCTGAGAAAAATCGGGTGCGGACGAATTCAGGGCTATTACTACGGGAGACCCATGATGTATGAGGATACATTCTCCCTCATCCACGGCACCAGGTTCAGGGTGGAGACGCCGGAAGAATCCCACCGGATGGATGCGGCGGAGAGTGTCAACCTGACCTCCGATTCTCCCACAGCGATTTTTCATTTCGATGGGACGAACATTACCCTCCTCATTGAAAATGATGCATACAAAAGGGAACTGCGGACGACCGGAACCCAGGATATCGATGAGGCAAACGCCAACCTCGGAGATGCGGAATATCCGTTCCGGGGAAGGTTCCAGAAGCTGCTGACGGACGCCCTGCATTCGAAGTCAGAGGAAACGCTGACTTATGCAGACAACGGACAGTACATGAGAGTCAGTGTCCGCTGGATCGCCGGTGATGAAAGGGATTGGGTCGGAGAGGCGCATCTGTATAACATCAGCAATAATACGTCGATTCGGCAGGCGAAAATGCTGGATCGCACCTTGCGGAATATTTTTCAGCTGTATGAAGGATTCTATCTGATCGACCGCAGAGCAGACGATGTTTCGATTCTTCAGGCCAGTCATCCGGAGGTGAGTCAGCAGAAGTTCCCCAGCAGTATCTGCGGCTTTTTCAATGCTTTCGCCGAAAATCTGGTCTATCCGGATGACCGGGAGCGTTTTCTCAGGTTCGTCGATCCGGAAACCGGGGCGTCGAAGGATGAGGCCGGCAGCGGTACCGCCCGTTCTGAAGTCGTGCGGATCCGGAGAACGGACGGCACATACCGCTGGACGGTATTCGAGGCACTCATGATCTTCAAGAGCGGGATGAATACGACCCTGCTCTGCGAACAGGAGGACATCTGGGAGCGGAAGAAAGACAGGGATACGCTTCTTCCGGTGTTCTGCCGGTCATTCGGAATCTCACAGAATGAAGAACTGCAGCCGGAAATTCTCGCCGAAAGCAGCCTTTTCCGGGAACTCTGCAGCTCTTCACCTTATTCGTTCTTCTGGACCGACAGGGAAGGGCGGGTTCTCGGCGCCAGCAGGAAACTACAGGAAATGGAAGGATATCCGGACTCGAATACGTTCCTGGGGAAAACAGAGAAGGAAATCGGCTGCCACTTCAATCTGACGAAAGCGGATCGGCTTCCGGAAAGTGTGCCGGACAACAGGAAACAGGATTCCGGAGAAACAGAACTGACCCTGTCCGGCGGCAGACTCCGAGAAGTGCGGTTTTCCAGAACCCCATGGTATCAGGAGAAGGAAATCGCCGGAACGCTGCGCATGTTCTATGGAAATGGTCCGGAGAAAAATGACGAGGCACTCCGTCTGGGACTGATCGATCGGGAGACGGGGCTGATGAGTTTCCGGGGAGCGATTGAAGCCGGCCTGCTGTTTGCAGACCAGTACCGTCTGGAAAGACTGGATTATGTGGGGCTGCTGATCGATGTTCCTGATTTCTCGGAAGTGATGCAGGACAATGCGGAGAACGGGAAGGCGGCTCTGGAAAACATCTCCGTCTCCCTTCGGAAAACACTGTCTCCCGGCTGGTCGGTGGCCCGGATCGGACTCTGCTGCTTCCTGTGTTTCTGCCGGAAAGACAGGGCTGGGAAGATCGAGGAAAAATTGGCTGAAGTTTCAGGATCCCTTTCACTGTTATGGCGGAAGCTGGGCATCCGGACTCTTCCGGCACTGACCCATGCGGTTGTGTACGGGACAGAGGTGATGAGCCTTGATGAAATGCTTCAGCTGCTGACCCGGAGGCTGAGCAATGCAGAGAAGGAGATCTATGGAGACAGTCCGTACACGGAGGACCGTATTTTCGTCAGACGGGAAGTGCTGGATTCTCTGCAGGAACGAGTCATTATCAGTGATCCGAAAACCTATGAGCTTGTCTATCTGAACGCAGCGGCCAGACGGGATGTGGGCATGGACCCGGACAGCAGTCTGAATGGATGCTTCTGCTACAATGCGCTGGAAGGATTCGATGCTCCGTGCAGAGACTGCCCGAATCTGATGCTGCGGATGGATCGTCCGTTCTCTGCGTCCCACATGAGTTACCGCACCGGAAAAAATATTCTGGTTCGTTCTTTCCTGACGAAGTGGGAAAAAAGAATCCTGAAGTTTACGATCGCCTTCAATCCGGACGAATTCATTGAGACGATGACGAAGGAGCATGAACTGGTCTACCAGGAGATGCGGGCCAACGATGCGATCTCCTGCGGTATGCGGGAAGCCGACCCGGAGAAGGGAATTGAAAGGACGATTTCCTGCATCGCCGAGAATATGAAACCGGAACGGTTCCTCATATTCGAAGAGCGGGATGACAACACCGTCAGCGCAACGTACGAATGGACAGCGCCGGGGGTGATCCCGCTGAGGGCGGAGCTGCAGAGCATCCCGCAGACAGAACTTCGAGCGCTGTATTCCCAGTTTATTTCTAAGGGGCTGGTCAAGGTCCGGGATCTGACAGTGTTCCAGAGGGACAATCCGGACTTTTCCCTTCGGATCCATGGCGTGAAGAGCTTCATATCCGGACAGCTTCTGCTGCAGAATCGGAGAGAGGGGTTCACGCTGGTTGTCAACCCTTCGGAGGAAAGCTTCCGGACAGGAAGCGCATTATATTCCACTCTGACGGACTTCATCGCTGTGATGATCCGAAACAGGAACAGTATATGGGATCTGGAGAGGCAGAGCATGATCGATCAGCTGACCGGTGCCGGCAACCGGCGGGCATTGGAGCGCCGGATCCGGGGATGGCAGGGAGACGGCGTACTGGGCGTGATCTCAATTGATCTGAACGGACTGAAAAACACCAATGATACGAAAGGTCACCGCGCCGGAGATATACTGATCAGCGAAACGGCGCGGATCCTCAGGGAGTGCGCGGGCAGTGAATACGTCTTCCGGACCGGCGGAGATGAATTCATCGTCGTGACGGAAGATCTGGAGGAGCGGGACATCCGTCTGCTGATCCGGCATATACGCGAGAGTGCAGAAAACAACGGAATCAGCATTGCCGTCGGATTCGCTTCTGTTCAGGGTAAGCTGACTGATTTTGATACATTGCTTACGAGGGCGGATTTTAACATGTATCAGGACAAGGGGCACAGCTTTCGCAGAAGGCGGGATGACCATTAGCTCCCGGTATTTCATCTGCGGCACCAATGACAGATTTACTGATTGCAGAAATAACAGGAGTAAATGTAATGGAACGATTCGAATATGGAACGAAAGATGCAGCATTCGTCCTTCTTCAGATGGTGGATGAGCATGACCTGACATCGATCGAAGAAGAAACGGCTCTGATCCAGGAAAGCACCGGTGCAGACTTCCGGCTGATCGCATGCAGAGTCCATGACTGGAATTCAGAACTCTCCCCGTGGGAGGCACCTGCTGTATTCGGCCGGCAGGATTTCGGGAGCGGGGCAAAGGATACACTGCGGGCGATCATCCCACTCTGTGAGGACCGAACGAAGTCCTACTGCATCGGGGGATATTCGCTCGCCGGCCTCTTCGCACTGTGGGCGGCAGGACAAACGGATATCTTCCGGGGCACCGCCGCTGCGTCTCCGTCCGTCTGGTTCCCGGGATTCACAGATTATCTGGCCGGACAAGCTCTGAAGAGCAGGGACGTCTACCTGAGCCTTGGGGACAAGGAAGAAAAAACTAAAAATCCGGTTATGGCCGCAGTTGCAGACCGGATCCGGGACACCTATGCACTGCTGACGGAACAGGGAGTGAACTGTACCCTGGAATGGAACCCGGGGAACCACTTCCGGGATTCGGCCCTGCGGACGGCGAAAGCATATTCCTGGGTGCTGAAACAATGGATGGAAGAAGACGCAGCGGCAGATAGTGACAATTGATCTATGAACATCGCTGACCGCCGGGCATTTCGCCCGGCGGATTTTTTGTATGTATGCAGCGCAGTCCCTCAGCATGTATACAATCTCCCCTGTCTCCGTTGAGTGACAGCCTGTTTTTTGCTATAATGAACAGGTTAAATTCATGACGGACCGGATAGGGGGATCCGCCGGGAAAGGACGGGATAGAGATTATGGATATGAACAATTCGGTGAGAACGATCACAAGTCTGGCAGAGTTTCTGCCCCACTACCTGGATGTGAAGGGAATCGTGATTATGCTGGCGGCCTCAGCGGCTGTAGGGATATTTTTCGTCAGTGTACTGACGGCGGTGGGAAAACGGAAGCGGATATCCGCCGGGGACGACTGGAATCTGACGGTGATGTCCCGGGAAGAGTTCCAGCGGTATGAGGTCAGAAGTCTGGTGGAACGGTACTATGAGCTGATGTTTTCCGGAATGGTATTCCTGCTCTTCACCTCGCTCTATTTTCTGATGACGTATTTCGGCGTGGGCGGACAGTTGTGGGCGAAGTACAGCTCCTATATTCTGCTGCTGCTGATCATTATTGCGGTATTGCTGAATGCATGGCTGGATCATGCGCTGATTCCGCTGGAGACACTGCGGGAAGGCGAGCGGGAAGCCCTTCATATGACGGCGATTCTGTACATGCTGCTCATTTTTGCATATATCAAGTTCGGGTACAAGAATGACAATTATGATTCGATCATTCAGTACTTCATTCTGCTGCTCATCGGCCGGTTCGTGGGGTTTGATACGACCATCACGGCGATGAAGAAGACATTCCACAACCTGGTGAGCAGTCTTCCGCTCCTGGCCATGGCGCTGGCGAGCACCACTGTGATGGCTCTGGTGGGATTTTCAACCGGTTATCTGGTGACGCCGAACGGAGTGGTTTTCAATCTTTTCATTGCGCAGCTTTATCTTCTGGTAATCATGTCGATTGTATATAAGGTGAGAAGTAATTACTGGAAACAGGGGGAGACATTATGAAACACTTATTGAGAAGATGTACGGTTCTCACGTTATCGGTTCTCACGGCCATTTCGTTTGCCATGCCGGGGGCGTATGCAGAGACGGAGGTCATTCCGGCTTCGCCGGACGTCCAGACGGAATCCCGGATCGTGACAACGATGCCGAAGCGGAAGGATGCGTCCGGTCAGGCGTTCCGGGTGATCAACGGGAACAATCCGTCTTTCACGAAAGCACAGATGAACACCAGATCCTTCGAGCGGTACAGCAGACTGGACCGGCTGGGACGCTGCGGCACTGCCTTCGCCAATGTATCCCGGAAAACCATGCCCGCCGCAGAGCGGGGATCCATCGGTATGGTGCGGCCTACCGGCTGGCATACCGTGCGCTACTCCAATGTTCCGGGCCGGTACCTGTACAACCGCTGCCATCTGATCGGCTACCAGCTGACGGGCGAGAATGCCAACCCCAGAAATCTGATCACCGGCACCAGGTATCTCAATATTGAAGGCATGCTGCCCTTCGAGAACATGGTGGCGGATTATGTGAAAGAGACGGGCCATCACGTGCTTTATCGCGTGAAACCGAAATTCAAGGGGAACAATCTCCTGGCGTCCGGGGTTTACATGGAGGCGAAGTCTGTGGAGGACAAAGGGCGAGGGGTTTCCTTCCATGTATACTGCTATAACCGACAGCCTGGCATCAAGATCAACTATGCCAACGGAAATTCCCGGCAGATCGGCGGCGCATCCGGCACCGGTTCCCGGGTCACAACCCATCATTCCGGCGGAAGTACCGGGTCCGGGAAATCCACTTACGTCTATCTGAGCAAAACCGGAACGAAGTTTCACCGGTATTCCTGCCACACGCTTTCCCGCTCCAGAGCAAACCGAAGCATTCGGAAGGTGAAGCGGAGCTGGGCGATCCGAAACGGGTATCAGGCTTGTAAAGTTTGTAAACCGTGATTAAAATATCTGTTGAGAACACTTTGCCAGGAAAGAAAAGTGGTAATATACCATTATCAGGATTATAATGAATGACAAATTCGGAGTCCTGCGGGGCGCCGCAATCAACTTGTCTGCTGTTGCGATACGAGGTCAGAAAGAATGAGCGAGAAATCATCGGGGATTTATATTATCGATGAGAATTATAATGTAACTAATGTTAATAAGACAATTCTGGAACTGTATCCTTCTCTGGAGGTGGGGAAGAAGTGCTATCAGTGTCTGATGAATCTGGATGAACCCTGTCCGCCGTGCCCGGTGGCGAATCATGTCCAGGGACCTCAGACCTATCTCGATCCGATCCGGAACATCTATGAGACAGTGGATGCCGTTGAGGTCCTGCTTCCGGACGGAACGACCGGTCACGCCCTGGTACTGAGTACGGTAGGGGAAAGTGCGACGATTTCGGCGAAACTGCCCCGGACGGAACAGGAGCTGGACCAGCTGCTGGATCAGGAATATTTCGACAAACTGACGGAGGGCTACTCCCGCAAAGGATTCATCCGGGAGGCAGAACAGATTTTTTCCCGGACGCAGAAGACCGACTACGGTTTTGTTTTGTTCGATATCCGAAATTTCAAGGCGATCAATGACACTTTCGGCGTCGAAGTGGGGGACCGGGTGCTGAAGTTCGTTTTCAGTAAACTGAGAAACAGTTTCCTGAAGCCAGCGGTTTCCGCCAGGCTGGAGTCAGACTGGTTCCTGTTCCTGGTTCAGCGGAAGAATATTCAGATCGCCGAGATCGAAAACCTGCTGAATCTGGACTGGCCGATGGACGGCCGCCGCCTGTCCATGCATCTGCGCTGCGGCATCTACTATGTGGAAGAAGAAGAACCTTCCGTTTCCCATATGGTGGACAGGGCTGTCATTGCGAAGCGGTATGTGGACCACGGGCAGAAGGGCCACGTATCCGTTTTCAATCCTGCCATGCTGGAGAAATACATCGATCAGGCGGAAATCATTTCCAGCTTTGCAGACAGCCTTCGGAACGAGGATTTCAAGGTTTACTATCAGCCCATTATCGACACTGCCTCCGGAAAGCTCTGTTCTGCAGAGGCGCTGGTGCGGTGGGAGCATCCCATCCAGGGTTTCATCGTTCCGGACCGGTTCATACCGGCCCTGGAGTCCAGCGGATTTATCACCCGGCTGGATCGGCATGTCCTGAGACACGTACATGATCTGCAGGCGGAACTGTACCGAAACAGGAAGCAGATTGTACCGATCTCTGTCAATCTGTCCCGCCAGGATTTCTATGATGATTCCATGATGAATGAGATTCTGGAACTGACTCAGGGGAGTTCCCTGCCGGCGAACTCCATTAACTTCGAAGTGACGGAAACGGCGGTCGCTGTTTTGCGGGAAAATTGCGACTATCTTCTGCAGCAGATCCGCCAGGCGGGAGCGAAGGTGCTCCTGGATGATTTCGGAAAGGGCTACTCCTCCCTGGGCATGGTGGGGGACTACTCTTTCGATACGGTGAAGATTGACAAATCTTTCATCGACCGGATTGTTACGAAACAATCTGTCCGGGCGGTGATTGAATCGACGATTAATATGTGCCACGCCATCGGACTGCGTACGGTTGCCGAAGGGGTGGAAAATGAAGAACAGCTGACCTATCTGAGAAACTACGGCTGTGATGCCATTCAGGGATATTACTATGCCAAGCCTCTTCCTGAGGAAGAATTCTGTAAATATCTTGCCAAGAGTGAGCTCGCAGATTCTGCCCATTTCTCAAAACGGAGATCCGGCAACCTTCACCAGTTCGATCTCCGCACTCTGCTGGATCTGATTGATCATTCCGGGCAGTTCATTCAGGTGTGCTATCCGGAGGATTACACCATGGTGTACGCCAATGCGCTGACCCGGCAGCTCTCCGGTCACCCGGATCGTCCGTATGAGGGAGCGAAATGTTATGAATATATGCTGGGTCTGAACGGGCCTTGCGGCCACTGCCCGATGAAGCTCATGGAAGGGGAGAACGAAAAACAGATCGAAGTAGACGACGGAATCCATGCATTCTCACTGAAGGCCAGATATGCCTGCTGGAACGGAAAGAAAGTGTTCATCGAATACGGCCATGATATTACCGGACTGAAATCTGCCCAGAACCGGTATACCAGTCAGATCCGCAGTATTCTGGAAGGGATTCCGGAAGGCCAGGGCGTCTTCCATGTGGATCTGACTGCTGACAAATGGATCAGCTCTCAGGGGAAGGCCCAGAATGCCCGGGATATGCAGGGAATGAAGAATGTGGATGACCTGATCCGACGCATCGGATCTTTCGTACCGGACCGGGAGGGACAGGAAGAGTTTTTCCGTGTGTTCTGTCGGGCGGCGCAGATGAAGGCGTATCAGGAAGATCGGCGGCAGATCATTCTGGAGACCCGTTCCTACTACGATGATCTCTCCATCAGATGGTCCCGCATCACGGCTCATCTGATCGATAATCCCACCACAGGTCACGTGGAAAGCATTATCTACGGTGTAGATATTTCCAAGGAGGTGCACCAGACTGTAGAGAGGGAGAAGAAGCAGCTCCGCCAGGAGGCGGACGAAGCATGGAAGATGTATGCTCAGGCAGACCGGGAGAGGCGATACGATTACCTGACCGGACTCAACAGTCGTCTGGATCTGTATAAATTCCTGAAGGGAGAAGGAGAACAGCAAGACAGGGGAGTGTCCCACGTGCTGTTTATCGATATTGATGATTTCAAACGGGTGAATGACACCTTCGGTCATGAAGGCGGAGATGTGTGTCTGAAGACACTGGGAGAAATCCTCCGGGAATTCGGGAACGCCTACGGCATTACTTTTTATCGTTTCGGAGGGGAAGAATTCGTGGGACTGTCCTGCTCAAATGCATCTGACATCGAGGCGGTGGCGCTGATCCTTCTGGAACGGATCCGGCATACCAGGATCCGCCTGGAGGATGATACAGAGATAACCATTACGGTTTCCATCGGCTGCACGTCAGAACCAGGTACATATCAGAAAATGATCCGGACAGCCGACAGAGCGATGTACCGGGCGAAAGGTGAAGGGAAGAACCGTGTCGCCTGTATTGATTGACGAATTCGTTTTGATTTCAGTGGTGAAAATATGTACGGCCTCAAGAAACAGTTTCAAGAATTAATGAAGATTTTCAGCCGGCAGAACGTGGGGATTTCTGAGAAGGATCCCCGCTTTCTGGCGGATTTCTATCGTTACAACCTGCCTTTCGACATTGCCTCCGCAATACTGCTGTGCATCATTTCTTTCATCGGGATGGTCGGAACCCACGCCCCGTTTGCGGCAGGAACGGTGCTTCCGGAAATCAGTGCCACGGCGGTGTACATGATGCTTTTCGGGACGAATCTGCTGTTCCTGGTGCTGCTGTTTCAGGAACTCAGGCGTTTCGACAGCACTGGGGTCCGGCGGACGAAGTGGATTATTCTGACATTCCGCAGTGCGAACATGATGCTGGCCAGCATGACCTTCTTCTCCACCCAGAAAAACAGCGGCTTTTTCTTCGAATACATCCTGGTTACCATGACCATTCTGCTGGTGCCGAATTCCCGATTTATCACGTTTCTCCGGAACGCCGGTCTGAATCTCATCTCGGTCATTCTGGTGCTGGTTCTGGCCCGTCACCCGATCGCTTGGCAGGATGTGGTGGATTTTCTGGCGCTGTTCATCGTCTGCGGCTTCGTCAACTGGGTGCGCTGGCTGACGTTCCGGCGGGAAGAGGCGAACAGGTTATCTGCAGAGAAACAGAAAGAGAAGCTGTTCCGGGAGAGCCGGACAGATGATCTGACCGGCCTTTTGAACCGGACAGCGCTCCGGGACGATTTTCCGGATTACACCGGCCGTCTGCTGTGTATCGCACTGATCGACCTGGACGCCTTCAAACTGTGCAACGATACCTACGGGCACGCATACGGGGATATGATGCTCCGGTCGACCGGAGAACGAATGCAGAGAATCTTCAGCGGCGCAGAATACCGGTGCTACCGGTACGGCGGGGATGAGTTTCTGATTCTTTACAACGGAGGGGACCGGGATCTCTTTTATAATAATCTGCTGGACTTCTGCGGATCCGGTGGGCAGCAGACGGAAGAACCGGGCATTACCTGCGGCATCGGATACTGCTGCGGAATTCCCCGGACAGAACAGGAGATCCGCTCCATGATCAAGATCGCAGACGAATATCTGTATCGAGCGAAAAGTGCCGGCAGGAGCCGGATGTCCGGAAGTCTCACTCCTGTGGATATTGCATCGCTGCATCAGGGGAAAAATGACTCGCTGTTCGATCGCCTGATGAATATCGATGATGCTGCCAAGATTTTCCAGCGGCGGAATATGGAAAACAAGTCCTGGAACATTGCCTATCTGAATGTCAACCGATACGGGGAGATCAACGAGGACCTGGGTTATCGGGAAGGCAGTGCACTTCTGAAGAAAATCAATCAGATTCTGCTCAGACACTTTCCGGATGCAGTGCTGGTGAATCGGGAGCTGGACCATTTCGTGCTGTTCTCCAATCTGCCGGCGAAGGACTTCCTGCATCGGGTTCGTAAGGTTCAGTCGGAGGTATTCCGGCTGGAAGAACAGCACATGATCATCTTCCGTGCCGGAATCTTCCATCATGAGGCAGCGGATCCGCCGACGGATTATCTGACCGGGATGTATCATGCGAAATACGCCTGCGACGCCATCCTGAGCGCAAACGACGGGGATCCGTATCTTCGCCTGTACGACCATTCCATGGCCCGGGAACAGGAGAAAGATCTGTTCGTTCATCAGGAATTCTTCGAAGCGCTGAAATCGGGCCGGATTGTTCCATACTATCAGCCCATTATCGGTTCACTGAGCGGCACTACCTGCGGGTATGAGGCTCTGAGCCGCTGGCTTGATCCGGAGAAAGATGTGATTTCCCCGGCTGACTATATTCCGTATCTGGAGGAAACCGGTGAAGTGTACCGTCTGGATCTTCACATTCTGGAACAGGTGTGCCGGGACATCCGGGATCACCGGAAACAGTTCCCGGAGAATATCTTCGTGAATGTAAATCTGTCCCAGAAGGATTTTCAGTATATGGATATGCCGGAGGAAATCGACCGGATCGTCACGGCGTACCAGGTGCCGAAGAGTCAGCTTCATCTGGAAATCACAGAATCAGCCTTCACCGATTCACGGCGGCTGGGGGATGCTCTGATGCGGCTTCAGAAATTAGGCTTCCATATCTGGATGGATGACTTCGGCGTAGGAGAATCCTCGCTTTCCGCATTCCGGAACAACAGGGTGGAAGGGGTGAAGCTGGACCAGTCCTTCTTCGCCGACGTGGCTAACCACAGAACCCAGATTATCATCCAAAGCATCATCGATATGAGCCATGAGACAAACTGCATGATGATCGCAGAAGGGATCGAAAACCTGGAGCAGCTCCGGTGCGCCCGGCAGTGGGGCGTCAACTTCATCCAGGGATTCTACTTCAGCAGGCCGATGCCGGTGAGTGAACTGCTAGTCAGTCACTTCGTCGGAAACAGAACCGACGAGTCCACAGATCATTTCTACCAAGCAGCAGCAGAAGCACATCTCGCCGTTGCATACAAGCAGAACCTGTACCTCCAGAGCAATTCTCCCGTTGTCTTCTGCCGGGCCGTTCTGGAGTGGAACGGATCAATCCGGGTCCTCCGGGCGAACGACTACATGCAGGATGTCCTGGATAATTTCGTGGAAATTGAGGACTCCGAATGCATCCTGAAACCGGATTCAGAAATTGCATACACCATCCGGAAAGCAATCGATACAATCCACGCGGATCACCACATCTGTGACTTCCGCTTACAGATCGGCCATCAGACATTCCACGGACAGCTTGCCCTCATTGCCGAAGATCCGCTGCACAACAGAACCGCCTATATTCTGAACATCACGAACTTCTCCGTGACGGCGGAGTAATGAGGCGACATGATGCAGCCTGGTGCGGAAACACGAAAAACCTCATTTTCGCACTAGGATGTTCGAACACCAGATTTTTACACTGGAATTATTTTACCTGACCGACTCACATCGAATATATTCTCCGTCTTACCCGTTCGTTCCGGTACTGCGCCACAGAAATATCCGGAGTACTGAACGACAGCTGAGTAAATCTTTGTCCAACACGTTCGAGACGTATACAATCTGCCTACCGAAGCTGGTGCGGAAATCCACATTTCCTTCGAAACCGCACCCGAAGGGGTGGGCGGAATATATTACTCAAGGTTTTCTTTCGATTTCGCACCCTCGAAACCCGAAAAAAAGTGCGGAATCAACTCAAACAGTCAATTCCGCACTTTCGCAACTTTCGCAGCCGGCTGCATCTTCCAATCGGATCCAAGTTTCCAGCTGCGGGGGAGGGGGAACGTGATTATTGTATACAATCCGCCCGGCCGGGCGACCGAGCTCCAAGTATTAAAAGTACTCCGCCCGGCCGGACGACCGACCTCTCATTTTTAGAATTATGCCACCCGGCTAATCCAGCACGCTCGGCAGCCAGGTCGTGATCGCCGGAACATAGGTAATCAGGAGCAGGACCAGGATGGCGATGCACAGGTAAGGGAGCATGGATTTCAGTGTCTTCGAGAAGCTCGCCTTGGCGATCTGATTCGTCATCAGTGCGCAGAGGCCCACCGGCGGGGTGACCAGACCGATACAGAGGTTGAAACTCATGATGATGCCGAACTGCAGAGCATCGATGCCGAAAGTAGCCAGAAGCGGTGTGATCAGCGGTGTCATCATGATGATCGCCGCATTGGCTTCCATGAGCATTCCGATGATCAGGAAGAGGATGTTCAGCATGATGAGAACGATGATTTTGCTCCCGGTGACAGACTGCATGAAGTTCAGGAGCATCTGCGGCAGGTAGGAGACGACGATAACGTATCCGGAAGCTTTGGAAATTCCCACCATGACCATGATCGCAGCGGTGGAAATCGATGCGTCCACGAAGAGTTCCGGGATGTCCTTCCATTTGAGGTCTTTGTATACGAACGCCTCCACGAGCAGGGCGTAGATGATCGCCACTACCGCAGCTTCTGTCGGTGTGAAGATGCCGCCGAAAATCCCGCCCAGGATGATGATCGGCATGAGCAGAGCCCAGATTCCCTCACGGAAGGCGCTGGCAATTTCCCGGCCGCTCATTTTCGGGTGAGCGGGGAGATTTTGTTTTTTGCCATAATGGAGGGAGTAGGCGATCATGCATACCGCCAGGATGATTCCCGGGAACACGGACCCCATGAACAGACCGGAGACGGACACGTTCGTGATGGAGGCGTATACAATCAGTGTGATGGACGGCGGAATGATCGGACCCAGGATCGACGAGATGCCGGAGACTGCTGCGGCAAAATGATCCGGGTAGCCTTCCTTCTTCATGGCCGGGATGGTAATTCCGCCGATGGCGGAAGCTGTTGCAACACCGGAACCGGAAATGGCACCGAACAGGGCGGAGGCCAGGACGGTTACCATGGCCAGGGAACCCTGCACCCAGCCGATCAAAGCGTTTGCAACGTTGATCAGCTTTTCTGTGATGCTCCGGGACATGATGCTGCCGGCCAGAATGAAGAACGGGATCGCCAGAAGTGAAGAGGAGTTCATTCCGTAGAACAGTTTCTGGGGCAGCACCAGTAGATTGATATCGGCGGTGGAAAGGGCCACCAGCGTGCCGATGCCCAGCGCCACATAGATCGGAATGCCCAGGAACGCCAGAATGAGCAGTAACAAGATTGTAATCAAACCGATGTTCATGCTTCCTTCACCTCCTTATTCTGCAGAGCCGCCGCTTCCTTCAGGATGACCTCAACGGAGGTCAGCAGCATGAGGACGGTGCCCACCGGCACCGCTGCGTATGGAATGGCCATGCTGATGCCGAGTCCGGCAGAGATATTGTTTACTGTATAGCCGCACACCCGGATGGAGCTGACCAGCAGAAATCCGAGGAATACCATTCCCGCCAGGGTTGCAATAATGGTGAAGATGTGTTTCGTTTTCTCGCTCATCCGGCTCAGAAGAATGTCGATCTGAAGGTGTGCATTCCTGCGAATGGCGATGGCTGCTGCCACCATGACATTGAAAATGAAGAGATAACGGGTCAGTTCTTCACTCCAGGCGTTGGCGGAGGAGAACACATAGCGCAGGATGACCTGGTAAGCCATGACTGCCGTCATGATGGTCATCGTCGCTGTCAGAATGACTTTCTCGGCCATTTCCAGCCCATCGAGAAATTTCGAATATACTTTCATGATGATTGTTCAACCTTTCTGTAACAGTTCGCAGGGTTACCGATCCGTTCCGGGATCCATTGCCTTGATCTGCTTTACCCAATTATTCAGTTCCGGATAGTTCGTTTTCGCGAAATCCCGGAAGTAGTTTGCGAAGGCCGCCGTATCCACTTCGATGACATGCTTGCCCTCTTTTTTCAGTTTCTTCTCGGCCTGGGCCTCTTTCTTCAGCTCGTTCCGGCTGTTCTGTCTGCTGGCATACGCCGCCGCTTCCTGTACAGCATCTTTCACGTCCTGTGGAAGATTTCTGTAGTAGGTCCGATCCATGATCAGCAGGTTGCAGCTGTATACGTGATTCGTCTTGATCCAGTAGTCGCATACCTCGTCGAAAGCGTAGTTCATGGAATCCGGCATCGGGTTTTCCTGTCCGTCTACAGTGCCTTGCTGAAGAGCAGTATATGTTTCCGTCATCGCCAGAGGGGTCGGCGCAGCCTTCAGCCACTTCCAGGTCCGGATGTACATGTCCAGCGCCGGCGCCCGGAGCTTGAATCCTTTGAAATCCTTTACGGTGGTCATTTTTTTCGTCGCAGTGACGATACGGGGACCCCGGTAGCATCCGCCGATCAGCTTGAAGCCGGCGGCCTTCTCGATGGTTTCCCGCATCTCGTCCCCCAGCCTGCTGTTCCAGACTTTCATGAAATGGTCGTATCCGCTGTAAGCGTACGGCATCGCATCAATGTTTGCCAGCGGGGTATAAGGCGCCAGCGTTCCGACGGATTCACACATGATATCCGCTACGCCCACCTTCATGCCGTCCAGAATCTCCGTGGTGGAACCGAGGCTGGCTCCGCCGTAAAGCTGGACGACGATCTTCCCGTTCGTCTGTTTGTAGATCCTGTCTGCAAACAGTTTCGCCATGTCATAAGCATTGTCTCCTGCTGTGGAATTCAAGGCCATTTTCCAGACATACTTAGTCCTGCTGGTGACCTGCTCCGCCCCGGCGGAGCTGCTGGCGCTGCATCCGGTCATCAATGTCATGGCGGCCATGACACCGACCATCAGAACAGCGAGAATCTTCTTCTTCATAATTTCGTTCCCTCTGCGGTCCTCGGACCGCACCTCCTTCCAAACCATCACCTCCGGCGGCCCGGGTTCCGCCGGAGAAATTCTCCCGGTGCATCAGGTTTTTTGTTATTACAATAATAGAGTGCGATTATAGAAAAGGAAAATTGTTTCTTTTTCTTGCATAATAAATCAAACTTATTGCTTCGAAAAATTGTACTTATCAATAGTTTTTTATTGAGAAAATAATGAGAAAATTGTTTCATCTACATAAATTGCACAGAAGCGGATACAAAGTTAACATTTTTTGGTTCCCTCCCTGCCGATGCGCTATAATACTGAAGAATGCCCGCTTGCCGCCCCGGAGCGGTCGGTGCGGGATGAGAACAAGGAATATTTTCCCATAGACAACCCTGTCCGGTTCCAAAATTCCCGGCATTTCTCGCTTTGTGTCGTGGAACATAAGCGGTCCGGATCGTAGGATGACAGTGAAAGGGTGTACAGATATGGATCCAGTGAAAGTTGGTTCTTTTCTGAAGACGCTGCGCAAGGAGAAGAACATGACCCAGGAAAACGCAGCGGAGCAGCTTCATGTCTCCAGCCGGACCATTTCCCGGTGGGAAACCGGAACGAATATGCCGGATATCGGCATGCTGGTCGAAATTGCGGACTATTACCAGGTGAGCATCCCGGAAATCATTCAGGGAGAAAGGAAAAGCGAGAATATGAATGAGGAAACCAGAGAAACCGCTGCCGCCATGGCAGATTACAGTCGGAACGAAGTGCAGAGAGGGAAGACAAAGATCACCGGGGTGCTTCTCTCGGCCTTTGGTATATTCGTTATTATAAGTGCCCTGATGGTATTCCCCGGGGAAAGCAGCTGGGGGAGCATCTATTCCGTGCTGGGAAGCCTCTTCCTGGTACCCGGTATTTATCTACTGACCCGGCCCCTGATCGCCGGGCGCAGCCTGCGCATCCTGACAGTGATCGGCTGCATTCTGCTGCTTTTCGGATTTTTCTCGGTCACCGACTATCTCGCCGTCAAGGAGCTTCACCAGGTGCCGCGATTCCGGTATCAGACCGTCTACGAATCCGGACATCCGGACCGGCTGATATACAAAACATTATTCTTTGACGCGGTCAGAGAGAACCCCGGATCCGCCGGGGAGCAGGTCTATATCCTGAAAAAATAGAAAAACCCATGGATTCCGGCAGAGGCCTCACAGCTTCTGCCGGATTTTTTATTACAGGTATTTACATTTCTGGGGGGGTGTTACAATTAGGTTGGCGGACGTTTATATAAATGTATTCCAATTGTACGAAAGTACAGGGAACGCCTGCCAGTTCTTCGAAAAAAGTTATTTACACAAGATTCATCACCGCGAAAGAGACAAGTTCATCATGTTTATCATCAGACTGTTCAGTCTTTCTCATCGGAAACGATATCCGAAATGGGCTTATCTTCTGACAGAACACAGCCCCCCATACGCAGAATAGTAGTTCATTGATCCGGCCTCGGAATATCCCCGGACCAACTAATATATCGAGTTAATTGGAAGATGCATAGTATTAAGGAGACAATCATGTTACTCAAGAAAAAACTCGCCGTTCTCGGACTGGCGGCTGTGATGACGGTCGCATTCATGCCGGCGATGGCGTTTGCGGCTGCGTATGGAACTATTCCTGCAAATGGTAAACTGACAGGCAATGTAGCTTATAAACTGGATGGTGATCTCACCCGGAACCTGACTGTTGGGAAGCGTGCGAATGTAACCTTGGAGCTGGACGGTCATACGCTCACCAACGTTGGTACTGATGATACTATCACAGTAGAAAACGGCGGAACACTGACTATTACGGATAATTCCAGAGGCAATAAGGGGACGATTGATAACGTATCACACGGAAAAGCTGCAGTCTTCAACAACGGCACCGTAAAAATCAAGGACGGCGTTAATGTAACCAGAAGCCATGAAGATGGCAAAAAAGACTCTAATTCATACTATAACATTGTGAATCACGGAACGATGACCATTGAAAATGCCAATGTAAATCAGGGCGGCAATTTTTCCAGCTTGATTGAAAACGGCTACTATAGTTATAATAATACTAGTGACAATAGACAAGGTCATGTTGAGGGAACCAACGTAGCCAATCCGACATTGACCATCAATGGCGGCTCCTTCTCTGGAGGAATTAATACCGTGAAGAATGATGACGGCGCCAAACTGATCATCAACGGCGGTACCTTCACGAACCAGACCCAGGCTTCGGTTTTCAACTGGAACATAGCAACGATTAACGGTGGTACTTTTAAAACATCAGAGAACTCTACAGCCGGTATTATCGATAACGGAAATTGTGATGACACTCTGGATAAGGGAGAGCTCACAATTAATGGCGGAAGCTATTCCGGAAATACTCTGCTTGGATCGAACGGTGGCGCAGTAAGCATTGGAACGGTCTTTATCACAGCGGGAGACTTTACAGACGTAAAGACGATAGCAGTGAGCGATTATAACGGCGCTAAATGCATCTCCGGTGGTACCTTCAGAGAAAATCCTACTGACTACATTGCAGGCGATACAACTGTCCGGGCAGAAGTCACCAATGGCACTTCCACAACATATGCAGTCGGCGCCAAGGCCATCCAGAAGGCCGCTGAGGATTCCGGCAACACGGTAGCCGTAACGGAGGGAAGCGTAGACCTGACCGGTGCCAATGCGAAGATTATTAATGGCTTCGATAATGTCAACGGTAGGGTTACGGTAGACGGTTTTGACGTCAAGGATGGAACCTCCGTTCAGCCGAATGCGTCCCAGACCATCAAGAAGCTGCAGGATCAGATTGCGAATCTTCAGAAGCAGATCCAGGCAGCTGCTTCCCAGGGAAGCACAGCCAAAGCGAATATCACCAGCCTGAAGAGTAATCTTGAGAAAGCACAGGCGGAGCTGAAGGAAGCCCAGGCTCAGGTCAGCGAGGGGAAAACTCTCCTGACAGCACCGGGTCAGGTGATGAACCTGAAAGCGAAGGCCGGCAAGAGAAGTGCGAAACTGACCTGGAAGGCGCAGACCGAAAACACAACGGGCTACCGCATTTACCGCAAGGTGAAGGGCGGAAAGTATGCCAGAGTGAAGACCATCACCAAGGCAACACAGGGCTCCTGGACCAACAAGGGCCTGAAGAAGGGAAAGACCTATTACTTCAAGGTGAGAGCCTACAAGTCCATCACCAGCGGAGAGCTCTGGGGTGCCTATTCCAACACCGCTAAGGCGAAGGTGAAATAAGGGGATCGGTTAAGACCCGTTTAACAGCCCCGCTGCCGACGCACAGCAGGAACATCAGAAGCCGCTGCACGAGTGACATCCGTCACCAGCGTGCAGCGGTTTTTTTCGTCGTCCAGAAGGTTATCTGGCGCATTTCGAATGACCGCCGAAGAGGGGACAGACCTGCTGCTCCGGAGAATATGCGCCGTTTACCATTGCATGGAAACCCGCTGCGTGATACAGTTTAACCGGACGATTTTCGCGATAGAATTGTTATTGAAGGGACGGAAAATGAGCAGTATTGAACAATAGGCGGAAGGGTATCTTCTGCGCAATTATACGGATGTGTTTCAGGGCATTGTTTTCGCACTCCTGACGGTGTGGGTTGTGTTCCGGCAGGCGGCCGGGCCGGGAGATTCGCAGACGGGAAATTCATAGAAGCCTGCTAAGTAAAAGTCAAGTGTAATTCACAAGAATTTGGAGGGATGAAAATGAGCACAACAAACCAGACTGTCTTCATTCAG
>OCTW011183093.1_pt1 | contig 19350 bp, 18 predicted proteins | sample 1539671 | NCBI WGS metagenome assembly OCTW01 (sample SAMN02144230, study PRJEB22623) | gut metagenome | biome: sheep rumen | host: Ovis aries | place: New Zealand
AAAGCATCGTAGCCACTAACCACTAGCCCACATTCCTAAAATGGGAATCAGGAGGATAAGACAATGACACTTACATTAAAGATGGTTGATAACAGAGTAGCTAAGATTCAGAAGTTACAAAGCATGATTGACGAACTAACCGCACAGATGGAATCTGTAAAAGATGAACTTAAACAGTACATGACAGATTCTAATATTGAAGATCTTGAAACAGGCAATCATTCTATTAAGTACATGTTGGTTGCTAAAAATAGCATTGACAGCAAGACATTAAAAGCTGAGTTGCCGGATGTCTACATTAAGTACTGTAAAGCAACAAGCTACAAGCGGTTTTCTATAGTATAACATTTAATACAGAGTAGGATAGCTAATAAGTCTATCCTGCTCTACATAACAGGAGGGCAAACATGAATACAATTAATGTTACTGATTTAATGGACATTGAATATCATTATTGGAACTTGCTTAACGTGTATGATCCTTATAATTTCGTCAATAACATGGATTCAGCGGAATTTATGAATGGTGTTATATGGGATGTACTTAATAAGTGCTATGAGATTCTGAGACATAAATTCCATAGTGCAGATGTGCCGGAAATCGTGCCGGAGGACATACAGATAGATCTTTCCGAACATGATAATTGCAAAATCTATGTATTGTCTATTGGATTACAGCCATTTACATTTATGTTTGATGAAAACAATTATCTGTTAAAAGCACCTGTTGAGTATTGATAAGTTCTACTGTAGCAACAAATATATTATAGAGTTTACGGAGGAAATAAGATTATGAAACTTGATATTAAAAAATTAATGAATGAAGCCCTTAATATAATTAATGAATCGTCTGCTACAATGGATAAGTTTAAAGAGATCCTTGCTAGCGGAGACGAAAAGAAGTTACAGATCTTTTACTTATTCATTGCTTATGGTACTGAAAAAGTACCTGTAGGCATTGACAGCTTTGATGGTGACGTAATGCACAATATAAAAATGTCACTTGATAATATGGGCTTTGCTGAATGGCTTAATCATACAATGGTTGTATTAAAAGATGATAATGGCAATGATATTAGCTTTAACTGGGACACAATAAACAATGTAGAATATGAATCTGAATCAGGAATAGATTATAGCAACATGAGTGATTCTGAAATGCTTGATTATATGAATGATGATACACTGTCTATCATGTTTACATATTCAAATAACTATATACGCTTTAAATTTCCTAATGTAGGCATGGTGACAGAGCGGTTTGAATCCAATAAGCATTAAGCGTAAAAAAGGGGATGTCTTTAATATGGCATCCCTTAAATGCAAAAGAATGATAATGTTTTTTAACCTTTCTGTTTTGTGCAAATTTACTATATTGTTGACACTTTGTTGACACTTTGTTTTGGCATGTAAAAAAGCTAGTGTTTATGCGGTTCTATGAGCTAGTTAAAAAGTTCAAGTCTTGTTACCCCGATGTATGGAAAGCCCTTGAGGAATCGTCCTCAAGGGCTTTTTTAGCGTAAATACGTGGGTTTTGAAGGGCTTGTTTGAGCTAATCGGCTCACAAAATAATCTGAATAAATGATAAAAAAATCAAAAATTTAGGTATGAATTAGGCATGAAACCTGTTTTGCATTTTCGATCATTGATGAACCGTAGAATGATACTCTTTGATCGGCTTATTGGCGAGCTTTGAAATGTATTCTTGCGGAAAATGAAGGAAATATCTCAAAAATCATTCCATCCCATATCAGCTTTTGTAATAGCAATAGAAGGCATAGGAATAGAATCATATCCTAAGAGACTATCTAGTTTCGTAGCATCAATGTTATGGACCGCAATAAGCGTATCGGTCTGTTCGGCAAGACCTTTACTGCTGAGCTTAGTCTTTGATTTGTGGCTTACCGTTCCATCATAATCCATCTGTGCATCATCACGGAGCTGGAATTTCCTGTCAAAAGTATCGTTATTTCTACTATTGCCGCATTATCAGATAATGTTATATTAGCAGTAGAAGTTGCAGGGTAGACCTCGTTTTGGACGTCCAAGCCAGGGTCCTTTGTGGCATTGGCCGCTCGATCTGCAGCTTCTATTTTTATGTTCTCAATATAGACACTAATAGTATTGGCCGTATTTCTACGACTGACAGGCACGGCTTCTATAACATGATAGATCTTATCCCCAATTATCTTGGTGATTTCAACCGTCTTTGCCCTTGTGCCATCTGAATTCCTGAATGCTTTTGAATCTTTTAATCCGAGTTTCACATTGTCGTAATTGTCAATGACATATCCTATTCTTGCAAGATCATTAATATCTTGCATGCTATGATCTGCCATTCCTTTCGCTCCGTGTCTCTTCCAGATGTGCCAGATTTCCTGTTTTCTTATTTCTGCTCTATATCTTATGGGGTTAATCCCGATGATTCTGTTAATTTCACTTGCGAGACTATCCAGAATTTCATTCAACACCGTGATATTATTTTATGTTTCGGATCCGTTAATTACTTCTTCCACATATTTTTTCAGTGAGGCATCTGTACTATTTAGATAGTCATTAATGATCCGCTACATTTTAGTACTGATTCGTGAAACTTCTGATGTTTTCATCCGGTCTGATGCTTCATCCACCGCCTTTACCCACAGGTCTCTTGTGTCCGAACCCCCACCAAAAATCAGTGTTCAAGGTATTTAAATACTTGTCAGAGATGCAGAATCCGTCAATGCAACGAATCTGCTCCAGAAAAGCAGTCAATTTAATATCAGAGTTTCAGCAATTGCGACCGGATTAGCAAATCGCATAGATGGTCGTTCTCTGATTGATCCTTATGTGGTAAAACGCAGCGCAGCCATACAACGTATCTGTAGACATCTAGAGTTCAGGAGCATTGCGGATCAAAATTACAAGAAACTGATATTACAGTGCAAAAATACCACCGGTTATTTCTGCCGGTGGTATAAAATCTTAAATGCTGTCTCAAAATCCAAGGTCGTCATTTACCAGGATCACAGAGATTCTGCCTGCATGCCGTGAGAACCGGGTAATCAGGAACTGACAGCAAATCGTGTCTGCGGACTTGCAATCATAGCATTTACCGGTTTTTCTACAGGGAGTATTGATATCAAATCTCTGCGTATTAAGCGGTGCTGCAATATTTCTTGCGCGCTTCATGGCACTGTCGAGGTCACTGCAGATTTTATTCATGCCAACGATAAAAAGTACCTTGCGAGGTCCCTGTGCGATACAGGAAACGCGGTTGGCATTGCCATCAATATTTACGAGGATACCGTCATCCGTCATGGCATTGACGCTGGAAAGGAAAATGTCCGAATCATACGCCGCAAGCAATCCTTCCCGCGCGCCCATGGTTGCCCGGTCAATGTAATGATACGGACCGGTTTTCAGCGCATCGATCAGACCGATTTCCACTGCACTGGTGCATCCGCCCATGGCAATCTGACTTCCCTCCGGGATCAAGGATAAAGCTAATTTAAGTGCTGCTTCTTTATCCTCTGCGTAATAACCTGTCATATTTCTGGACTTAAGTCCCTTTATTACAGTTTCCTGCAGTACAGCATTTCTCTTTTTTTCAAATTCAGTCATAATGAATGCAAGCTCCTCTTTCTTATATAATTTTGTATCACGGCGTGTTGATCGAAGTTCCTGTCGACGCTCATCTATCATAAGAAACGTCGAGGAATTTTCTGCACACGGCGTGTTAAAAACTGTCAGAACTCAAAGTCGGGACCACCATCAGAATCAGAATCGAAGTCCCCATCTTCAGAGTCTTCATCATCCTCGTCTTCGTACTCATCATCTTCATCATCCGAGTACTCATCATCTCCGTACTCTTCATCGTCATCATCCGAGTACTCATCGTCGTCATCTTCATCCTCGTCTAAAAACTCCGGATCATCCGTATCGTCAAAGTCATCTATAAAATTTCTATGTTTCCTGCGTCTGCGACTCTCCTCCCAGTCCTCGTCGGCCGACCTCTCATCCATAACCTGGCGTCTTTCCTCTTCTTCCCGTTCCTGCTGATGCGTAAATTCCCGGAAACTATATTCCGCAGCGTTCAACTTCCCGTCATGATCCCGATCAAATCTCCAGTCATCCGGACTCTTTGGATACATATATTTTACCTCCTGTTTTAAATCTTTATACGTTCAGTGAAATTTATGTACTATTATATCAAAAAGATGTACGCAGTAACAGAGCCAATCTTTCGCTTGGGAACTTGCGCAGTCGGGGCAATCGGGTACGTTTGTTTTTTTATTGGCTATTTCAGAACCAAACGCAGCGCCATCTGCCACAATTGCCAAGACAGGTTTTTCGTTATTTTTCTGTTTTAATGTTTCAAGCTTTACCAGAGTATAAATGTTGGATTTTCCGCTCGCACTAATGGTACAGGAATCGAACCAATAAGATAACGCAGCACAGTTCCGATAAAGCCGCTCAGACCAACTATGATTACATTAATAAAACTCATATGGCATCCCCACAATTAACAGTATCATCCGATATTGTGTTATACCAAATAAAGAATTTCGATCCAAGGTATTGATTCTGCCTGCAGATCTCAACAATGATCTCTCTTAATTATTATAAAACAGATCATTGGTATAAACCTTTTCTTTCACATCATCCAGAATCTTATCATACCGATTTGCAATAATTACATCGGATGTGTTTTTGAACTTTTCCAGATTATTCATAACAGGACTGCCCAAAAAAGTCGCTCCATCCATTAAAGTCGGCTCATAAATGATGACCGGTACTCCTTTTGCCTTGATTCTCTTCATAATCCCCTGGACACTGCTCTCACGGAAGTTATCACTATCCTTTTTCATTGTTAACCTGAAAACACCGATTGTTAAAGGATGCTCTTGCCCTGCTTCCCGGTCCGGTCTTGAAGGTCCGGAATCATAGCAGCCTGCTTTCCTTAATATCTGATGTGCAACGAAATCCTTTCTCGTACGGTTGGAGTCAACAATTGCCTGAATCAGATTTTCCGGGATATTAGTATAATTAGCGAGTAACTGTTTCGTGTCTTTTGGTAAACAATATCCTCCATACCCAAAGGATGGGTTATTGTAGAAATCCCCTATACGCGGATCTAAACATACTCCTTTGATAATATCTCTTGTGGAAAGACCTTCACTTTCAGCATATGTATCAAGTTCATTAAAATATGACACCCGTAGCGCAAGATATGTATTGGCAAACAGCTTCACTGCTTCCGCTTCTGTAAATCCCATAAACAGAACTGGTACGTTGCATTTTAAAGCTGCATTTTTAAGTAGATCTGCAAACTCTTTTGCTTTGTCGGTCACAACCGGATCCTTCTTATCATATCCCATGACAATCCGTGATGGATTGAGATTATCATACAAGGCTTTAGACTCTCGCAGAAACTCCGGACTAAACAAAATCCTGTTCGTATCATATTTATGTCGTATGAACATGGTATAACCGACAGGAACTGTAGACTTAATAACAATAAAGCAATGCGCATTTACTGTCAGCACCTGCTTTATCACTGTTTCAACCGTTGAAGTATCAAAATAATTCGTTTGGGAATCATAATTGGTTGGAGTCGCAATAACCACATAGTCGGCAGAACAATATGCTTGATTAGAAGGATTTTTTGCTCCTGCAGTTTCATTATTCCAGACGGCATCGAGTTGTAATTTCCTTTTACCAGCCTTGGCATCTGCGAAATACTGTTCTATATACTCATCTTGCAACGGCGAAATCCACCGGTTAATCTTGTTTATTCTTTCTTCAACAATGTCTACCGCTGTGACCTTATTTTGCTGACTTAGGAGTGTTGCAAGCGATAGACCAACATACCCAGTTCCTGCTACTACAATTCTCATTGCTTATGCCCTTTCTGTCATAGGCATTGCGTCCATGCTTAGATGTGATGTAAAGATTATAAATCCATCTGATTTATATCCTTACCTTTGCTGTGTTAAAACAAGTGCCGTAAAGGTCTCTGCGCACTTCTTCCATGAAAACTCTTCTATGACTTTATGTGAACTAGCGACAAGCTCTTCCTTAGATGGATACAGTCCACAAATCCATTGCTTAATTTCCGCATCATTTTCACACAATTTATGACCTTTCATATTCTTCAAAATAAGTGATGGTCCCTGCCCATTTCTGGATGCCACTGAAGTTTCATAATAAACAGCTTCCATAATAGCCATTCCAAAGATCTCCCCTGTATTCATCCCAAGATAATAGTCCGAAATAGTATATATCTCCCACATTTTTTCATACGGGATCTGATCTATGATCTGAACAATATTCGTTAGATGCAGTTTCTTTATTTTATCATCAATGGCACGCCTTAGTTCTCCCTTGCCTATCAATAGAAGCTTGAAGTTTTTACGATCCTTTATTTCATCAAGCAACGTGATTAATTCCAAAATCCGCTTTTCCGGTACAAGGCGGGATATGTTGAGCAGAATGATGTCATCCGGACCATAACCATATTGTTTACGTAATTCATTCCGATCTACACCATCAAAATTCTTTTTTAATACGGTGACATCCAGACCAACCGGCGCAATGCGCATATCTTGAACGCCAAGTTTTCCAAGTTCTTCCATGGCCTGCCAGGTCTTGCAAATAACCGGTCGTTTTCGATATATCCGCAGAGTTCCTCTATGAAATAGCCAGTCTGAAATCTTGCCTTTAATATCATTATTTACCGAATGCGCTATTCCTATGTATGGTACAAAAACAATACCATTTCGCTGGCAGAAATGATAAACATGAAGGAGAAAAAGCTGCTCATCAGCAAAACATAAAAGTCCCTTTATATCCTTATCCATCTTACTGCATCTCATAATTCCATGTGCACCCACATGCCGCATATGCATATATTGCACCTTCACATCATGATAAACCGATACTGTATCCTCTTTCTCTCCATCCAGAACTCCCTTATATACAACGACTTCATGTCCTAAATCAGCAAGTGCTTTTGCAAGTCCGATTTCCTGGCTGTTATAATATCCCCTTCTGCCAAAACCATTGATCATGGTACATAAAATGCCAAGCTTCATATTTATCTCCCCCGCAGTTCTCTGTAAACTCAGATCTTATATATCAAAATGTTTTACGACATACTGCCACATCTGCTTCCATTCATCCCTGTCAAAAACAATCAACACATGAATCACTAAGCCGACAAGACTCATTGACAACGCAGAAATCACTAAGCTAAGGATGCCATCCGGCTTAATGATCCGTTCCATTTGGCAAAAGACAATCGTCATCACACAACAGGAAATGACATTTCTAAAAAGATTCGGATAGAATGTAAACAATGGTTGTTTAAGCACATGTGCCATATAAAGAGGATTGGTTCCAAAATTAATTACAAACATCACCACCACAGTTGTCCAAACCACAGAATAAACTCCTAGGCCGGTATATTTGATCAGAAAATACATTCCAAGTACATTGGCAACTCCACCAGCAATGGTAATCATGCTAGGGAGCCTGTTTTTAATTGTTAAAACATAAATATAATACAGTGGCCGCATGGAGCCGCCTGGAATCAATGTAAGCAAGGAAATCAGCGTAAGTACATAGATTGTGCTTATATCCTGCGATGGAATCCAAAGTTGGTAAAACGTGATGCCCAATGCAGCAAATCCTGCGAATGCCAGATTGCCCATAAATCCAGAAATCTTCATAGATAATTTCAAATCCTTCATCAGTCCCCGCATATCTTTCTCTGCGTACTTTTTCAAAAACTGAGGTTGAAAAGGCATAGCCGCCATAATATTTAAACTTTCACAAGCTGTCAGAATCATTTTAGCTATTGCAATCTGTCCCATAGCCAGTGGTGTAAGCATGAGATTCCCGATGATAAGGTCAAGGCCATTATTTAAAAGTCCCCCCAGAGCATTGACACTATTCCAGACACCGGCAAGAAATAGTTTATAGACTGCCGACAATGATACTGCTGCCCGGTGAATCCTGACACTTGGTATATATTTCAATGTAATCGCCAAGTTAGATAATGCTATTATCATCGTAGCTGTCAGCATCCCTATACCAATATAATATACTCTTGCCGGAAACACAGCATACAGTAAAACCAATGATAATAGCTCCGCCAGATAAGATATACCTTTAAAAATACCAGTAATATCTAACCGGTCCACTACATAAGCTGCGGAACCAAAAACTGTAAAAATAGTAGAAACAAAAAAATTAATAATGACAAAAAAGAATAAAGTCTTTACATCCCAGATCAATGCTGCTGAAATATGCAGAAGCCTGTCCAAAAAGATATCCGCTAGTAAAGAAACTATCGCTATGGCTCCGGATACTATCAAATCCGCAAAAAATACTGAGCTGAAATATTCCTCTGCCCTTTTAATATTTTTACTATGATAACTTATGGCAATATATCTTGCTGCAAAAGAGTCAATTGCAGAAGTTGCTATCATTGCATACTGCACAAATTGTCTGGCAAGCGTGACAAAGCCATATGCTTCTACTCCGACAGTTTCTGTAATATAGGGTGTCAGAACCAAATTGATACCATAATTGACTGCAAAAGCCATGAATGTGATAAACATGGTTCGCAATATATGGCAATATCTGTCATTCATGTCTCTTCCTCAATTTAGAAGATTACCTCTTATACTTAAATAATAATCTCAGAATTTTTATATCTTCAACGAAGTACCGATTAAATAGTCGTCCTGGCTCCTGTAAAAATCGATAAAACCATTCAAGCCCAACCCAGCTCATCCATTTCGGCGCTCTTTTCATGGTGCCTGCAAGAAAATCCACGGTTGCTCCGGCGCAGATGCTGACCGTTGCCCCACAGGTCTTATAGTGCTCATAAACCCACTTTTCCTGCTTTGGACACCCAAAGCACACAAGTAAAATATCTGGGTGTGTGTTCTTAATGATCTCATCTATCTTCCGAAGTTCTTCCTGGTCCATAAGTTCTCCACTTTCAGGAGAATGCCATCCGCATACTTTTATGCCCGGATATTGATTTTTAATATTACGGGCTGCTCTTTCGGCCACGTCTTTCTGACCACCAAGTATAAAGATTCTTAATCCTGACGTATTTCCTTCCTTCAGAATTTCGGGAATCAGATCGGATCCTGCTACTCTCTCTTTCACCGGAGTCTGATACAGTCTGGCAATCCAAATGAGTGGCTGACCATCTATAAGGGTAAGATTTGCCTCATCACTGATTTTACGAAGATAAGGATCCTTCTCCATCTTCATGACAACATCTACATTGATCTCCATCACATACGCCGGTATATGCGCTTGTATCATCTTAAAGATCGCCGTAACCGCTTCACTCATACTGAGATTATCATAATGAGTATTAAGCAATACCTCTTTGTCATTTTGCATATTTACCTCTCTTACTAAAAAAGTAATCAAGCGATGTTTAAATATTATTCAGCAATATTATTCAGTGCATCCTCATACGCCTTTTCAGTTTGCAATGCAGACTTTTTCCAGTTATATTTATCGAATACAAGCTTGCATATATTGTCTTTATATCGCTGTCTTTGTCCGATATCACAATCTGCTATTTTAATAATTGCTTCCTTTAGAGCTTCGGGCGAGCCATTTTGAAACAAAAGACCTGTCTCTCCACAATTCGTTTCCTCTACAAACGCTGGTATGTTACTGGCAATGACTGGTTTTCCAAAAGTATATGCCATCAGAAGCGCACCACTCCCATAGATACTTCTATATGGGAATAAGCAATAGTCGGCATCGTTATATAATTTTTCTATTTGGTCATCCCCTATGTGCTTCGCAATGATCGTAACAGCATCGGTAATTTCAAGTTGCTCAGCCATTTTTTTATAATCCGTTGAGTCCAACGCCGGAAACCATGCACCAGCGATTGTAAAATGAAAGTGCTGACGCTGATCCTTAGGAATCAGAGCTATCGCTTTAAGTAAAATATCTATTCCTTTATATTGCCTGAAAATACCAAACTGTAGAAAACGACATATTCCATCAGACCTTCTCTTTTCTTTTTTATGATTACTCAATGTTGCATAAGCTCCGTGAGGTATAACATAGATTTTTGATCCTGGTATCCTGTAATTTTCCCTGAGAAGTTTTGCCGTATATTCATTATGTGTAATGAGTAAATCACATGCCGCATAAAACCGACCATAAAGCCGCCGGCTTTTTTCGGGGGCTTCATGAGGTAAGAGATTATGAACGGTATAAACAAGTTTCTTTACCCTTGCTTTCTCCCAAATATAAAAGGGAATTTCCACTCCGGCATTCTTAAATCCCTGAATGTGCAAGATATCATAATTCCCGATTCGTATTTCATAATCAAGCCGTGCAAGACCAAGCAGATAAGCCCCAAGACCTGCCAGCCTGCCCTTGCCGCCACGATAAAAAGCATCGATCCATCGTACACCATCAACTATTTCCTTATCACGAGACGGAATAGCTCCATGTCTTAGATAGACCGTTAACTCAGCATACTTCTTTAACTCCTGCAAAAGTTCTAAAGAATATATACTCTCCGGCAAAAAAAGTTCAACCATAAGAACTCTCATAGCCATGCTCCTTTTTATAGCCTACACATCTATAATTTCATAAGCTACATGCCGTAACTTGATTCCGACTACGGTTCCAATCACCATTCCTGCTGTGTTTGCAATAATATCATCCATATCACATTGACCCAAATTGAAATATAACTGCAATGTTTCAATGGTAACCGATAGCATTCCTCCAATGACTAGTGCATTGATTAGACCGGGAAGACCTTTTTTTATACTGCACGTAAAGAGAATCCCCAGCGGTAGAAACATACCCCCATTATCCAGAAAATGCAAAAACATATAAACATTTCCAGTTCTTATTGCCAATAGCAGTGCATGAAATGGAATAAGCTGAATGACTCGTTCACTCCTTGTATCGCGAATGCCTAAGGTGATCAGCAGAATCATCAGTGCATAAATGATAAATAGCGCAAACCAACTCGTATTTATCATCCATCTCCGATACTTGAGCTGTTGTATACAGACAATAATTCCAATTGCATCTGTCAGTAAAACAACAAAAAACATAAATAACATGCTTGCCCCAACAAGCCACATATAAAGAAGCAGCAGAAATAAAACACCGAGGTAGATGGCAATAAAAGCAGCTCTGACTTTGAGTTTACGTGCTCTCCATCGATTTCCTACCACTATAAATTTCCACAAGCATATCGCTGTAAATATGCAGTTAATAAACGGAAGGATATTTTCCATCGGCGTTATCTTCTTTCTATTTTGACTATTTACAGATCGGATTGATATTTCCACTCCTGCCGTGATTTTTTTCTAGCTACCGGTTTACTGGCTGCAACTCCAAGTGTCACATAAAAAAGCACTGCACTCAAAGTAAAAATCGAGCTTCGTTCTGTCCATGTAATCATCATATACCAAATAAGGTACGTGCTTACAAAGATGTATTGATCTCTCGGCATAAGATGCACTTTTACTGTACTACCAAGGACCGCTATAAAATATGCAGCAAGTCCAATCAATCCTACATTAAGCCAAAGCTCCAGGATTTCATTGTGTGAGCCGGTCATCATTGTGCCAAAAAATGTATTTCTCTGGAAACCTGTATGGATTTTAGCTACAGCACTTGCATTACGCCAAAACATGCCAAATCCATAACCTGTAAAAGTATGGCTTTGTGTAATCACCGATAAAATTCTCTTCCATAGCAGTGTTCTGCCTGTAAGCGTAATGTCTTTACCAAGGAGATCCAAGATCGGCTTTGCTAAAGGAAGCAATGTCATGGAAAAAATAATAAATCCAACCGAACCTATGATATACACAATTCCTATTGGCAGCGATTTAAAAATCCTGTTTCTTGGTTCCAAAAAAAGTATGTATACAATCGGTATGCTCATGCTCAAAATGGCGCCTCTCGCGTTGCAGAGTATCATCAAAATCAATTGTGCCACCAAAAGGAAAATAAATCCTTGTGATACCCTTCTGCCATGTTTCCGTTTAATAAGATATAAGAGCACCTGAACAATAATTCCTAGTGCCAACTCCTGTGCACAATTGTTCTTTGTTTCAAAAAGACCGATAAAGTCATTGCCGCCTGATTCATGACCAAACGCCATTCCGGGAAATAATATAAGGAATCCATATTGTACTATGACAAATATACATTGTGCCAACTGTACCACTTCCAGTAATTGTTCAACGCTATATTGGTCAGATAGCCATAAGGCAAACAATACCATTACACTAAAACGAAGGCATGTAATGATCTGAAGCTTTGGGTATCTGCTTACAAGCATTGAATCCACAAAGTATACAAGCAGCATGAAATATACTGGAATATACTTCCGCTTAAGATTTATTACCTGAAAGTCATATACTTTACTGCTTCCACAGCTCAACATTAATAGGATTTCCAAGGTAAACACACCATATTCGCAAAAGGTATTGAGTCCTCCGGAAATGATGTCCGCATATTTTCCGGGAAACCCCATGTAGCAAAAGCAGATAAAAACGATAGCTGTCTTGACCAGCGCCTCCGGGGATGCTTCCTGCCTTCTTATGCCATGCTGTCTTTCTATGAAATTATTTTTGCTTATCAGATTCATTACTTTGACCGGAAGCTTTCAAATTATCAGGACTTTTATTATCTGTAGTTGTCTTTTCATCTGGCAGGCGATCTTTACCATTCTGTTCTCTCAATATTGCTTCAGCAAGATCATCTCCCGTCTGCAAAGTATGATCAGATGCATGTTCCATTGCTCCATGATTTATGTCATGATAATAATCTTTCAGAAAATCATCCTTATGCAATGTATCTTGCCTGGTGTCATACAAATTTTCCGAAACGGCGTTTAAAGAAGCAAGCACATCAACTCCTCCTGTGTTAGAAGCAGCGCCAGCATTTACGGACGCTTTGGATCCGGATGAGGCTGTATCATTTTGAAGATTTTCAATACCGTTCACGATACAGCCAAGAATGCGTACTCCGGACTTATCCAGCTTGTCCAGCGCCCTGTCAATTTCTCTGGTATTCGTATGATCATATCGGATGACATAAACCGCACTGTCTGCAAGTTCATTTAGCATTAAGGTATCAGAATAAATTCCAACTGCCGGCGCATCAATGACAACATAATCATATTTTTTTACCAATGACTGCACAAGTTCTATCATAGAATGATTGAGCGATGCAAAATTAGAGTCCAACAGAAGCGGAATCAGATCCAGATTTCCACTTAAATGCGTAATAATGTCCTCGCTCACGGCACTGCCAGCATAGAGTGCATTCAAAGACCTGTCATACTCAACCTTTCCAAGAAAAAGCCCACCAAGACTCGGCGCATGCGTATCAAGATCTATTACAAGGGTTTTATATCCCATAGCCGCAAAGCGAACTGCGAGATTGGCACTGATAACTGTCTTACCTTCACCATTTCTTGTGGATGTGACATAGAAGCAATGCGGTGCTTTTCGATTACTCACGCGATTCTCAATAATATGTGCTGCAGCATTAAAGCTCTGTACTTCTTCCGAAGCTCTCACATCCTGTGCATTGATATTTAGTTTCCGGCTAAAATACCGGTCATTCTGATGGATTGCTCCGATTTGGTCTACACCAAAGGCAGACTCAACATCATCCGGATTTAATACCGTTGGTCTCATAATCATTTCAAAAACAGTAATCAATACACCAGCAAAAAATCCCAAAACTCCCATGATTATCCAGAGCCCTGCCAGACTGCTGCCACCCAAAATATACTCTGAACGAGGTTCATTAATCATTTCCAGTTTACCGGCATCCAGAGTTTTGGGGATAATCTCGTTAGCTGCATTGATGATCGCATTTGCAAGCTCAATTCCTTCCTCACTAGATCTCCAATGAATCGTCATCTCCAAAATTTGTGTCTCATTATACCGGGTAATTTCCAGATTCCGACTAACCTGCTGAGCGGTAACCCCTATCAGACCGGTAGAAGCTACAGCTGTTTCAAGTACATGTCTGCTTAAAATGACATAACTTGCTGCATCCGTCATATCCTGTGCAACATACAAATCATTATTTGTATAGTCCGTGGATCCATTGAGATATCTGCCAGACGGGAGCCTGGATGTGACTGCAAAAGAGCAATCCACAGAATAGCTCATATTTGTCCCCTGCATTGCAGAAATCCGGCTTAGAACAAAGCCAAGCAGAAGTCCCAGGATAGTAAGCGCCAGAATCATTTTCCAGCGCTTTATCACGGCATGCATAATATCCCCTATTCTTAACTGCACCCCGTCATTATTCATCTTTATCCTCCTTCTGCGATGCTAGTACCGTTATCTTCTGTTTTTTAGCCATATGATTTTTAATAAGAACGGCGAATCCAAAAATCAAAAGTCCGATACCTGCTACAGCAGCCACGATAACAATATAGCTTTCCGCAGTATACTTTCTAATGCTCCAGTTTTGGATATCTGCGGTGTCTTGAACTACAAAAGTATATTCTTTAGCCTCATCATTATTAATGAGAATGTGATATTCTCCTGGTGCTAAATCTGTCAAATTCTGAACCTGCCCGGAACTGGTCCAATTACTAACAAGAGTTCCCTCTTTATCATATAATGAAATCGCAAGGTTGCTCACCTGATGTCTAAGGACAGCATCCACCACTCCAACATTCACACGGATCATCCTATTGGTAAGATTCATTTCATAGGACGTCTTACCATTGATTCTACCATCAGCATCAACTGAAATCTTATGCTCAGTACGATCTTGCATGTAATGACCAACCGGAGAGGTTTCTGATATATGATATTCAGTTTCTTTTTGCAAATTTTCGAGAGTAATTGTTCCATCCGATCCGGTACTATAGGTCACTGGTTCCGTGCTGCCATCCTCACTTACTGCAAACACAGCACCACTGATTTTCTGGTCTTTATAAAGTTCATCCGAGAGTGTAAGCACTACCCGTGTCTTTGCTTCCTTAATCTCATGTACACTATCATCCGTTCCATTTGTTTTGTCTTCCAGTGTAACCGTCAGATTATTCTGCACTTTGGCATAATATAACGGCACAGTGTCCTGCGATACGGTATATTTTCCCAGATAAAGCTCCTTACTGCTGCCTGAACCATGCTCATCCAGCGAAATCTCATCAACAACAGAACCCGCAGGATAACGCACTGTCCCATCACTTGTTGTAATGTCTTCCGCTGCAATTACCTTAAAAGTACTTCCTGAAACAGGCATGCCTGTCGACTCATCTGTTAATAGAAGCTTAATAGTGCTTCTCGCGGGCGATACTCTCACACTGACAATATATGGCTCCGGCCAGTCATATAGCTCGTGAATAGAGAACGGTGTATCTGCCGCAATCTCATATCCTGTAGGAGCTGTAAGATCTTTGAGATAATAATCTCCCTGATATATTTTCTCCGGAAGATAAAATGTACCGTTCGTAGTCGTTGCATATTTCCGATATGAAATTTTCTGGGGATAGTAGGTATTTAAAACCTCCAACCCACCATTCTGCTGATAGAGCTCAAATGTTACATTTTCTTTGGGAATAATTCTGCCTGTATCATTATCTACCACCTGTACAAGTACAGCAGACTTTATGCCTTCATCTTGAGGTCGGTCTCCATCCCCATCTCCTCCACCGGCGGGATTTATGGTCTGGTTTCCACTGCCATTGCCATGATCATCCCCATTGTTGTCATTCCTAGTAGTTTCCTCTATATGAGAATTTCCATCGGCGTTGTCCTTTCCATTGTCATTATTATCTTCATTTTCCGTATCTACCAGATTTGAAGATGTTGCCTTGTCGGATTCCTCCGCTCCTCTCTCGGGACTATATAAAAGGTACAGGCATAAAAGCATAATGATCAGTAAGAGAATGATCACAAGCCCCGTCATCATGTCTGTTGCTGACTGCCAGAGATTGAATGAGTTATTTTTATTTTTTCCGGACTTACCCATTTTATGAATCTTTCCTCACACAATAAATGTTTTTACAGATCGTAATTCTCATCGTAATTCTCATATAGAATTATGATCCATTTTTACTGTCGGAATCCTGCTCGCTATCAAGACTTAATTGGAAGCTGTCTACAGTCATAGGCATTGAAAAATAATATCCCTGTCCTTCTGTACATCCGCATTTACGCATTCTGTTCAGCTGCTCTGCATTTTCTATACCTTCTACAGTCATATTGAGATGTAAGGTTCTCGCCTTATCAAACACCGCTTCTACTGTATAACCTGTTTCCTCGAGAAAACGAAGATCCAGCTTAAAAGTATCCGCCTGAATATCAGAAAGATTACCAAGTGCAATAAAATCCCCATTGAAGCCATCCAAAATAACTCTGATCCCCTGTGAAATGAGAGCCTTCTCCACATCCAGTACCACATTATGTGTTTCAAGATACGCTTTTTCTGCAATTTCAATTTCCAGATATCTGGGTGGAATCTGATATTTTGCCAGCATTTGGCGGAAGAATCCCGCAATATCCATAGCAAGAATATCCGTCTTGGAAACGTTAATTGCGATAGGGCTTACATGTACGCCTTGATCCATCCATCTTCTAATGGTTTTACATACAGATTCCCAGAGATATTGGTCAAGCTTTGTAATGTATCCATTTGTTTCAAGAATCGGGATAAACGAAGACGGCGGAAGCATTCCCAACGTAGGATGCTTCCAACGCACCAATGCTTCTGCTGCAAGAATTTGCCTTGTATTCAGCTCGTATTTCGGCTGAAGATAAAAAACAAATTCATCCTTCTTTAGTCCTTCAAGAATCTGCGGCATTAATATCGCCTCGTTTTTATTTCCACTTTGATTCATTTCAGCCCTGGAATTACTTGTAGAAAATCCGGCATTCTTTGGCAATCTTTCCAGCAGTTTGATAACATCGGCAATCTCTCTTCTCTCACGGTATCGACTTTGTTCCTCAACACTAGGAACCAGGTTTTTATGAAATTCCTCCACAAAAACGCCGAGTTCACGATTCATAATATTTCTTAAAATACTGTAACTGATATTAAAAAGAATAGATAGAATGACACCTGAGATGGAAGTGTAAAATGCAATGTTGATACCTTTTAATAAGCCCTGTACACTTTCCAGTGCTGCATCTACCGATCCAAATCCAATCGTATTAATGCCAAGGATCAGACCTATGAATGTTCCAAGTATGCCAAGGCCTGTTAATGTACCGGGGAGGATGGAAACCACATTATACCAGGTAAGAAGCGCAAGTATATCTTCATTAATATAATCGTCAATATCACTCATGATCTGACCGGCTTTTCTCTGCCCCTCGACCTTGCTTCGATACGCAAAAAAGATTTTGTCAAGATTTTTGTCATAAAAAAATTCATTCATCTGACTGGCTGATACCCACGCGCTATCCGACTGCACTTGTCCTGCTCGTACAATGCTTTCTCTGCCTCTGGAAATACCACTTATATAACGAATCGTTGGAATGAGTCCAAAAATCACACCAAAAATTACCGTAAAGTCCATAATCAGTGTAAATCCAAGTGACATCGCATCCGGTGCAAACACCGCTAATACGACGCCTGCGACGATCAATACGATTATGAACAAATATAAAAATCTCTTCATAAGATATACTCCTGATGTTCTAGTTAGTAATCCACGCGCCCTTAACTCTCATGAGTTTCAAAGTAAAATTCTTAAAAATGCAGCTATAATATAGCTAATTTCAAAGGGGTTAGCAAGTAGCGCATCTCGATCAGGGCCAGTCTCCCTATCAAATCTACAATAACAAAAGAATTCAGGCAAAAACAAAATGGATGCCACCTGTACAATGATACAGGATAGCATCCATGTGTTTAGACTAGTTCATAAATATGTGTCCAGGATTCTGGGTACATATCAACCGGGACATATCTCTCTTTTTTCTGCTTTATTAATTGCTATGTGATTCTTTTTGGCGGAATACCGGCTTCCTCTTCTCCTGAAACGAAGCAAGCCCTTCCTTCTGATCTGGTGTACCAAAGCACGCTGTCATATAGCCAAGCTCGATGTCTTTTCCAATATCAATGCTACACTCCTCTGCAGAAATCATCGCGGCCTTGGTAAGAGCAATAGCAGATGCCGAATTATCTGCAATCAGATTGGCCTCTTCCATAACCTTGTCCCAGAATTGATCCAGAGTCGTCACCTCATTGATAATTCCAAGTTCCTTTGCCTCTGCAGCAAAAACTCTTCTACCGGTAAACATGATCTCCTTTGCCTTGCTCAAGCCAATGCATTTCGGCAGTCTCTGTGTTCCGTTAAATCCAGGTACAATACCCAGACTCACTTCCGGAAATCGGAATGATGCCTTTTCATTGGCAATGCGAATGTCTGTAGACAACACAAATTCAAAGCCTCCGCCAAAAGCATATCCGTTAACCGCAGCAATCGTAGGCTTCTTCATTGTTTCAATCTTACGGAAAAGCGCAGCACCCTTACGGGAATAATCAATAATCTGAAGTCCATTCTTGGATGCCATTTCATTGATATCCGCTCCAGAAATAAACGATTTGCCCTCTCCTGTAAAAATAACAACTCTTACCGAATCATCTGCAATTATGTCATCTACTGCAGTTTCAATGTCGGTCAAAACCTCACTGTTCAAAGCATTCAACGCTTCCGGGCGATGAAATGTCACTATACCGATTCCGTCTTTTTTACTCACAAGAACATATTTCATTATCAGGGCCTCCTTTAATGATTCGGTTAAAGTGTCTTCAGTGATTTATCTGTATATTATGCATGACGAATGCTAAGATTCAGCATACCTATTGTGCCTGTTGTTAAAATCGGCCAACGAACTGGTTTTCTATTCATACTCTCATCCTTTAATTCATAAATAAAGCAATGGCAAAAGTTTATCATTTACAGCCTTGAATGTCTATCTCTTCAGGAACACAATCCGGGAAGGATCTGATGAAGTTTGCATTGCTTCTACATGTCCCTCTGCCGCCGATACATTCATAAGATTCCGGGCAATATATAAGGCAATATCACGCATGGATTCTTCTGCTTGATTTCCCGATGGCCATTTTCTACCAGATGTTCTACTGCGGTCCGTTCGTACGCTGGATCTACCGCCACATCTTCACTGAGAAGTAACAGAAATCCCGTTGCTTTGCCGACTGGCAATACAACGGGATTTCTGTTATGGCCAACGAAAGGGGGATTGATTATCGTTAGCTTCTTAAATTTTCCGGTTCTATCAAAGAACGATAGCGATGATAAAATTATACAGCGCTCCGGCTATGATGCTGATTGGAACGGCAACCA
>OCTW011146267.1_pt1 | contig 19346 bp, 16 predicted proteins | sample 1539671 | NCBI WGS metagenome assembly OCTW01 (sample SAMN02144230, study PRJEB22623) | gut metagenome | biome: sheep rumen | host: Ovis aries | place: New Zealand
AAATATTGTTTTAACTTCTGCAATAATAATTTTATTTTTTATTTTATTTTTTAAAAATATAAAAATAAAAAAAGAAATAAATAAAGAAATAGAAAAAGAAAATAATAATTCAGAAAAAACAAAAAAATTAAATGAAGAGTTGGAAAAAATTAAAGTGGAAATAAATATATTACAGGAAAACATAAAATTTCAAACAAAAAAAATTGCAGAAATAAAACAAGAAATATTTAAAAATGAAATTCAAAATAAAGAAAAAATTAAACAAGAAATAAATTCACAGGAGGTAGAAAATATATTTAATAATTCAAATATTTCTTATGAGCAAGAAAAACAAGAAAATATGCAAAATAATGTAAGTTTAGCTATACATTCATTAGAACTAGAGAAAAATACAATAGAACCAAAGCTAGAAGAAGCAGCAACTTTAGAAGAAGAATTTGAAGAAACATGTGAAAGAGAAAAACAATTAGAAAAAGACAACGAAGTAATTGAGATTACAAAAGAAATATTAGAAATAGCATATCAAAAAATGAAGAAAAATGTAACTCCAAAATTAACGCAAGAATTAAGTAAAAATATACAAAAAATTTCAAATGGAAAATATTCAAAAATAAATATAAATGAAGAAAAAGGTATAATAGTAGAAAAAGAAAATGGGGAATATGTAGAAGCAGAAAAACTAAGTTGTGGTACAATAGATCAATTGTACTTATCTTTAAGACTTGCTATATTAAAAGAAGAAACTTCAGAAAATATGCCAGTAATTTTGGATGAGGCATTTGCATATTATGATGAAAATAGACTAAAAAATTTACTAAAATACATTAGTGTAGAATATCCACAAAAACAAGTAATAATATTAACATGTACAAATAGAGAAAGAGAGATATTAAATAAATTACATATAAATTATAACAGTATAGAATTGTAAGCTGGCCTTTTACCAGCTTTTAATTGCTTATATCTTGAACAAACAAGGAAAATATAGTATAATAGTTGAAGTTTAAAAAAGAAGGAGAAATATTTTATGTTTGACAAATTAGAGACAGTCGAAAAGCGTTATGAAGAGTTAACAAAAAAAATAAGTGATCCAGAAGTAATTTCAAAAATAGATGAATGGCGTGAATATATGAAAGAACATGCAGAGCTAGAGCCAGTAGTAGAAAAATATAGGGAATATAAAAAAGCAAGTAATGAATATGAAGAGGCAAAAGAATTATTAAGCGATCCAGAAATGAAAGCTTTAGCAGAAGAAGAAATGCTAAAAGCAAAAGAAAAAATGCCAAAAATAGAGGAAGAATTAAAACTACTTTTAATTCCAAAAGATCCAGATGATGATAAAAACGTAATTTGCGAAATACGAGGTGGAGCTGGAGGAGAAGAAGCAGCTTTATTTGCAGGAACATTATTTAGAATGTATTCAATGTATGCAGAAAGAAAACACTGGAAACTTGAAGTTGTAAATGAAAATGCAACAGAACTTGGAGGATATAAGGAAATATCATTTATGATTACAGGAAAAGGGGCATATAGCAGACTTAAATTTGAAAGTGGAGTTCATAGAGTGCAACGTGTTCCAGACACAGAAAGCAGCGGAAGAATTCATACTTCTACGGCAACAGTAGCAGTGCTTCCAGAAGTTGCAGATGTGGAAATAGAATTAAATCCTGCAGATATTAAAATGGAGGTATATAGAGCATCTGGTGCTGGCGGACAGCATGTAAATAAGACATCATCAGCAGTTAGACTAATTCATATTCCAACAGGAATAGTTGCAGAATGTCAAACGGAACGTTCACAAGTTCAAAATAGAGAATATGCAATGCGTCTGCTTCGATCTCGTTTATATGAAATAGAAAAACAAAAAAGAGATAGTTCAATTGCAAATGCAAGAAAAAGTCAAATTGGAAGCGGAGATAGAAGCGAAAAAATTCGTACTTACAATTACCCACAGGGAAGAATAACAGATCACAGAATAGGAATGAACATATATCAATTTGAAGATTTCTTAAATGGAAATTTAGATGAATTAATAGATAACTTAATTGCAGCAGATAGAGCAGAAAAATTAAAAGGCGACGAAGAATAAAATAAAAGAAAGATTTGATATTATATGAAGAAAGTTTTAATATTTTATGCAACATATGGTGGAGGACATTTGTCAGCGGCAAAATCAATTAAACAATACATAGATGAAAATTATTCAGACGTTCAAACAGAAATGATAGACTGTGTTAAATATATAAATAATGCAATAGATAAAATTACAACAGATGCATATAAAGAGATGGCAAAAAAAGCACCATGGGCATGGGAAAAGGTTTATTATAGTTCAGAAGATGGATTCCTTTCAAAAGTAAGCACAACAGCCAATAAAATAATGGCGGTGAAAATGGCAAAATTATTTAGAGAATATAAACCAGATGTTGTGATATCTACACATCCATTTGGAAGTCAAATGACAAGCTATTTAAAACAAAAAGGAAAAACAAATTGCATTCTTACAACAATACTTACGGACTTTGAATCACACGACCAATGGGTTATAGGAAGTAAATTTGTAAATTATTTCTTTGTTTCAAATGTAAATATGAAGCAAGAAATGACTAAGAAAAATAATATACCACAAGAAAAAATATTTGTTACAGGAATACCTATATCTAAAAAATTTTTAGAAAAATATAATAAAGCAGTAATATTAAAAGAATATAATTTTACGCCAAATAAAAAAACAATTTTATTTTTTGGTGGTGGAGAATATGGCCTTGGAAAAAATAAAACAATTAGTATATTAAAGACATTGTGTGAATTTAGGAATATACAAGTAATAGCAATTGCAGGCAAAAATGAAAAACTAAAATCAGAATTTGAGAAAGTAGTTAATGAAAAAAATATGGAACAAAATATTGTTGTTCTATCATTTACAGATAAAGTTCCACAGCTTATGGCAAGCTCAGATTTAGTTGTTACAAAACCGGGCGGCCTTACAATTAGTGAATCACTTGCAAGCGGCCTTCCACTTATACTAATAAACCCAATACCAGGACAAGAAGAGGCAAATGCAAGATTTCTTGAAAATGCAGGATGTGCAATTTGGCTTAAAGATGAAAAAAAAGCAAATGAAATATTTTCAAACATATTACTAAATGATAAAAGACTAGAGACAATGAAGGAAAACTCAATGAGAATCGCTAAACCACATTCAACGGAAAATATCTGCAAAACTGTGTTAAATGATTAAATTAAGCGAAACTCAATTATAAATTATGCAAACTAAATTAAATTTTATTAAATTTATTGACAAATAAATGATAAAGTGCTATTATTAATACTGCTATTGGATTTGTAAATGTGCTTATTCATTAGCGTTATTATGGGTCAGTAGCTCAGTTGGATAGAGCATCGGCCTTCTAAGCCGAGGGTCGGGGGTTCGAATCCCTTCTGGCTCACCAGAAACGATAAGCTATAATATATTGATTTCTCAATAATTTATAGTTTTTTTTTACACTTTATTGCAAACAAACGTTTACAAGCACAAATTAAAATGATATAATACAAATATAGAAAGAAGAAGGTGAGAATATGCAAGAAAACATACAAAATACATATATTGCAATAGATTTAAAAAGCTTTTATGCCTCAGTAGAATGTCAGGAAAGAAAATTAGATCCGATAACAACAAATTTGGTAGTTGCAGATAGTAGCCGAACTCAAAAAACAATTTGCCTTGCAGTAAGCCCCTCTTTAAAATCTTATGGAATTCCTGGAAGAGCAAGACTTTTTGAAGTTATGCAAAAAGTAAAAGAAATAAATATACAAAGACAAAGAAAAATATCAAATCATGAATTTGCAGGAGAATCATTCAATAATACAGAGTTACAAAAAAATCCAAAATTAAAATTAAGTTTTATTATAGCAAAACCACGAATGGCATATTATATGAAATACAGCACAAAAATTTATAATATTTATTTAAAATACTTTTCTTCAGAAGATATTTGTGTATATTCAATAGACGAAGTATTTATAGATGTAACACATTATTTAAAGACATATAAAATGACTGCGAGAGAACTTACAACAAAAATTATTCAAGAAGTATTTGAAACAACAGGAATAACAGCAACAGCAGGAATAGGAACAAATTTATATTTATGCAAAATTGCTATGGATATTGTTGCAAAGCATGTACAACCAAACAAAAATGGAGTAAGAATTGCAGAACTAAATGAACAAACATATAGAAAATTATTATGGAGTCACAGACCTCTAACTGATTTTTGGCGCGTTGGGAAAGGCTATTCCAAAAAACTAGAATCACATGGAATTTATACAATGGGAGATATCGCAAAACTTTCCATTGAAAATGAAGATTTATTATATAATTGGTTTGGCGTTAATGCAGAACTGCTTATTGATCATGCTTGGGGATGGGAGCCTTGCACAATGGAGGCAATAAAAAAATATAAGCCAGAGACAAATAGTATAAGTTCAGGACAAGTATTACACTGTCCATATAATTATGAAAAAACAAAACTAATTATGAAAGAGATGACAGAGCTTTTATGTCTAGACTTAGTTGAAAAAAAATTAGTAACAAATCAAATAGTTTTAGAAATTGGATATGATGTTGACAATTTAACTGATCCAGAAATAAGAAAAAAGTATAAAGGAGAGGTTACTTGTGATAGGTATGGAAGAAAAATTCCAAAACACGCACATGGTACAGTAAATTTAAATCATAAAACATCTTCATCTCAAATAATAACATTAGCAGTATTGGAATTATTCGATAGAATAATAAATAAGGACCTACTAACAAGAAGAATGTGTATTACAGCCAATAATGTTGTAAGTGAAAGTAAAGCAAGTGCAGAAAAACAATTTGAACAAATAGATTTATTCACAGATTACAAAGAAAAAGAAAAACAGACACAAAAAGAAAAAAAAGAAAAAGAAATTCAAAAAGCTATGCTAAATATAAAAGATAAATATGGAAAAAATGCAATTTTAAAAGGAATGAATTTTGAAGATGGAGGCACAACAATTAGTAGAAATAAACAAATTGGAGGGCATAACGCATAAAAAATGCATGTATTTGCATTTAAACAAAAAAGGAGAAAAATTATTATGAATGAAAATATAAAAAATGACAAATATAGAGATATTATAAATTTACCTCATCATCAGTCTACAAAACATAAACATATGTCTTTAATAGAAAGAGCTGCACAGTTTGCACCGTTTGCAGCTCTAACAGGCTATGGCGATAAAATAGAAGAAATAAATGATGAGGTAAATAAAACACAATAGTCTAAGTTTTAAACAACACTATTAAAAGTATCTTTCAAAATATTTAGGCCTTTGGTTAAAATTTCATCTTCAACTACAAGAGGAGGCATTACTTTAACAACAGTGTTTTGCCTTCCTGCTCTTTCAATAATTAAACCATTTTTAAAAGCTTTTTTTGAAATATTCTTTGCAAGTTCTTCGTCATGAACATCAATACCCCAGATAAAACCAATTCCTCTAATGTCAAAATTTCCTAAAGGTTTTATTTCTTCATTTAAAAATTTCTCAATTATTTTTCCTTTTCTTTGAGTTTCTTTTTCTATATTATTGTTATTAAAAAATTCTAATCCGGCCTTTGCAGCAACAATAGCAATTTGATTTCCTCTAAAAGTTCCATTATGTTCTCCAGGAGCCCATATATCAAGCTCTGGTTTGAATAGTGTTAAAGCAAGAGGCATTCCATATCCACCAATAGATTTAGAAAGTACTACTATATCTGGAACAATATCTGCTCTTTCAAAAGAGAAAAAAGTACCTGTTCTACAGCATCCAACTTGGATATCGTCAACAATGAGTAAAATATCGTTATCATCACAGAATTTACGAACAGCTTGTAAATATTCTTTACTAAATACCCAAATGCCACCTTCTGCCTGGACAGTTTCTAAAATTAATGCTGCAGGTTTTTCTATACCTGAATGGTCATCATCTAAAATTGTTTGCATATATTGAATTGTATCAAAATTTTCAAACATATATGGTGCAGGAATATGAGTTACATTTTCAAGAGGAACTCCAGCTCCTTCGCGAGCCTCTCTTTCTGTTGTTAATGCAATTGAACCTAATGTCATTCCATGGAAACAGCCCATTAAACACCATATATTAGTTCTTTTCTTAGCTTTTCTTGCTAATTTTAAAGCAGCTTCAACGGCATTTGTTCCTGTTGGACCAGGAAATTGAATTTTATAATTTAATTTGCGTGGCTCCAAAATTTGTTCTTCAAAATATTTTATAAAATCACATTTTGCCTTTGTATACATGTCTAAAGCATGCATAATTCTATCATCTTGTAAATATTTTATAATTTTTTCTTTTATGTAGTCATTATTATGCCCATAGTTTAGAGCACCTGCTCCACAGAAGAAGTCTATGTATTCTTTGCCATTTACATCTTTAATTATTGAGCCTTTTGCATAATCAAGCTCTTCATCAAAAATTCTACAATAAGATCTTACTTCTGATTCATATTTTTCAAAAATTTTTTTATCCTCCATAAATAAATACATCCTTTCTAGAAGGTACAAATTCCGTAAAAAATTATAATTATTTTTTTACCTTAAATGCCTTCAATTATTGTAAATAATTTGTGCTTTCACTCTCAAATTCTGAAAGCCTTTGTGTATAACATTCTATCGCTTCTTTTTCAAATTGTAAACTATTTTCTTTTTCTCCAAGTAAATTTATTAAATATTTTGTGAAATAAGGGTTAATAACAAGTAAAGGACCAATTAAATATGTTCCGATAAAATTATTCATTTTTATTCCTTCAAATGTTGAATCTTTATTTATTCCGCATCCTTTTATAGATTTGAAGGCATAATCTTTACTATTATCTCCATAGCTAAAACTAAATGTTGCTTTAAATCCAGTTATTTTTATATCGCTATCTTTTAGTTTGCCTAAGTAGAGAGTGTTATAACGGTGCATCATATCCCTTTTTGCATATAACTCTGTAATTCCTAAACCTTCTATTTTTGAGTTGTCCTCATTTTCTATATATTTTCCAAATACCTCTAAGGCATTTCCTGTAGCAAGAATTATTTTACTATTTGAAATAAATTCTTTAATTTTATCTACATAAGGTTTTAATTTGTTAATAACTAGCTCTTGAGAAGATTCTGACATTGAACCAATATAAATAAAATCAATGTTTTCAGAAACAAACTTTGGGGTTTCTGTAAGGGCAGTCTCAAAAACTTTTGAATCTTTTAATGAATTTGCCAAATATTTCACATTAAAGGTATCTCCATATAAATTACATATTTCAGGAAATAAATATTCTATTTTTACCATTTTAATTTTCACCTCCTGTAATTTTTTCTTCTATTTGTTTGTTTATTCTATCAACAACTGATTGCTCGTACATATCATAAAGTATGTAAATATCTGTATCTTTTCTATAAATTAAATTATTAGCAATTTCGCCTTCATTTTTAAAATGCAAAATCTTTTCTTGAGGAATGCCTGCAAGTAAAAGTCTAAAGTTTATGTCATTTTGGCGAATTCCACCAATAAGTATTTTTTCGATAGAATCATCATTTAAAAATTCAAAATCACAATCATATAGCCATGCAATATTTTCAGAAGATTCCCTATTATCATGGTAATCTTCAATTAAAAGAACTACATTTTTTTTGCCTTTTTCCTTGCGAACATAGTCAAAAACTATTGAGCATGCAACAGGATTTTGACCTTTTGCTAAGTGATTTATAATATTTATACCATTTATGTTTTTCTTTTCATATCTTGCAGTTGTAATGCTAATATCTGAAAAGGCATTTTGAATTTGCACTGTTGTTAAACCAATTTGCTTTAAAACAGTTATTGTTGCTATTTCATTATAAATATTAAAAATACTATCTGAAAGCATTTTATAATATGTTGAATTACCATTTTCTAGAACACTAATTTTGGAATTTTCATAATCAATATTTGTTACTTCATAGTCTGCCTTTGGTGTTTTTTCTCCACAGTTTTCACAATAAGCTCTCCCAATGTGATGGTATCTTATAAATTCATATTTTAGCTTTGAATGACAATTTGGGCATATTCTTGCATCGTTAACAATATTGTTTAGCGCACTATTTTCATTAGGCTGTTTTGCAATTCCAAAAAATATTTTTTTATTTTGGAAATTTTTCTTCATCCTATTACTAATTAAATCGTCTGCATTTAAAATCAAAGTAGATGAATCTGGCAATGCTTGTTCTATAATATTAAAAATATATTCTGAATGGGCATTCCTTTTAAGAGAATCTCTAAATAGATTTGTAATTACTGCATATGTAGGCTTTACATATGGATATATTTTAAATGAGCTTCGTTCATCTACTTCTAAAACAGCAATATCATATTTAGATTTATTATTTAATTTGACTCCATTTAAAAGAGCTGTGGTTATTCCTCCTTGAACATTAGAGCCTGTTTTATTATTTAATACTTTATATCCATTTTTTTCTAAAGAATCTATAATAAGATTACAAGTTGTTGTTTTGCCATTTGTACCAGTCACTGTTATTATTGTTTTAGGCTTCCCTACTTTTTTCAAGAAATCAGGGCATAGTTTTAAAGCCACTTTTCCTGGGAAATGACTTCCATTTATTTTAAATATTTTTCCTACTATAGTTATAACTAATTTTGTTAGCTTTGCCATAAATAATGCAAAATAAAACATAATTCTAACACTTCCTTTTATACTTGCATATTTTAGCACACAATAAAAAAACGGTCAATGAAATTTGAAACATTTTCCCATGTCAGTTACCATTTAAATACTTGAAAAGAACTCAACCTTGAATTTTATGTGATTTTGTGCTATTATATAAAAAGTTTGCTAATATCAAAATTAGAAAAAATATATTTTAAACAAATAAGGGAGCAAATGAATTGGAAAAGTATGAAGAAATAGAAAGAGGATTAATGACAAGCTTTAGAAAGAAAGTTTGGAATAAATTTACAAAAGCTATAAAAGAATACAATTTAATAGAAGATGGAGACAAAATTGCCGTTTGCATATCTGGTGGAAAAGATTCCATGCTTATGGCAAAATGTTTTCAAGAATTAAAAAGACATGGAAAGCAAAACTTTGATGTAATATATCTTGTCATGAATCCAGGATATAATGAATTAAATAAACAAAAAATAATTTCTAATGCAAAACTTTTAAACATTCCAATAACAATGTTTGAAACAAATATATTCAGATGTGTTGAAAAAATAGATAATAATCCCTGCTATATATGTGCAAGAATGAGAAGAGGTTATTTATATAGACAAGCACAAGAATTGGGATGTAACAAAATTGCACTTGGGCATCATTTTGATGATGTAATTGAAACAATTTTAATGGGAATACTTTATGGTTCTCAGGTTCAAACAATGATGCCTAAATTACATAGTACATTCCACCCCAAAATGCAACTTATTCGTCCAATGTATTTTGTAAAGGAAGCAGATATTTTAAGTTGGAGAGATAGAAACAATTTGGAATTTATTCAATGTGCATGTAGATTTACAGAAGAATACGTTACAACAAACAATAGAGAAGGACTTTCTAAAAGAGAAGAAGTAAAACAGCTTATAAATAAATTAAGAAAAGAAAATCCAAATGTTGATATAAATATTTTTAGAAGTGTAGAAAATGTAAATTTAGATACTCTAATTTCATACAAACAAGGTGGAGTAACTCATCATTTTTTAGATACATATAATGAAAAAACAAAGAGAAATATACCAACAAGAGAAGAACAATAAAACAAAATATGAATATTCATATTATATAGAAAAGCTCAGATGGCAATTAACCATCAGAGCTTTTTATAATATATAAAATTTTTAATTAATTTCTCCAAAATGCTTTATATGCACGAAATGCTTCATAAACATCAAATTTACTTGTAACTTCGTAAGGAGCGTGCATTGAAAGAACTGGAACGCCAGCATCAATAACATCTACACCTTTATCTGCTAAAATGTAGGCTATTGTTCCGCCACCTCCGGCATCAACTTTTCCAAGTTCTGCAACTTCATAAGAAATATCTTCTTTTTCAAAAATTTTTCTAACCATTGCAACAAATTCAGCATTTGCATCAGATGCACCAGATTTCCCTCTTGCACCTGTATATTTATTAAGGCCAATTCCTCTCCCAAGGGTACCAGAATTGTTTTTTTCATATGGGCTTGAGAATGTTGGATCATAAGCTGCATCAACATCTGCTGAAAGCATTTTTGAATTGCAAAATACATGGTCTAATAAATTAGGTCTGTTTATACCAAGTTTATTTAAAATTTGAGAAATGAAAGTATCAAATACGTGAGATTCCATTCCTGTATTTCCCATACTACCAATTTCTTCTTTATCTGAAATAATTGAAACAGCCGTTGTTTTAGGGTGCTCAGTTTCAAGTAGAGCAGTAAGTGAAGTATAAACACAAACCTTATCATCTTGACCATAAGCAGCAATCATACTACTATCTAACCCCATACTTCTTGCCTTAAAAGCAGGAACTATTTCAAATTCACAACTTGTGAAGTCTTTTTCGGTAATACCATATTTTTCATTTAAGATTGACATTATATTTAGTTTTACCATATCTTGACCGTTTTCTGAATTATATGGAATGCTTCCAATTAGAAGATTTAATTCTTCGCCTTTAACTCCTTCTTTTAATTTTCTTTCCATTTGTTCTGCAGCTAAGTGTGGTAAAAGATCTGTAATAGTAAATATTGGATCATCTTCATCTTCACCAATTTTTACTTCTATTTTTTCACCATTTGTTTTTGCAATAACTCCGTGAATTGCAAGAGGAATTGTGACCCATTGATATTTTTTAATACCACCATAATAATGTGTTTTAAAATAAGCTAAATTTGAATCTTCATATAATGGATTTGGTTTTAAATCAAGTCTTGGAGAGTCTGCATGGGCCCCTATAATACTTATTCCATTTTCAATGCTATCTTCTCCAATTACTGCTAAATACATGCTTTTTGAACGATTAATATAATAAATTTTATCTCCAGGTTTTAAACTTGAAAATTCATTTATGTCTTTAAAACCTTTTTGCTCAGCAAGTTCTTTTGCACTTTTTACTATTTCACGTTCTGTTTTTGAACGATTCAAAAAACTCATATAATTTTTGCTGTAATCAAATATTTCTTGTTTCTTTTCTTCACTAATTCCTTCCCAGCCTGTTTTTGAATAGCGAAATAAAGATTTTTTTAGATTTTCTGTTTCTGACATTTGTATCATCCTTTCCTTTGTAAATATAATTTACTGCATTATATCACTACTTATTATTTTTTTCTACTTTTTTTTATTATCTCCTGTTTTTTGCATAATATGAAATTTCTAAATAAATTTAAATAGCAAGAAAAGAGAAAATAAAAATTTATCTATTTTGCTTTTATATGTATATGAGAGAAAAAAATTTATATAATGTATAAAATTGCTTTACAAATCACTTCTTTTAGTGTTTAATTATTATAGACTTTTATGTATAAAAATGGAGAGTTATGTATGAATGATGACAAAAAAAGCAACAAACAGAATAATAACGAACAAGAATCTAATGAATATGAAAGCAATGAACAAGAAAGAGTAGAGGAAGAACAACAAGAAATGTCAAATAATAAGGATTCTATAACAACAGGAGTAATGCTTGCAGAAGATTATAATATTGAAGAAACAAAACCTGAAGAACCAAAAGACGATAGATTAGAAAAAAACCAAAAGACTAAAACTTCAAGTATAATAATAGGAGTAACAATAGCGTTTGTAATTATAGTAATTTTACTTTTACTTTTTTCTACGATATTTGCATTAATTACAAGTAATAAAAATAATATAGTAAATGGTGTTGTAATAAAAGATATAGATGTTTCAGGACTTACTAAAGAAGAAGCATTAGAAAAAGTAAATAATGCATTTAATGAAAAACTATCCAAGGAAATCACATTAAAACATAACGACTATGAGCAAGATGTTTTTTTATCTCAATTTGAGATAAAATTTGATACTGAAAAAGCGGTAAATTTAGCGTATAGCAAAGGAAGAAGCGGGAATATTTTTAGAGATAATTATCAAATCCTAACATCAATGCTATCTGGGAGTAAAATAAATCCTGGATTTTCATATAATGAGCAGGCAGTAGAATCTCTTGCAAACGAAATGGAAGCAAACTTCTCAGATAGACTTATACAGCCAAGCTATTATGTGAATGAAACAAATCTTGTACTTACAAAAGGGCAAGATGGCATAGTTATAGATGTAAATGAACTAAAAAATAAAATAGTCTATTATGCATGTGATTTAAATGAAGAGAATAATGAAATAGAAATTCCAATTATAAACAAAACAGCAAATACATTAGATATAAATAAAATTCATGATGAAGTATACAGAGCTGCAAAAGATGCTTATTACACAACAAATCCATATGTTGTATATCCACATGAAAATGGAATAGACTTCTCAATTTCTATTGAGGAAGTTGCTAAAATGTATGAAGAGGCAACAGATACATGTACAATTCCTTTAAAAATACTTTATCCAAATGTTACAACAAATGAAATAGGTACAGAAGCATTTCCAAATTTACTCGCAACATACTCGACTACATTTAGTACAAGAAATGTAAATAGAGCAACAAATATAAGACTTGCTACTCAAAAAATAAATGGAACTGTAATAATGCCGCAAGAGACATTTTCATATAATCAAACTGTTGGCAAAAGAACAACCTCAGCAGGTTTTAAGAGTGCAGCAGTTTATTCAAACGGAGAAGTTACAACAGGAATAGGTGGGGGAATTTGCCAGGTCTCGTCTACATTATATAATTCAGTTTTACTTGCAAATTTGGAAATAGTAGAAAGATATAACCATGGCTTTAATCCAGGATATGTTCCGGCGGGAAGAGATGCAACTGTTTCATGGGGAGGACCAGATTTTAAGTTTAAAAATTCAAGAGAATATCCAGTAAAAATAGTATCATCAGTGTTAGGAGGGAAAATTACAATTCAAATATTTGGACTAAAAACAGAAAATGAATATGATGTAGAAATTGAATCTTATATAACATCATATATACAATATAAAACAGTTCAAAAAAAAGACTTAACACTTGCAAAAGGAGCTACAAAAGTAATTCAAAGTGGCTCTAACGGATGTAGATCAGTATGTTATAGAATATTAAAGCAAAATGGAACAGTGGTTTCCAAAACACTGATTTCATCAGATACATATAATCCACATAATAAAATTGTTGCAGTTGGAACTAAATAAAAACGATAGATGAAGGATTATTTATAATGCAAAATAAATAAAATACTCTCACTGGTAATAATGAGAGTATTTTATATAATAGGGAAATCATGTTGATTTTCCTATTATATAAAATACATTTGCATTTAATTAAGAAAAATAAAAAAATTTTAAAAACTATTTACATAATCAAAAAAATATGATAACATAAAACTACTTTATATTCAAAAAATTATTTTAAAAATTCATTAGCTATGAAGCTATCAAATAGGGTGTCACCTAAAGTTTACAAGAAAAGAGGAAAATATGTTATCAATTACAAAAAGTATGTCATTATTAGGATTAGATGGTTATCTTGTTTCTGTTCAAACAGATATCTCAGCAGGATTACCCAGCTTTGACATTGTAGGATTGCCAGATGCAAGCATAAAAGAAGCAAAAGAAAGAGTAAAAACATCAATAAAAAACTCTGGCTATAAAATCCCATCACGAAAAATTCTTATAAATTTAGCACCTGCAGATACAAGAAAAGAGGGTTCTTTTTTTGATTTACCAATTGCAATAGGAATTTTAATGTGTCTTGGAGAAATAAAAAATCAAAATTTAGATGAAATAGCATTTGTAGGAGAGCTTTCATTAGATGGAAAAATAAACAAAGTAAATGGAATTTTGCCAATGTGTATAGAGGCAAAAAAATTAGGAATAAAAAAATTAATTGTTCCATATAAAAATGCTAAAGAAGCTTCAATAGTAGATAAAATAGAAATATTAGGTGCAGGCAATTTAAAGCAAGTCATAAATTATTTAAATTCTAAAGAACAAATCCCAATTCAAAAAGTAGAAATAAAAGAAATATTTAAAGAAAAGAATAAAAACATATTGGATTTTGCAGATGTAAAAGGACAGGAAAATATAAAAAGGGCAATGGAAGTCGCAGCAGCAGGAGGACACAACATTTTGCTTATAGGAACTCCTCGGTTCACGGAAAAACAATGCTTGCAAGGAGGCTACCATCGATATTGCCAGATTTGAATTTTGATGAGGCACTTGAAACAACTAAAATTCACAGTATAGCAGGATGCTTGGAAGAACCAATAATTACTAAAAGACCATATAGAATGCCACATCACACTATATCTTCAACATCACTTGTAGGAGGCGGAAAAATTCCAAAACCGGGAGAAATAAGTCTTGCGCATAATGGAGTGTTGTTTTTAGATGAATTGCCAGAGTTCAACAGAAATACACTAGAAGTTTTAAGAGGTCCATTAGAAGAAAAAAGTGTAACAATAAGTAGAGTAAATGCAACACTAACATATCCATGCAACTTTATGCTTGTAGCTGCAATGAATCCATGTCCATGTGGATATTATGGTTCAAAAGAAAAAGAATGTACATGTTCTGAAAAAACAATTCAAAAATATATTAGCAAGATTAGTGGACCTCTATTAGATAGAATAGATATTCAGATTCAAGTTTCATCAATAAAATTTGATAAATTAAATAATGATAAGCAAGAAGAAACTTCTGAACAAATAAGAAGAAGAGTAAATAGGGCAAGAAAAATACAAACAGAAAGATATAAAAACTTAGGAATATATTCAAATTCCCAATTAACTCCAAAATTAATGGAAAAATATTGTAAAATAGATCAACAGTCAAAAGCAATTCTTGAAAAAGCATTTAATTCATTAGGGTTAAGTGCAAGGGCATACGGAAAAATTCTAAAAGTTGCAAGAACAATAGCAGATTTAGAAGAATGTAAAAATATAGAAATAAAACATATAACAGAAGCAATTCAGTATAGAAATTTAGACAAAAAATATTGGAAAAATTAAAAGAAATTTAATCCAATAAAGAAGGAAGTATATTTAAGATGAATAAAATCTACGAAATAGATGAAAAAGATAACAATTATCCACAAAGTTTGAAAAAAGTGTGCAAAACAAAGCCTAAAATATATGCAATGGGCAATTTAAATTTACTAAAAAACAAATCAATAGCTATAGTTGGGTCAAGAAAGAATACAGAATATGGAGAAAAATATGCTGCAAAATTTGCGTATGAACTTTCAAATTTTGGAATAACGGTTGTAAGTGGACTTGCAATTGGAATAGATACTATTGCTCATAAATATTCAATGGAAAATAAAGGACATACAATAGCTGTTTTAGGCTCTGGACTTAAAAAAATATATCCACCCGAGAATAAAGAATTATTTTATAATATTTTAAAAAATGATGGATGCGTAATAAGCAAGGAAGAGCCAGGAGAAGGGGTCGATTTATCTAGATTCCCTAAAAGGAATGAAATAATTTCTGGAATTTCAAATGGGGTTTTAGTTATTGAAGCAAGAAAATATAGTGGAAGTGGAATTACTGCTAAATATGGCTTCAAACAAAATAAGCCAGTATTTTGTGTTCCAAATAAATTAGACGAAACAACAGGAGTAGGAACAAATAATCTAATAAAAAAAGGCGCAAAATTGATAACAAATGTAAATGAAATTTTAGAAACTATTGGAGAAGGAAAAACAAGAGAGTTAAATTTTAAGTTTGATATTAAAGAAACAAAGAAGGAAAAAATTACTAAAAGCATAGATGAACAATATATGCCAATATATGAAATGTTGCAAAAAAAACCTATAGAAATAAATGAACTGGCTAGAAAATCAAACAAAAGCATAATAGAAATTGAGCAGAAAATTACAATAATGGAAATAGAAGGTTTAATAGAAATATTGCCACGGAAATATTGTAAGAATAAAGGAGTAATATGTATTATAAACAATCTGAAGGAAAATACGGAGAAGATATTGCCTCAAAATATTTACAAAAAAATGGGTACACTATTTTGGAGAGAAACTTTAATTGCAATTTGGGAGAAATAGATATAATTACATTAGATAAAAATGAAATTGTATTTGTTGAAGTAAAAACAAGAAGTAACTTAAATTATGGTTTTGCTTCAGAGGCGGTAAATCAAATAAAAAAGAAACATTTAATAAATACAATTAAATATTATTTACATATAAGAAATTTAGAAAATGAATTTATTCGAATAGATGTAATTGAGGTTTATATAAAAAAGAGCAGAACTTATGTGCATCACATAAAACAGGCAATAGAGTAAATACAATTAATATAAGATAGTGTGATAGTGTAAAAAATAGTGTGTAAGTTAAAGGTGTCATTTTAGTTTCAGAAATAACAGATAGTGTTTTAAATGAAGTTGAAGAATGGTAAATTATTATATTTAAGCATCACAGAACTTTACAAAAAATGGAGAGACTGTCCTGTTGGAAACTGGGCACTCGAAAGAAAAAAATCGATGGTTTTCAATTTTTACCATCGATTATAAAAAATTTTAAAATTTTAAAAAAATTACACGCTTTACTTGACAATGTCTTCAAAACATTTAAAGTTTCTTCACCATCTCTTGTTATATTGGAAACTCTAATGTTTCTTATAATTCATTAGAGCAATTGCATAATTTATATTGTCATCTGCTATTAACACATTTATCATTTCAATTACTCCTTATAATTTATTACATTTCTAATAATTTACCTGATATTACATTCTTATAAATTTCACTGCCATCACTAGATTTTTCTACTTTAAATATTCCATATCCACCATCAAATATTTGATAAAGGGTAGAATTAGTTTTATTTAGAATAAGTACATATTCTTCACCAATATTAAATTCATAATATGGAACTGACCATTTATATTCTATATATTGTTCCGGATTAACTTGTGAAGCATCATATACTCCCATATATTCTATTTCTTGCGGTGTTGCTTTTAGTATATTAGCAATTTTTATTTTTCCACCTTCCATATACGTTGTTATTGTTCCATTTAATTTATTATTATCCAATAAATTATCTTCTATTTGTATTTTTATTGGTGTAAAACAAGTAAATGGACAATAAAAATTTTCTTGTTTTGGTAGCATTTCTCCTTCTTCAACAGAAAGTACTTTTGCTTTAACTAAATATTTACTTTCTGGATGGTCATTTAATATGTTTTCAGGTACTGTTGGATCATATGCCCAACTTGATTCTCCGCCTTCTATGGTTTTATAAATTGTACCCTTTGCAACTTGAATTTGTGAACTATTATCATTAGGAACTTTTTTTTCATTTGCTTTACTATCTTTACTTTCACTATTGTTTCCTGTTTCTACTTGTGTTGTTGGAGTTTCTTCTTTATCATTTGTTTCCATCACTTCATTGTCTTTTGTTGTTTTAACCATTATGTTATTATCTTGTTCTGTAATAATTATGTTTCCTGTTATGTTTGCTTTTGCAATACCTTGATTAAATTCATTTGGTTTATTATTTAAATTTGGTAGTATTATTGCTGCAATTACTGCTGCACATGTAGGTAATAATGCAATTTTAAATATTTTGTTGTATGATATTTGTTTTTTATTAATATTGTTCATTATTATTTGATAGTTTGTATCCATACTGAATTGTTCTTGTAATATATCTTTTACTTCATTATTAAGCATTGTAATCATATCCTTTCTTAAATTTTTCTTTTAATTCTTTTTGAGTTCTATATAAATGATTTTTTACATTAGATTCTGTTAATTTTAATTCTTCTGCTATTTCTTTTATAGGAATGTCAATAACATAGTACAGATAAAAGATTTTTGCCGTTAGTTCATTCTTGCTTTTTAAATAATTCCAAACTTGCAAAACATTATCTTTAGTTATTATATCTTGTTCTATGTCTATCTCATTATCACGATATTGGTCTAAATTTTCATTTTCAGACTTAATATGATAAATTACCTTTGATGAAGAATAATGGCTTTTAATTTTGTTTTTAGCAATTCCTATAATATAACTTTCGCTATTTTCTAAATTGATATATTTTTTGTTTACTATTGCTTGATATAATTCTGTATATGTATCTTGAATTATATCGTTTACGTCATCTAAATTTCTACAATGGCATATTGTGTACTTTAATATGCTTTTATATGTATTGTTATATATAGATTCAAAAGTTTCTTTTGTAATTTGAGTACCCATTTTTTTATCTCCTTTCACTTAGTAGTGTAAAAATAAATCGAAAAAGTTTCATTTTTCTTAAATTTTATAATAAATTTAAGAAAAATAATAGTAAAGATGGCTATTATTGAAATTTGCGTCGTTTCCCACTCCAGAGCTTAACTCTATTGCAACCATTTCACTTAATTCCTGATTAAGCTTCATATTGAAAAAAACTTCCCACATTTTGTCAAGAAATCAGGAACCTCATTAATGTTAAGCCTAGATATTGTTGCCATAATTGAAGTATGAATTCCAGCTTCATTTAAAACTTTAACTTTTTTTAATGTCTCATCAAATGATCCAGGTTTTCTAATGAAATCATGTGTGTTTTTTGAACCATCAATTGACATTTGATAATTATAGCACCCCAGATCTTTTAATGTTTTTGCAACATTTTTATTCAAATAAAAGGGATTTCCAAGTATCGAAAATCTTATATTATTCTCTTTTAGTGTCTCAAAAAATTTCCAAGCATTTGGATAAAGTAATGGATCTCCTCCTGTTATTGTAAGAATAGGTGTTTTTTACTTTCTGCCGTATTCCTACAGTTACTATTTTTTATTATATTTTTATTTCTGAGAATAGAAAAAAAGAAGAATTTAAAAAAGCTACTACTAATCAAACTATAAAAGAAGAAAAAATAAAAACAGGTTATACTGGAAAAAGAATAATAAGAAAAAAATAAAAGCACTAAAAAGTGCTTAAATGGTGCCAACGAAGTAGACATTTACAACTCGTTAGCTCTCTTGACGATTGATATAATTATCAATCAGCTTATAAATATATTAACAGATTACTAAATAAAAATCAAGTAATTTTATAAAAAATATTTTGCAAATATTTGTTTGTTTTCTATTGCTTTATTGTAAAATGTATGTTATACTAACTGACATAGGAAATGAGAATAAGCAGATGTGGTTTTTGCCACCAATTTTACGA
>OCTW011399693.1_pt1 | contig 19344 bp, 18 predicted proteins | sample 1539671 | NCBI WGS metagenome assembly OCTW01 (sample SAMN02144230, study PRJEB22623) | gut metagenome | biome: sheep rumen | host: Ovis aries | place: New Zealand
ATCTCTATCACATTCCATCCAAATGCCTTCCACTTAGATGCAAAGTCCTCTATCTCCAGTGTGTTCTCATTGAAGTCAAGACTCTGCATGTGGTTGTGGTCTACAATGGCACAAAGATTATTCAGACGGAAATGATTGGCAAAGAGAGCAGCTTCCCATACGGAACCCTCATTACACTCTCCATCTCCAAGTACCACGAATGACCTTTCTTCCCGTCCGTCTTTCTTTAATGCGTATGCTATACCTGCCGCTGCAGAAAGACCATGTCCCAATGACCCTGTAGAGAAATCCACCCCAGGAAGATGATGTGACACATGTCCAGAAAGGCGACTACCATTCTGATAGTGGGTTTTCAATTCCTCTACATCAAAGAATCCACTCTCTGCCAATGCAGCATAAATAGATGCTCCGGCATGTCCTTTACTGAGGATGAATCGGTCACGCCCTTCCCATTTTGGGTTCTTGGGGTCATAATGCAACACATCTGTATATAATGTTGCTACAATATCTGCAACCGAAAGGATTGCCCCAAGATGGCTTCCCCCACTCAAATGCGTCATTTCCACTCCATGCCTGCGTATAAGCCAAGCTAATTGTTCACTTGTATGTTTCATCTTATTATTTATTAGTCTTTTGAAATCTTATCTAGCAAATCTAACTCTTCACTTGTCAATCTCCAATCAACAGCCTCTACATTTCCCAACACTTGTGCTGATCGTTTTGCTCCTACTAATACTACAGAATCACTTAGTTTATCCATAATAAACCTAATAGCCACTGCAGCTACAGAAACATTATGTGCTGCAGCAATCGGTCTCATTGCTTCAACTATCTCCAGATTTTTCAGTAATTTTTCTCCGTGGAAATTCACATAGATATCTCGACTTCTCCGGTCATTACTTTCAAATAATGCGTCTTTTGTATATTTCCCTGTCAGGATGCCTTGTCCAAGACTACCCCATGTGAGAGGCGTGAGTCCGTATTCATCGCTCAACACAAGAAGATCCTTTTCATTCTTTCGACAAGCTAGCGAATATTCATCTTGGCAACATACAAACTCATTTTTATATGGCAAGAGTTCTTGAACCTCATCTCCATGATAATTAGAAAGTCCAAAGAAACGAATTTTTCCCTGTTGCCTTAAATCTTCAAGTTTTCTAACCACATCAGCAATTGGGGTCTTCCTATCTCTGTAGTGAATCACATATACATCCACATAATCCGTATTCAGGTTGTTAAGACTCTTATTCAAAGCTTCTTCAATATAAGCAGGTGAATTGTCATATGTTGTTCCTTCCTTTGAAAAACGCACTCCAAACTTAGTTTGAATCACTACATCTTTTCTATGCTCGCCAAGAGCTTTAGAGAGAGTACGTTCCGACTGTCCTAGTCCGTACGTATCAGATGTATCGAAGAAATTAACACCTTTATCAAGACATGTATGAACAGCATCTATCAATTCCTGCTCTTGCACATCACCCCATCCGTAGCCACCCATGGGACAGCCCCCCATACAGAGTCGTGAGACCTTTAAATCAGAGTTTTTTAAAATTATATATTCCATTTAAATCATTATTTATGTTTTCCCATGAAAGTGAAAGACAATGCTTTCTTTACAACATCCCAAATTGTTAGGAAGAACAGCTTTGCATCTGTTGTAAAAGAAACCTCTTTAGTATACTTGATACGCAGGGCATTCTTTTTCTTCAGAACATATTTTTCATACATCTCATCTGCATTTCCCTGACCCACTATCTCATCAAGGTTGATAAACTCTATCGAACTGAAATCGGTTATTCCTGGTCTAACCTCGAATATCAATTTTTCTTCTCCCTCATATCGGTCGGTATATTTCAATAATTCTGGCCTTGGTCCTATAAAGCTCATATTTCCACAGATAATATTAAACAACTGTGGAAACTCGTCCATCTTTGTCTTTCGTAGGAAATTACCTACTTTTGTGATACGAGGATCATTCAAAGCAGTTGTGCCGCCACCAATCTTGTCTGCATTCTTCACCATTGTCCTAAACTTAAATATTCTGAATGGCTTATTATGATACCCCCCTCTTTGTGGACGATAAAAGACGGGTGTACCATCTTCGATTGCAATGGCCAATGAAATCAAAAGATATATCGGCCATAAAATAGCCAATAATATGACAGCCAATACCAATCCTACAATCCTTTTAAAGAATCTATTATACAATCCATTATATTTCATGTGCCAATTCTATTTCCTTCAAGTATTTATTAGTTACTTTGTTTCTATCAAACTCCCGCTCCATCTTCTCTCTTCCAGCCTTACCCATCTTGACCCTATCGTCATTGTTCATGTTTATCACCTTAATAACTCGTTCAATTAAAGCGTACGCATCACCCTTCGGATAGATATAGCCAGTCACTCCGTCTTCAACAGCATCTTCAGCACCATTGGTATTTGTGGTTATACAGATTCTACCCATAGCCGCAGATTCAAGAATCACATTAGGCATCCCCTCGCCACCATGCGAGCATAATACAGTACAATGACACTGTTCGATAATCTTCTCAATATCCTTACGATATCCTAGATATTTCACATATCCAGCATTCTCCGCTGCCTCTACTTTTTTCATATAGTCTTCTTGCTCATTCCATCCTGCAATCAGGAAATTGGCATTGGAGTATTTCACTTTGACTACTCTTGCACATTCCAAATATTCATCAATACCTTTCAACTTCATCACACGCCCAATGAAAATAAAATTAATATCATTTCCTTGCGGTAATGGTAAATATGGATGTGACTCCAGATTACAGCCTGATCCTGGTATCACCTCATACACTCTCCCCACCATTCTATTCGCCACAAAGAAATCCCTGTCTTTTGTGTTTTGAAAAAACACTTTATATGCGTTAGTTATTGATATCTTATATAGAATCTTACATATTAAAGACAACAAGCTCGGCCTAAGAAATGTGGCACCGGTGCCAGTTATATTACACACTTGATGAATGCCGCTTCCTCTGTTAGCTATCGAGCCATAAACGTTTGGTTTAATTGTGTACGAAAAAATAATATCGGGGGAGACCTCTCTGATTATTTTTTTATAGATCCAAATTAGTTTTAAATCGGATATTGGGTTAAAACCTCTCCTATCCACATGGGTGTCTATGAAGTTACAACCTTGATCGGTGAAATAGCTAATATCTTTATGATTAGGAAGAGACAGATATACATCATCTCCCCGAGAAGTCAAAATACCTATTAATTCCTTCCGGAACTGGTATAAAGTCGAGTAATCATTTGCTAGAAATAGTATTTTGGACATTTTTCTTTGAAATTAAAAAATAATACTTTTTCTTGCGTCCTAACCAGGAAGCAATTGTAACTATAAAAAATACGACTGTAATCTGCACTATTGATGAAGAGATTTGTACTGTCAACAATCTTATAATTAAGTATAGCAATAGTACTTTGTAGTGACAACGGACCTCCTTATTCACCATTTTGAACAGTTTAACAAGTAGCCAAATCCCTAAACCTATACCTAAAAAAGAAAAAGAATCGTACAAATCAGAAAAAATAGAGCACGTTGTTGCCCAACCAGCATTTTCAAAAGCCACTTCATCCTGCCCCACAAGAGAAAGAGTTAGATAGTTAACAAAGGGATAGGGTTTGTCAAACCAGAATATACGAGGAATGTAGAAAGTTAGCAAATAAACAATTCCATCGTATTTATTTATCGATATTTGACGACCTATTTTATCACAATAGAACTGATAGACTAGCGTATATTGCCTAGAGAAATCCACATTCAAGTAGTCCAGAAATGAATCTACGTTCTTTTTAAAGAAAACACCGTATAAAAAACCACCAACCAATATAAATGCACCTCCTGCAAATAAACCTTTTATCATACCTTTACCACTGATACCTTTGGTCATTCCAAGAATTGAAATTGTCATGACAAGCGTCTCAGCTATGATATAACGTTTACCCACTATCCAGAAAAAGCCAAATACGAAAATGGAAAGAAAGGCAATTCTAAATTTTGACACATATTGATGACTGCCCAATACCACCAAAAAGGAAATGATACCGCATCCAATTATGCCTTCGTTAACACCTACAATCTCCTTGTTAATATAGGCATACCCATAACCACCTAAAATGACTTGTAAGCCACTCAAAGCGAGAGTTAGTGCAAAACATACAATAACAGTCCAGGTACAAATATTGGTAACAAATACTTGAACTTCCAGTTTATCGGATACTATCTTGCGATCTCTTATAGCTGAATGTTGGATAAAATAGGAGAAAATCCAGATAAAAGCCAAGTAGATTAAATTGGAAGACATATCTCTCATCGCATCATCCGCACGATAGAATATGATATAGTGATAGTCTGGAAATAATATTTGTGATAGTATCGGGAATACGAAAAAAAAATAGAATATCATGTACACAAAATCTTGTATACACCTACTTCCTAACCTTAGTCGTCGTAAAGACTTAATAAACAAAAACGACTCTTTAATAACTGTTATAAAAGCTAATATAAAATATAATATCATAATTATTTCACCACACTATCAGGTTAATTGTATATATTTCTAACGCGGCCTTGAAAATAATAAATAGTAATAGCCAAACCCATTGTTAAAACACAACAAATGAGCCAATAAACAAATACATTTTCAAACCGACCTCTCAGCATAAAGGCAATCAGTAGATGTAAAAAATAAACATATTTGCTGCATTCTCTCCATATAGATGTGTTTACACCTGAGAGTTGGGGTATTTTCATCAAGAAAAGGAATAGTGAACCCGCAAAAAGGATGCAATAAATATGCAATTCAAAAGAGTAAAACAATACACTTAGGATTGCACATATTGTAATTGCAATTGCAGCTTGGGGGGGGTAATTTTGGAATAATCATTAAACTTTCTTACTATTATTCCCAAACACAATGCAGGTAATCCAGTCAGGATAAAATTCTGACCATTGCTCACCATCGTAACATAAGATTCAAAAAATTGAAAATCAAATGCATTCATAACATCTAGCGATAATGCAACTATAAATACTATGGATGAGAACAGTTCAATACTCAACCTTGTATACGACAATATCCATAACAACAACACAGATACAATCAAAGTGTGCATATACCACATATGCCATGCTAACGGGATTTCTCCAGTAAACAAAAAGTTATTAAAGTATTCAACAATAGCATTCCCCACCGAATAGCTCGCCCTATAATAATACAAAATAGCAAATGGCAGGTACACCAATGTCCAAACAACATACATTTTACAATATTTAAACAAAATGAGACCCCTATCATTCTTGATACGGTCAAATAGCTTTGGATATAGGAAATAACCAGATACCACCAAGAAGAAGGGTACAGCAAGCCTGACCACAAAATCCTCCGCAGGTGGCAACGTGTAATTGGACAGTTTTGCAACGTGTATGGCCACGACACAAAAAGCCATAATAAGTTTAGTTATATCTATGTTTAGATATCTCATCATCTATTTTTCCTTCTTGTAATTATTTCCTTATAATAGGCTTTATCCGGAGATATTAGATAAACTATTACAAGGAATAATGAAAACACAAACATTGCGGATATGACTCCCGGTATCGGTTTAAGACTAGTAAATCCAAACATAACTGCTAGGACAGCAACTATAAAGGATGCCGCTATTTGAGGATACGAATTTTTTATAACGTCAACAAACTCCACTCCGCAAACTTTTCTCCCAATAAGAATCTGGAGTATAGGCTGCACTATTTTTATCAGACTGAATACGATACAGAATACCGCAAATGGGATTAAATTAGCACCAAATATAAGGGCAATGATTAGGCATAAATAAATTGCATCTATAATTACGAGTTTCAGTGGATATCCTTTGGCTCGTATTGCATCACTATAGAAATTACCAAAGGAAATAGAACAAGTACAAGTAAGACAGTAAAATCCTATTAGAGTTGATGCCTCTAACCAGTCTTTACCTAATAGCAGGGTTGTTACAAGATCTCTATACACAAATACTAAAATACCAAGCGGCAAGCTGAAAAGGGAAGCGTATTTTTGGAAGGTTAAGAACATCTTTCTAAAACTTTCAGAATTATTTTGTTCCTTTGCAATAGCTGATTTATATACATTGGAATACAAGGCATAAATTGAGGAGGTTATCTGAGTTACCAGGTTCACAGCCACCTTGAATACCCCCAATGCTGCTACACCATATACTGTCGCCAGTACAAGAATTGCCACATTTGCTATCAGCCATTCTAAGATGGATTCAAGATATGCCCATATTGAAAATGAGAAGATTGATTTTAAATACTCAATCGGATAAGTTATTACGGGAACAAATTTACCGAAAACTAGACTAAGAACCATACCGACAAACTCTCCAGCTAAAGTTCCAATCACCAAAGACCAAAATCCATAGTCCAATAAGGCTAAAGGTATTGTCACTATAAAAGGTATTAGCTTTGCTGTTATTTTAATAATTCCAAGACTCTTAAAGTTCAGGTCTTTTTTCATGATGGCCATTTCAATAGACGAAATTGAGACCATTGGAATCACAAAGGCCATAATAGCAAGCACATTGCCATATCCTTCAGCACCCACTAATTTAGAAAAGCCATCTCTGTTTAGGACAATAACAACGAAAAAAAACATCGAAGTTAGAATATTTGTCCAAAAACATATATTTAATGTACCTTTCCGTTCGTGGTCTGTCTTAAACTGATGTTGCACAATGTAGGCATTAAAGCCTGCATCTGCCAGCATATCTGCCATAGACGTGATTGCTGTCAATGAGGCCACAATACCAAAAATCTCTTGCGACAACAGCCTCGCCAAAACAATGGTCGTTATTGGAGCGATTATCTTAGCAATAACCTCACATATGACTGACCATTTAGTCGCATTAAGAACTTTTCCTTTATTCGATTCGCTCACCTCGTAAATATATTTCAGACAAATCTTTAACAGTGCGTTTTATATCAAATGCAGAGCCAAGCAACTTCTCGGTATATCGCGTACGATTATATTGATTAAGCATCAAATTATCAATAAGACTAGCCCATTCCTTCTCTGTATTATCAATACTCAAATAATAGGTTAAATCTGTTACATCCACCTCTCTCGTTACTTTATCGGAAATTACAGTTTGGAGTCCAGTCGCTTGAGCCTCTATTAACACTATACCCATTCCTTCATATAGGCTAGGAAGAATGAATGCGTCTGCTGCACAATAATAATCTTCAGTATTCTGAATATTGTGCAGAAAGGTACACTTATCATAGAATCCGTACTCTTTACATTTTTCTCTTATCGAGTCTTCCAGCGGGCCTCCACCTATCATTACCAATCTATAGTTTTCTGAAACTTCCAGTAGATGCTTGAAAATTTTCAGGATAAATGGATGGTTCTTTTGTTCCGCAAAACGTCCAACATTGAGGATAACCTTTTTGTCCTGTAGTCCCAATTCTTTCCGAATAGCATCCCTACAATCCTGACGAAATTTGAAACGGTTGAGATCTATTCCGTTATAAAGGACTTGATATGGTATTGACTTGCCAAACACATAGTCGCCAGCTTTATCTGAGCAACACAGCCAATCCGTCGCGTTTGCTTTAATCATTTTTCTCATCACACTCTCATATACCTTACGTATAAATGTTTGTTTCCGCCCTTTTTGGGTTTCATGAGAATGTGATATACGAATCTTCACACCGCATTTTTTGGCAATGTAAAGGACATACCCCGAAAAATAGTAGATATGGCTATGTACAGCTACGTATGGGCCATGCTCTTCAATGATTCTCTTTAAGTTCCGATAGTAGTTCCAAAATGATTTCTTCTCCGAGTCAAAAAAATAGATATTGCCGCCCAAGGCCTTCGCCTCGTCGTCAAAATAGCCCTTCTTATTCATAGGAAAAGCAAAATCAAATTGAATCTTCGACCTGTCTATATTCCTATAGACATTCATCACGAAATTCTCAATTCCGCCTTGGTCAAAGAAGTTGAAAACATGTAATACCCTTACGGGCTTTCTCTTAATATTGTGCTCCATTTAATAACTTATTTGCAATTTATACCCTTATTTGATTCCTTCTAATCTGTAAAACTCGTCATAGAATTGTTTCCTAAGCGCATAAGTGTAGTCACTGACATATTTCCTAAAAAACAAATATTAAATGTACAAAGAATACATACTTACTTAATTCCCGAATAACCAATGTGTTCATCTTAAAAAGACGCTCATATGACAAACATAATGTTACAATAGCTAAAGATGTTACTATTCCAAAAAACTGTATGTTAAAAATAAACAACACATAACCCACACCAACTAGTAATATATATTGATACGTAAGCAGCCAATTCTGACGTATAGCCCTAAAAGGTGGCCCTTTCAGGTAAAACACATTAAAATCGACTAAGTTTTTTATTGTTTTTTAAGCTGCCTTACAAACACCAAGTGTCATAGGCAACATATTTTCGTAATCTGTTCGTCCAGCAGCAATGGCTGCAAAGAGGTTCTTAAAATATTTCAATACTGACAGTCCCATCATCTGACAAGTCGCGATGAAGGTATGATACAAGGCAGACATCTCAGCCTTGGCATGATTGCCAAAGAATAGAGAGTTCTTCCGTTCAACTGTCAACGGTCGTATATTGCGCTCTGCGATATTGTTGTCAATATCGTATCGCCCATCTTTCCTATATGTGAATAGTTGCTTCCAGAATTTGTTCAGATATCGCAAGGCTTTCTGCATCATGTCTCCCAAATGGGCATTCTCATCTAAAAGAAGTTCGTTAAGCCTTGTGCTCATCGCTATCATAATGTCTGTTGTCCTGCTGTCATTGCGTCGTCGTGTTATCTCATCCGGTGGAAGATCTTGTAACTTATACTCATCTTCAAATCCGTATAGTTGACCTATCCATTCTAGGAAGCTGAGAGCTCGTTCGTCCCCACCCTGCTCATAAGCATATTTGAATTTTGCTCTTGCATGAGCCATGCAGCAGAGATGATCAACATCATCAAGCTCGTTGTCTATATACATATATACATTATAGCCATCGCTCTGCAATGCTGCTATCTGAGTGTCCTTAAGGATGTCACGGAGTACTTCACGGCCACGACTTCCGTCATCATAGAGATAGATGACAATATGGGCTGCCTTATTTACAAGACACCAGAATCCCCATCAGCATCCAACCTTACCTTTCTTAGAAATGCCTTTCTGACTCTTGTCTGCATACGTCTGCTTGTTCTTAAGTTTCAGCTGGGCTGTAAGATCGTTTATACTAGAAATAAGTTTATCCATCTTACGAGCGTCTTCCTCATGAGCGGTCTTTAGTTCGTCTATCTTCTTTGAATCAGACTCATGCATCGACTTAAGCATATCGAGAGTATCCTGCAGATTCTTGATGAAGGCATCTTTTTCAGCTATTGTCCGGTCGCGTTCCTCCTTCTGCTGAAGCAGGAATTCTATATATCTGTTTTTCTCTGAATCCTCCATTGTCAGGTATGCTTTCTGAGGCGTCGAATTTCAGAAGGCTCTCGTAGCTTAAGTTCTTCCGTTTGACAAACAACCCATTGCTCATGCAGATGGTTACAGCGATACGGACTGACTCTTTGGAAGGGGCTTGATCCTCTGAAGCACCCTGCTTGGTTTCCGAAGTTGGAACTCCAGACACTTGGATTGGGTGTATTCGCTTGTGTGTATCCCTGAACCATTTGTTAAACTCGTTTACCGGTACGCCTTGTTTAAGGCAACGCTCGGGCTTTGCACGCTTGGCTAGTCCAAGAACTCCTCAATGGAGAGGTTGTAAGGTAGACCCTCACTCTGATATAAACGCTCGAACTTGTTCGCTTGCTACCAAAGGGACGCAAGAACCAGCATTTTTCAAAGTCTTTGCTACTGAACATAATCTTATTTTTATAATGTCAGTGCAAAGGTATATCATTTCACTTTTTCATGCAATACGTCAAAATTGGCTGCTTACTGAACAATTGAACAAACTTCTTGAAAGGTATTCCAAACTGCCTACTGGCAAAATATTTATGAAGGAAAAAACCAGATGAAACAAAAAAAGAATGGTACTGCAATTCTCGTTAAGAACTCCAAGAGGTCTGGAAATATATAATGCTTTACCCTACCTACATGTATTCCTACTACTAAGAAAGACATAATCAATTTTCCAACATCAAGCATGGGGTATGTACTAATGTTCTTATTTCCCAACATTTCTCCTTCTATTCAGTTTATACTTTCTATACAGAATTCTACATCTCTTTAGTAAATCAAATTTAAAGATACAATAATCTATGACTTCGAACCGACTTGTTGTTGAAAAGGTATGGATTCGTTTCTCACCGTTCAATCCCTGTAACTTAACTTTTTCTACATCTAACCTACCACAGATTGTGTCTTTTATCTCTCCATCTATAATTTCAAAGTCCCGCCAAATGATACCCTTACCATACATTTCTACCGAATCCTGCGAAGGTCTTAACAATTTGCCATCATTTTGAAAAAAACAGCCTGCAGGACGGCCTGAGTTAGTAGGGTAAGGTATTGAGGCAATTTCTTTACATTGTAGGTTGTCAATATCCAGTTCGTAAACAAAACTCTTATATTGACCATTCTGCTCATTCCAGGCATACATCAATAATCTTTCTCCATATTTAAACACAGTGGGATCAGCCAACCATATATCCTCAATAATATTGCACTTCTTTTTCCATGAATATGGGAAAGAGTCTGATACATACAATTCTAAAGAGCCACACTCTGCAGACTCTGGAATCATATAATAAGTGCCATCATGTTTAAAAACACACGGATATGACATATGATAATTATTGGCAATAATAATCACGGGGTCAGTCCATGTATTATTTTCCCATTCCATCACCGCCAATTCACCCTTTTGTTCTTTCTTATTAAAAGCCTCAAAAAACAAATACTGTTTTCCATCATCCTCAAATAACAGAGGATCTGCATACCAATATTTCTTTGTATTAGGTAATGGAATAAATGGTTCATCATAATCAAATGGCCAATGCTCTTTTTTTAGTCTATATGCCATTTGCCATGAACCAGAGATGAACAGCTTTTTATATAAACTCGTAAACGTCATAAATATATTACTATAAAATTCATAAAACATTAATAGTTATAATCTATATTGTTTTCTTTATAAAATCTTTTATAAAAATTTCTCTTCTCTTCGTTAGAAAATTCACTGCAATATTTCTTTGCTCGGTAATAGTTTTCATATGAGCAAAGGACACTATAATCTGAGTTGTTAATCATTTTCTCAATTATATATGAAATCTTCTCTACATCCCTTGCCGGTGCGATACAATCACTTCCAATTTGTTCACCAATAGCTGTTTCCTTTGAACCGACTACCATACAGCCCCTGCTCATAGCCTCTATAATAGCTCTCCCTAATGTTTCGGCGAGCGTCGGCATAACTAAAATATCAATTTCATCTAACCAGTTTAAAACATCCTGATGATTCATATAACCGTCGAAGAAAACATTATCCACAATACCTAAAGACCGCGCTTTTTGTTTTCGCTTCTCGTCGGACGTGCCTCCTCCCAAAAAACGAACTTCAATATTATACCCTTTCTTGATTAATTTTGCAGCAACCTCGATTAGAGTATCATGTCCCCTATACTCTGCATTCGTCCTCCCTATCAAACCTAAAATGAAATGAGATGATTGATTCTTTGATTTAATCCTCTCTATTCTTTTGTCTAAAACTTCTTTGGGCACATTGTCAAGCACTACATCCGGACATCCAATTTGCTTTGCTTTACTAGGGTACCTTTCTTGAAGGTAGTTCTTAGATACATATATTATGTATTTAGCCCGCATATGATAATACTTGGCGAGAAGTTCCATAGGTATAGCAGCAAGCTTGTATTTAATGCTTCCCCCATGGTGTATTAGTGAAGTCCATGCATAAGTTCCCGACTCTATGACAAAAGGTTTTTTATATTTCAAAGCATAATGGCAACCTATATATGCCTCAATGAGTGTCATTTTAACATAAACGCAATCACACTCTTTAATTTCATTTTTAATTATCTTAACCTTTTCATTAAACGAAAGGTCACTAGGATAGAGATGTACCTTTAATCTATTAGAGACATTTAATTCCTTCAATTTACTAATATCATAATCTGAGGGGTTCGCTCTCCAAGCAAGAATTGTTACATCCCCCATTTGATATAAATTATTATGATAAAGCTCGTTATTTGACGACCCCACATTATACAACTTTCCGTCACTTTCCAGGAAATGGGTTTCTCTGATAATTAACATCCTATAATTCTTTAAAGTTATATCTCTTTAACTTATTGTACTCTCGGCATTATAATCTTACCAATCAATAAATCAGCCACTTTTAATGCTTCGCTAAGATTAACTTTCTTAGGAATATCAACACTAAACCTATTCTTTACCTTTTCAATTAATTCATCCGTATATATCAAACATCCATCCTCTACATTCTCAATACCATCACAATAAATGGAATTACGATTCACCTGCTCCATTTCTTCAAGAGAATAATTCGGAGCCATATATCCCTTCACTTCCTCTCCAGTTCCATCTATGATGAAAGGATAACCACCAATATGGCCATCAACGCCAGGAGTATGAATCTTTATAGCCTTCTTCTCACGAATAGCAGACAGAATGCTATAGATAATATCAAAGTTGCTGGAAGCGTTCATCATGTTACGCTTCTGGTCTGTAGGCATAGGAATACCACAGGCCTTATAAACCTCATCGTGGTTGATGTCGAGTTCCACACCCTGGTACTTAATGCTCAGCAGGAGCTTTACACCTTCCGTATGGCCTTCTTTACTAATTACCACATCATGGAAGTGACTTGCCACAAGCGTAATATCAATATCATTCAAGTTCTCAATGCCAAACTTCTCTGCCACAAAGAACTTTATACGAGGAATCAGGTGGTTCAGATTACCACTACCAAAGTCAAAGTAAGGCATACCTGCACTCTTCAGCCAAGGAATCACTGCATCGGAATATGAAGTATTGATGCTGATCGCATTGCAATCTGCCTTTCCGTATGCCTCCATAATGTTCTTACCAAGGAGTACGGACATAGGGCTCCAAATACCGTATGCACGAAGGTTGGACCAGGATATGGTTCCATACTTCAAGCCAGCATAGAGGCGACTACTGTTCACTATGAAGTCCGGTTGAATCTTTCTCAAAGCAGCTTCAATTGAAGCAACGTCCTTGAAGTCACAACCTCCTTCAACCACAATCTCACTACGCATCTGCCTGCGAATAGTTGCTGCAGTACGGATGATATTCACATCCTGCTGCATCTTCTCAGCATTACGCCCTACTACAACCAGTTTTAAGTGAGGATCTGCTAACGATACCAGATAGTCTAGCAGATAGCATCCAACACTACCCAAGCCAAAGATGGCTATGGTTATCTTCTCACCTCCGTCTAATTTCTTCTTAAGGAGGTTCAGCTTCTCGTTTAACGTCTTCATTTGCTTAATGCTTTGATTGCCTCACGGTAGTCTGCCACGGTATTGCAGTTGAACCAGAGGTTGATTCTTACTATGTTTAATTGTGTACTCTTATATGCGCCAAAGTACTTTTGGATAATTTCCAGGTTGGTTCCTTGCTCCTGTTCAGGAGTCAAGAACTGACAAATCTCCCTCACCCTACTGGGAATCATAAACTTCCACATCTGGCCGGAATTATAGATGGCCGTGAAAGGCTCATGAATCTCTAGATAAGAATGGCTGGTATCGTAAATGTAATGAGGATAGTTGCTTGCATCAAAGTAGAGTGCAACAGCCTTGTTGGAAAGAATAGGCTCATTATTCACAGAGATAACATCTTTCTTGGAATTGAGGATTTTCACTACGCTCTCCGTGTCAAAGAACAAATCTCCTTCAATAAAGGTAATCTCATCCGCTTTTTCCGAAACCACCTCAATTCCTTTCAGCAGACTATATCCAGAACCATAATCGTGATAATGGTCGTTATATACCAACTTCATCTTATGGTTCACATCCTTCATCTCATTGCGGATGAACTTTTCCAAGTCCTCATACTTGTAACCACCCACCACTACAATCTCGTCCACCAAGTCAAAGGCTTTATGAACTTGCAGACTAATTAAGGAGTTTGCAGGAGAGTCCTCATAGTAGAGGCACTTCAGTACATCTTCCTTTGTATCCTTATTGAAGCGGCTGGACATACCGGCCACTGTGATAATTAAACTTTTCATTTTTTATTATAACCTATAGGAGTATCACCGAAATCAATGTAAGATACAGGAGCATGTTGTTGCCTTTTCTCCTCAGGAGGTAAAACCATATAGTCATCATAAGTATACTTCAGTATAGCATCATAGTCTTTTGTTCCCCAAAACTTATGTCCTTCAAATTCATATTCTTCTCTCTCAAGGAACCATTTTTTAGGCATCCCGTATCTAACCTTAATGGGATTATGTATATATAATTTCCCAATAGCTGGGAATAAAAGATTTCGTACACGATTTGGTGTACTATTATTACTCCTTCTTCTATAAATATCAAGCCACTTGAAAACTCGATCAACCGATATATGAGAAATCAATGAAAACCACAACTTTTTGATGCCTTTCTCCTGATTTTTTCCTACCTCCGACCATAATACTTTCCTACAACAATAGCAGAAAAAATCCTGAATTATTTGGCCTGGTGTAGATAATGGGACATCATCAAGTGGAAAAATATCGATAAAAATACCGGTTTTATTTTTTAAATGTTCCTGCCCAAGTCTAATATATGTAGTTCCTGTACGACGTACCTTAGTATAGCCCCAACGATATTCCGGGTCTGTTTCATGGTCTTGAACATAGCATATATCTGGATTTATGTCACTAAGGACTGATTTAAATTTCTCATAGTCTTCTCGCAACATTGCAATGTCTGCATCATCATCCCAAGGAATATACCCCTTATGGCGGATAGCGCCTAGTAAAGTACCACAAAAAATGACATAGTTTATATCATTTTTTCTACATACTCTATCAACTTCTGTTAATACTTCTAATCCGACTAATTGCATACGTCGGAACTCCTCTGACGTTAATATGCGTCTTTCCATAATTTTATTTTTTTTAATTCTAATAACCACTTATTATAAGCCCTACGCTTTAAATGAATTCCGTCAACAGTCATGTCCTTCTGTAACTTACCATCTCGTTCATATACAGCGTATAAATCAATACACCTAAGATTATACATTTTTACCAAAGAGATAATCTCGGTATTGCATGCAATAATCTGACAATTATTACAACTTATTGAATAATCTTCGTTATTAACTGGTAGCATAGTTTGGCAGATAAGTTCCGCTTCTGGTACACTATTCTTAACCTGCTCTAAAAGCTCTGCATATCTTTTCTTAAAATCATCTGATGTGCATGTTGCTACATCATTAATCCCAGCCATTAAAAAGACCACCTTAGGTTCAAGTATCTTCAGCAACTCTACTCTATCTATCATCCCCTGAATGTCATCACCTCTCAACCCAAGGTTGCAAACAGTCTTATTATAATACTCCGTTGAGAAATCCCCATAGTACGTCAATGAATCACCAAAAAAGACGATATCTGCCTTAGTTTTCATTTGCCTCAGAGAATTAGTCCAGGCTTGAAGGCATTTCTCTACAGTAACGCTCATTACTCCACATCTTCTTATTTTAATCCAGACTCGACTGTTGATGTATCTGCTGGGCTTTCAGCAAATCATCAACACCATCCACCTCACTCCAGTTCTTACCTGTTATATCCTCTGCATAGAGCTGAAAATCATGAAACATAATCATCTGCACCAACGAGTCTTCAAAGAACTGGTCGTACATGTTGTTATGTATCATGCTGTCAATCTCGCGCTTTAGCAGACGAGCGGAAACAGCATCGAGTTTTGTCATACAACAATATTTAGCAGTGAAGTTTTCCAACCTATTACTCATCACCAATACTTGTCCATCCTTTGTTACGGCATTATAAGTGCCAGGCTTTATACAAGAACTATCAACCAAAACATAAGGGCGGTTAGTTTCTTTGACGAGATAACTTTCAACTATTTCATCACTAAATACAGCATCTCCATGAACAATAGTCACATTCTCACGCTCCATATACTGACGGGCAAACCAAACAGAAGATATAGAGTTGGTAACCTCGTAGAAGGGGTTGACAACAAACTTACAGTTCTCATCAGCGAGTTCTTCTCGAATCAAATCAGAGAGATAGCCAATGACAACAACAATTTCTGCATTCTTGTCGTATTGACGAATACTACGAACCATACGTTGAAGCACTGTTGTATGTTCATCAAGACGAAAAGAAGTCTTAGGATATTTTAATGTGAGAGGCTGAAGATTACGTCCCTTGCCAGCCGCTAATATAATATATGTGTTCATACTATATACCTTTCACTATTTCTTTATAATATCACCTGTGTAACTCTCAAATTTATTCACATCAACACCTTGTTCTTTATACATCTCAAGTGCCATGGTGCTGTAATCCTTAGCGTATGTGTACCAACGAGTCTTATGCGGTTCCGGGTCTTGACCCTTAGACTCCTTAAGCATACTCCAATGCATATAAAACCAACCAGAAATAGCGATATATGCATAGAAATGGCGTTTCTGAACGGGGGTTGGTTCGTGCCTATAGTAAGTAAAGAGAATTCTATCCACTTCTTCTATTGTATGGATACCGCCTGCAATATAAGAACCTATATCGAAACCAGGATCTCCATAGCCTCCGTATTCCCAGTCAGACAAATATATTTCATCTTGGTTAATCAAGAAATTGACGTCGCGAGCATCACCATGAGTATAGCACTGACGAATACCATCTGTCTGCGCCAATCGATATAACCTGTAAATATTATCTCTAAGACTTTCAAAATTATCAAAATGTCCATAAGCTTCAGGTGAAGTTTTTGATTTGATTTCCTCGGCCTTTTTGATGACATCGAAATTCCATCTCACACGACAAGGAGCCTCATGAAGCTGACGCAGGAGCATCACACCTCTTACCATGTCATTAAGATTGTGATAATCATAATCGTAGTGCTCAATGAAACGAGCAATTTTCCAGCCTGTCTCTACATCCATCGCTATGACTGTTGTGTCAATGCCTACATCCTCCACTACCTTCTGCATGATGGTCTCACGTCCTCTTTCTACCAGTATTTCTGAACCGAGACCAGGATGGCGATAGATATATTTCCCTCCATTCAAACGGAACGAAAGCACAATGTTTGTCATACCAGCCTGTACTGGTACCAACTCTTCTACATCTTCCTCTTTACAAAAAAACACTTTTGTTATATTTGAGAGGACTAAATGGCGAATCTCCTCTGTGAAAACACCGCCTGTTGTCTGAATATTCTCCATATCATTCGTAGCTTAGTAATGCTTGATCTATAAACCTGTGAAAATTACGATACGCAGGAAGAAAGAAGAATCCATCATCGTCACCCACGCTACCTTTATATAGTCCCCATCCGAACCAGTAGAAAGCACAGAGTGCTATATATGCCCACCAGTGGCGATGCTCGTCTGGGGTGAGTTCGCGCTGAAAATACTCACGCATAAACATTTCTATCTGTTCGTCAGTATAGTCGTAGCGGCAAAAGAAACATGCCAAATCGTTGGCAGGGTCATTCATGCCTGCATATTCCCAATCTATCAGGTAAAGGTCACCGTCTTTTGTTGCCAAATAGTTTGGCTCATAAGTATCATTATGACAGATGACGGGTTTGATTCCCATACGTTCTGCATCAGCTTTCAGAATCATAGAAAGTTTCCTAGCTTTTGCTATCTCGTCCGCAAATTCAACCAGTAGGTTACCTTTGGTAAGGGAGGCTATTTTCATCAACTTAATACCCTCCTCGAAATCATCGAAGGTTTTAACAGGTTGATCCACTACCACTGCATGCATCTTCCGAAGATATTCCATGCCTTTCTTGAGTTGGTTGGGGTGTTTGCGGAAGTCACATTCCACCATGTCTTGAACACAGTATGAGAGTTTCCACCCTGTCAGTTCCATCGTGATGACGCTCTTATCGACCTCTAACACTCTTGCTTTCATCTGTGAGAACATCTCAGCCTCACGGTTAATCAAGTTGCCTGCAGTACCCCCTGGATGACGATAGACATATTGTGTGCCCTCAACGGTAAAACGGAAACTGACATTGGTTAAACCCGCATTTATCACATTGATGTCAGTAATACCATTAGGATGACAATGAAGTGTATTGCATATGTTTGAGATAATCTCGGAGTCAACATTGTAGAGAAAGTCGGAATCAAACTGGCGGAGGTCATCAATCGTATTGAATTCGAGTATTTCGCCCTCACTAAATTTCTTAATATACAGTGTCAACTGATGATGGTGGCGTTGGAAATATTCTTCCCAGAAGAGTGATGAAATACGGAAATCCTTTATCTCTTTCTCCATCAACACTCTGAATTTCTTGGAGAAGCCTTCGTTGAAATATGCATGCCCCACCATACTCATCTGACAATTTCCACCAATATTAACTCTGGTGATGACATCGGCATCGGAGTATTCTACAGAAAACTCACCAAACCTTCCTTCTCTGTATGTACAGGCATGGTAAGATATGTTTTCTGTGTTATCATCCAAGAATGGATTATTGATAAAGTAATGGTCTGCATAGCACAAATAGGTATTCTGAAGATACTCTCTAGCCACATAGACGGAGTAAAGGTTTCCCTTCACTCCAAAGCGATTGTTGACTATCAACTTCAGCCCCGGATATTTCTGCTCAAGATAAAAGAATTTCTCCTTCATGTAGCCGACTACCACATAGATCTCTGTAACACCCGCCTCTCGGAGTTGTTCAATCTGGCGTTCTATGAGTATCTCACCCTTTACACGGAACAACCCCTTCGGACGTTCGTACGTAAATGGAGCAAAACGACTCGACTTGCCTGCTGCCAATATGATGGCATTCCTGTTCATCATTATTTAGAGTGTGCTTGGTCGTATAATACATAGCCCTCGAAGAGTTTTAGGTCTTCAGGGGTGGTAATCTTGATATTCGTCTGGTCACCCTTTGAAAAATAGATGGGCCATTTCAATTCAGCCATCAGAGATGTGGTATGCGCTTCAATGTAGTCAAACAGGTGCTTCTCTTCTACCTTTCGGTAAAATTCCACAATATTCCTATAGAGAAAACTCTGTGGCGCAGAGAGTGTTTTGAAAGTATCGC
>OCTW011456845.1_pt1 | contig 19327 bp, 16 predicted proteins | sample 1539671 | NCBI WGS metagenome assembly OCTW01 (sample SAMN02144230, study PRJEB22623) | gut metagenome | biome: sheep rumen | host: Ovis aries | place: New Zealand
TCAGTAATCTTATTTTACACTGAGGTATTTTTTTCTCAACCTTCTTTCTGGGAATTCCCTATATTTGAATTATACAGGAAGCTCTTTTAATCTTCTTAACAATCTGATTTATTCAATATTCTGTATCTGCTCTCTGACTTTCTCAATCTCTGTCTTAAGTTCGATTCCGATATTGGAAGTCTCCAGATCATTCGCTTTCGAAAGAATCGTATTCGCTTCACGGTTCATCTCCTGTGCAATGAAATCAAGCTTACGTCCGATTCCACTGTCATCAGACTGAAGGGTTGCCTTCATATGTTCCACATGACTTCTCAGGCGTACCACTTCTTCATCGGTACAGATCTTGTCCGCAAAGATCACGATCTCTGATGCGATCCGTCCCTCATCGATCTGTGTGTCCTCCAGAAGTTCTTTTACTTTTCCTTCCAACTTTTCTCTATACTCCGCAATGATCTTCGGTGCACGTTCTTCAATCTGTCCGACCAGTTCAAGCATACCGTCCAGCTTCGCGATCAGATCCTTCTTCAGATTCTCTCCCTCTACGGTTCTGGTCTGTACGAACTGTGCGATCGCACCATCCAGTGCTTTCTTAAGTCCTTTCCACAGTTCTTCTTCATCATCCATCTTCTCTTCCATTGTGAGGACTTCCGGATAACGGGACAATGTGGATACACGGATGTCATTCTCCAATGAGAATTTTTCTTCCATCATTTTAAACTTTTCCAGATATTCTGCTGCCAGTGTCTCATTGTATTTTAAAGAGACCTGACTCTCTGAAAAGTCTTCATATGTAATAAAGATGTCCACCTTTCCACGATGAACACTTTCCTTTAAAAGGCTTCGAATGGCACTTTCAAAAAAATTAAGCTTCTTCGGCATACGGATATTGGCATCCAGATAACGATGATTCACTCCCTTCATCTCAACCGTGAATTTACGTTTCTCATCAGCCGCTTCGCAGCGTCCGAATCCTGTCATACTCTTAATCATGATATGATCCTCTTCTTATTCATTATTTAAAATAAACCAGCATTTATTATAAGACATTTGGCAAAGTTCGTCAACTATGCTATACTAGACAAATATGAAATTCTGTAAGGAAAGGAAGGTCTTTTTATGGCTTTTGACGGAATCACAGTCGCAGCAGTCGTTCAGGAATTAGAACATACCCTGGTCGGCGGACGTATCTCCAAGATCGCCCAGCCGGAAAATGACGAACTGCTTTTAACAATAAAAGGAAATGAAGGACAAAAAAGGCTCTATATCTCTGCCAGTGCTTCTCTTCCACTTATCTATTTAACCAACGAGAATAAACCAAGTCCGATGACGGCTCCGGGATTCTGCATGCTCCTGCGCAAGCATATCGGAGGCGGCCGAATCACCGCAGTCTCCCAGCCGTCACTCGAGCGTATCATCCACCTGGATATTGAGCATCTGGATGAGATGGGTGACTTGTGCAGGAAAAAACTGATCATCGAGATCATGGGAAAACACAGCAACATTATTTTCTGTGATCTGAACGGACGCATCATCGACAGTATCAAGCACGTCTCTGCACAGATGAGTTCGGTACGTGAAGTATTGCCGGGACGCGATTACTTTATTCCGGATACGATGTCGAAAAAGAATCCTCTGACGGCTACGCAGGAAGAATTCATTTCGGCAATCCTTGCAAAACCGATGCCGGTATCCAAAGCAATCTATTCCAGCATGACAGGTATCAGCCCGGTCATTGCCGAAGAGATCTGTTATCTTGCAGGTGTGGACTCTTCCATGACGGCGCATGATCTTTCCGAAGATGTACTGACACATCTGTACCGTCAGTTTACCTATTATATGGAGGACGTAAGACAGGGAAATTTCCATCCTTCTATTTATTATAATGGAAATGCACCAAAGGAATTCAGCGCCCTTCCGGTCACACATTTTAACGAATATACAAAAAAAGAGTTCTTTTCCATCTCGGAAGTCCTCTATACGTATTATTCCACACGTAACACACTGACCAGAATCCATCAGAAAAGTGCAGATCTCCGGCACGTTGTCCAGACAGCACTGGAACGGAACCGCAAAAAATACGATCTTCAGTCCAAGCAGTTAAAGGGAACGGAAAAGCGTGACAAATATAAAGTTTACGGAGAACTGATCAATACTTACGGCTATAATCTGGAACCGGGATCAAAAGAACTGACTGCCCTGAATTATTATACCAACGAAGAGATTACTATCCCGCTTGATCCGACACAGACTCCGGGCGAGAATGCGCAACGTTATTTTGCAAAATACAACAAACAGAAGCGTACATTTGAAGCATTGACGGAGCTGATCCAGGAAACTGCCGATGATATCCAGTATCTGGAATCTATCAGCAACGCACTTGACATTGCTCTGAGCGAAGCGGATCTTGCCCAGATCAAAGAGGAACTGATGCAGAGCGGCTATATCCGCAGAAAACATACAAAGAAAAAAGTTAAACTGACCAGCAAACCAATGCATTACATTTCCAGTGATGGTTATGATATGTACGTTGGAAAGAACAACCTGCAAAATGAAGAACTTACTTTTTCTTTTGCCAATGGCAATGACTGGTGGTTCCATGCAAAGGGTGCTCCGGGATCTCACGTTATCGTCAAAAGCGGCGGGGATGAACTTCCGGACCGTACCTTTGAAGAAGCAGGTCGTCTGGCCGCTTACTATTCTAAGAATCGTGGTGCTGACAAAGTAGAGATCGACTACATTCAGAAAAAACACGTTAAGAAACCAAACGGTGCAAAACCGGGATTCGTCGTTTACTATACAAACTATTCACTCGTCATCGATTCTGATATATCGAATATAAAAAATGTGCAGGATTAATTCCTGCACATTTTTGCCTTCTTATTCATATATTGCAAATAGACATATCCTGTCACGTCTGCCAGGAACCATCCAATCGGAATTGACCACCAGATTGCAATCACTCCAATCGACTTTATCGGTGCCAGTGTATAAGAAAGCAGCACTCTCGTTCCAAGCGAGATCACCGTCAGCACCACCGACATCTCCGGTCTTCCGACCGCTCTGTAATACCCATACCACAAGAACAGAATACCGATTCCACAGTAAAATGCTCCTTCGATATGCAGATACTCTACCCCGACGCGGATGATCTCATGTTCACTGCCGTCGATAAATGCCAGCATCAGATATCTGGCACCAAAGTAGATCAGCACCGACGCACAGATACAGAATGCCGCTGATACCGTTACTGCACTACGGACACCTTTCTGTACTCTTTTTTCCTTTCCGGCTCCCCGGTTCTGGGAAATGAAGATAGAAAATGCATTTGCAAATTCCTGCGCCGGCATATAAGCAAATGAATCAATCTTCACAGCCGCTGCGAATGCCGCCATGACTGCGGTTCCAAAGCTGTTGACCAGACCCTGTATCATCAGGATTCCAAAATTCATCACTGACTGCTGGATACTTGACGCAGCCGAATAGCGCACCACTTCTCCCATTACACTTTGGCTTTCCTTTATTCTTTCCGGCCGCAGGGAAAAACGTAATTCCGGCATTTTCATCCATGTATAAATACAGATTCCAATCCCGGATACAATCTGGGATATGACTGTCGCGATCGCCGCGCCTTTGATTCCCATACGGATTCCATACACCAGTGCAAGATCCAGCACAATATTCAGTCCCGAAGAAATTCCCAGGAATACCAGTGATACCACCGAATCTCCCGCCGCTCTTAGCAGAAACGAAAAGTAATTATAAAGAAAAACAAAAAAGATGCCCCAGAATATATACCATACATATTCCTGCATCATTCCATAAATGTCCTCCGGTATCTGAAGAATATTCAGGATCGGTTTCATACACACAAACACAACAATGTTCATCACGATCGTCACGATTCCAATAAAGGAAAATGATGCCGTCATTTCATATTGCAGCCGCGCCGTATCCCGTTTTCCGATTGAATAAGAAAATAATGATCCGCTTCCCATACACATTCCGATCAGCACCGAAGTCAGAAATGTCATCAGACTGTATGCCGAGCCTACTGCCGCCAGAGCCCCCGCCCCAAGCGCCCTTCCGACAATCAGCATGTCCACAATATTATAACACTGCTGCAGCAGGTTCCCCAAGATCATAGGACCTGCAAACAGCAGCATTGTCTTTGTCACATTTCCGGTTGTAAGATCTTTTTTCAAATCTTATCTGGTTCCTGCCAGGTAATCGATAAACTGCTGGGCGGTTCTTCCGGATAATCCTCCGTGGCTTAATTCCCACTTGTTTGCTTCCAGCAATAATTCATCATCCGGCATATCAATTCCGTTCTTCTTTGCCAGTTCACGTACGATCTCCTGGAACTGCTTCTTATCCGGTTTTCCAAAGTAGATCGTAACACCGAATCTTGCCACCAGGGACAGCTTCTCCTGAACAGTATCATTTGTATGAAGTTCTTCATCTCTGTCTTCTTTATCTTTGAATGTCTCACGGATCAGGTGTCTTCTGTTCGAAGTTGCATAGATTAGTACGTTATCCGGCTTCTTCTCGAGTCCGCCTTCGATCACTGCCTTCAGGTATTTATATTCAATCTCAAACTCTTCAAAAGAAAGATCGTCCATGTAAATGATGAATTTGTAATTACGGTTCTTGATCTGTGCGATCACATCATTCAGATCCTTAAACTGGTGCTTGTATACTTCGATCATACGAAGTCCCTGATCGTAATACTGATTCAGGATTGCTTTGATGGAAGACGATTTTCCTGTTCCGGCATCACCGAATAACAGACAGTTATTGGCTTTCTTGCCTTCTACAAATGCTTTTGTATTATCGATCAGCTTTTTCTTGGCAATCTCATATCCGACCAGATCATCCAAATGTACGTGTGCGATCCTCGTGATCGGCTCGATCAATGCCCCTTCTTCTGTATGTGCGATACGGAACGCTTTGTGAAGTCCTAGCTTTCCTACACCAAATTCCTTGTAGAACTGTGTCATGATATCCTTGAATTCTACCGCGGTCTCAGTTTCTGCAAGTGCTTTGCTCAGATCACAGATACGGTCGCGGATTCTCTGATTGAACACACTTCCGTGTCCGCTGGTTCCGACATAATCATGTAACATAGAGATACAGTCAACACCCATCACATTCTCCAGATCTGCAAAGTCATAATCAAATAATTCTTTGAAGATTTCAAAATCATGCAGTGCAACCTGGTTGATACTTCCGTCTACCGGTCCTACGATCTCACAGGAGGTACTGTAAGCATTCTCATGACTTGCCATCAGGTAAGTCAGATAATTATGCCAGAGATCTCCCTCGAATCCGTGGCTTACAGCCATCTCCAGAATCTCGTTGACCGCATCATATAACAGTCCCTTCATATCTTCCATGTTATAGTAATCATTCTGATAATTCTCCATTAAGAATGTCATATCCTGAAGGATCTGTCCTTCCTCCATATGTTTATATAACATCAGCTCATTTGTTCTCATTTGTCATTCCTCCAATTTTATATCCGACCTGCTATGCCTAGTAATTTCCAAGAATTCTTAAATTTCTTCCCTCTTCACGAAGTCCCCTGATTGCATTTTTCACTGCAGGATCCGCAAGATTTCCCTCGAAATCAATAAAGAAGCGGTATTCCCAGCTTTTTCCTTCCATCGGCCGGGATTCAATTTTTGTCATATTCAGATCATTATACGCAAAATGTGAAAGCAGATGATAAAGAGAACTGCTTTCATGAGGGAGCTCCAGACAAATGCTTATCTTCTTCGCATCTTTTAAGAATACTTTCTGGTTTGTGATAACGATGAATCTGGTCGAATTATTCTTTTCATCATTGATACTATCTGCAAGCACAGAAAGTCCGTATACAGATGCCGCATAAGCACTGCATACAGCCGCCTGATGTTTATCCTGGTCTTCAAGTATCTTCTTTGCAGCAAGTGCGGTATTCGCTACACTGATCTGCTGCCAGTCTCCGTGTTCTCCCAGAAAATGTGATGCCTGCATAAGTGCTTCCGCCTTGGAATATACACGTTCGATCTCAGATATATCTGTTCCCGGTAATCCTGACAATGTATTTTTGATCGGGATGATCGTCTCTCCGACAATATAATTTTCAAATTCTACCAGAAGGTCATAGATTTCATTCACTGCTCCGGCTGTTGAATTTTCAATCGGAAGTACTGCATAATCTGCCGCGCCTTCTTCAATTGCCTCCATTGCCTCCCGGAATGTATGTACATGATAGCTGTTACATCCTTTTCCAAAATAATGTTCCATTGCCGCCTGACTGTAAGCCCCTTCTGTCCCCTGGAACACTACCCTTGCTGTATCCTTATCCAGTGAATCAATGCCGATAAACGGAAGTCTTCCAAGTGCACCTGCTTCTACAAGCTGCTTGTACTGTAATTTTCTACTGATCGCAAGAAGCAGTTCATATACTTCTCCGATTCCTTTTTTATTAAAGTCTGATGAAACTTTTCCCATCACTTCTGCTATTTTATTCTTTTCACGCTGACAGTCAAATGTTTTATAACCATTTTTAATCTTACAGGTCCCGAGATCCTCACAAATCTTCATTCGCTTTTCATAAAGATCCGTAATCTGATCATCAACATCACTTAACTGCGTTCTAAGTTCTTCCAATGATGTCATTTACTCTCTCCTTTGTGTATATTATGCAGGAAATCTGCGTATCTATTAAATTATAATACATTCCAAAAATAAAATCTACCCATCTTGATTTGAAAAAATCATCGAAAAATTTTTCAAGACATTGAAAATCATCGTTAAATATTATATGATGTATGAAAGATTTGAAAACGGAGGTAAAACCATGAATACTTTAGAATGTATCAAAACAAGAAGAAGCATTCGCAAATTCAAGCCTGATCCTGTAGATCACGCAACTTTAGAATCCCTGATCGGTGCAGCATCTTATTCTCCTTCCTGGAAGAACACTCAGATCACTCGATATATCGCAATCGAAGATTCTTCTATTCTTGATAAAATCGTTACTGATTACACCCCAGATTTCAACGCAAAAATCATAAAGCAGGCACCAATGCTTATTGCAGTTACTTTCAAAAAAGGGCGCTGCGGTTTTGAACGCGACGGTTCCTACAGCACCAAAAAAGAAGACCGCTGGCAGATGTTCGATGTCGGTGTTGCAAGTCAGACACTTTGCCTTGCCGCTCACGAAGCTGGTCTTGGAACTGTAATCATGGGCATCTGGGATGAAGACGGCATCACCGATCTTTTACATATTCCGGAAGATCAGGAGCTTGCTGCTCTCATCGCCATCGGATATCCTGATATTGATCCTGATGCACCTAAGAGAAAATCTGTCGATGATTTATTAACTTATTTATAAAACAGGAGGTTTTGACATGAGACACTTATTAAGTCCACTGGATTTTTCTGTGGAAGAACTTGACAATTTAATGGATCTTGCAAAAGATATCGAGGCAAATCCGAAAAAATATGCACACGCATGTGAAGGCAAAAAGCTTGCCACTCTTTTCTATGAACCGAGCACACGTACCAGATTAAGCCATGAAGCAGCTATGATCAATCTGGGTGGCAGCGTTCTTGGTTTCTCATCCGCAGATTCAAGTTCTGCTTCCAAAGGGGAAAGTGTAGCAGATACGATTCGTGTAATTTCCTGCTTTGCAGATATCTGTGCAATGCGCCATCCAAAAGAGGGTGCCGCTATGGTTGCAAGCCAGCATGCCACAATTCCGGTGATCAATGCCGGTGACGGTGGACACCAGCATCCGACCCAGACACTTACAGATCTGCTTACAATCCGTTCTTTAAAAGGTCGACTCGATAATATGACAATCGGATTATGCGGCGATCTGAAATTCGGCCGTACCGTACACTCTCTGATCCATGCACTGGTACGTTATCCGGGGATCCGTTTTGTTCTGATCTCACCGGAAGAATTAAAGCTTCCAAGCTATATCAAGAACGATGTATTAGACCGTCAGAATATTCCTTACGAAGAGGTAGTACGACTGGAAGATGCCCTTCCTGATCTGGACATTCTTTACATGACCCGTGTTCAGAAAGAACGTTTCTTCAACGAAGAAGATTATGTACGTATGAAAGACTTCTACATCCTGGACAACAAGAAAATGGAGCTTGCGAAAGATGATATGTATATTCTCCATCCACTCCCAAGGGTAAATGAAATCGCCACAGAAGTAGACAATGACCCAAGAGCTGCTTATTTCAAACAGGTACAATATGGTGTTTACATCCGTATGGCACTGATACTTACACTTTTGGAAATTGAAGTTTAGGAGGAAGATAACAATGGTAAAAAATACATTAACTGTCGGACGTATTGAAGAAGGATTTGTTCTGGATCATATCCAGGCAGGGCGAAGCATGGATATCTATAAATACCTGCATCTGGATAAACTGGACTGCTGCGTTGCAATCATAAAAAATGCAAAAAGTAATAAAATGGGAAAGAAAGATATCATGAAAATTGAGTGCCCGATCGACTTTATGGATCTGGACATCCTCGGTTTTATCGATCATAACATTACCGTAAATATTATAAAAAATTCTGAGATCGTAGACAAAAAAACTCTCCATCTGCCTCACGAAATCCGCAACGTGATTCACTGCAAGAATCCTCGCTGCATCACTTCGATCGAGCAGGGACTGGATCATGTCTTCGTACTTACAGATCCTGAAAAAGAAGTTTACCGCTGTAAATACTGCGAAGAAAAATATGACGGAAGACGCAAATAAAGCAAAAAATACCGCCTGATAATTAATATCAGACGGTATTTTTATATTCATTCAAATTGCAAGCAAAACGATAAGCCGGGTTATGTCGTTGGGTAATCATCTTTCTAGACCCATCGTTACCAATGGGTTCAAGCAACCTACCTAAGACGTGACGGGCCGCCACATTGTCTTTATCCGGTCTTGCTTCGAATGGGGTTTACATATGCCCCTGCTGTTACCAGCAAGGCGGTAGTCTCTTACACTGCCCTTCCACCCTTACCAGAATTATATTCTGGCGGTATATTTCTGTTGCACTATCCTTGGAGTCGCCTCCACCGGACGTTATCCGGCATCCTGCCCTGTGAAGCCCGGACTTTCCTCACCTGCTGCCTTTCGGCATCTGCAGCTGCGATTACCTGTCTTACTTGCACTTTTTCAAAAGTGTTTATTATTATAACACTATTTATTCAAAATCTCAAATAGTTTTTACAATCCAAGAGTTAATAAGTAATTACCATTAACCCATAACTGCTTCAATATCTTCTACCGTTCTCGGAATATCTCCAGACAGATTCTCACATCCGGTATTTGTCACAAGGCAGTTATCTTCCAGGCGGAATCCAATTCCCCATTCTTCATGATAGATTCCTACATCAATGCAGAATACCATACCAGGCTCAATGAACTCCGGAGTTTTAACTACATCATGCACATCATAGCCAATATGATGTGCTCCGCCATGCCACATATAAGTACCAATCTCGTCATATGATTTTAATACTCCTGCCTGCTTCAACTGTTCACAATTATATCTGCGGATTTCAGCATCCACTTCCTTCATCTCCATACCAGGTTTTATAATAGAAAACATATGATTTGAAGTTTCCAAAGCACAATTGAACAACAATTTCTGCTTCCCACTGTATTTTCCATTACACGGCCAACCGCGTGATACATCTGTGATCAGATTATCCCACTGGGCTCCTACATCGTTCAGCACCATATCACCATTCTGCGCCTGTCCCTGATAACTGTAATAGTGAATACAGAAGTTATTCTTGCCTGTTGAGATAATAGACGGGAATCCCGGTCCTTTCGGTCCAAACTGTCCCAATGTGCGGTCGTATTCTGCTTTATACTGATATTCATACATGCCCGGCTTAGACGCTTTCATCATTGCTTCAATACCTGCTCCGGTAATCTTCTCCGCTTTCCGTAATGCCTCTATCTCACACGGCTGCTTGATCAGTCTTAATTCTCTTATAATCGCATTCGCATTACCGATTGCAAAGAACGGTACCTGCTGCTGTACATAATTCAGAAATCTCTGCGCCGGACGGTCCATCTCTTTCGCATTAATACGGAACAGATCCAGATACAGATATCCATAGTTACCACTATTCGCCAGTATTCGGAAATCTGCCTCAAATTTTTCGTTAGAACGTACATCTTCCACTTTGGATATCTCCGCCGCCTCAACCGGTTTCACGCGTACTCCTGTCCATCTCTCTGCAAACGCATCAGGCGGGAGAATATAGATACGTTCCTCCACGCTCCCTTCCGCGTCTTTGGCCGCAAGAAGCACTGCCTCCTTGCACTCCAGTCCAGTCAGATAGACAAAACTTCTGTCTGCAAAAAACGGATAATATTCGTCATTTGTCTTTATGATCTCCTCACCGGAGAATATCACAAGCAAAGAACCTGCCGGGAGCTTCGCATATAATCTTTCCCGGTTGTTTTTATGAAATTCTGCTTTCATCCTGTCATTACCTTCTTTTTTATTATTTCTCATCCATCAGATGACATGCAACCACATGTCCCGGTCTGATTTCCCTTGCCTGCGGCGTCTCCTGATGACATCTTTCTGTCGCATACTGGCATCTTCCGGCAAACCTGCAGCCTTCTTTCGGATTGATCGGACTTGGTATTTCGCCCTTGATCGGAATACGCTTATTGTTCTTCGCCTTGTCCGGATCAGCTTCCGGGATAGCTGAAAGAAGTGCTTTTGTATATGGATGCAACGGATTCGTATAAAGCTCCTCTGTCTCCGCTGTCTCCACGATCGTACCCAGATACATAACTACTACTCTGTCAGAAATATACTTAACTACACTCAGATCGTGTGCGATAAAGAGATATGTAAGCCCTCTTTTTTCCTGAAGTTCCCTCAGCATATTAATCACCTGCGCCTGAACAGATACATCCAACGCGGAGATGGGCTCATCACAGATAATAAATTCCGGATCAACAGAAAGGGCACGGGCAATACCGATACGTTGTCTCTGTCCCCCTGAAAACTCATGCGGAAATCTGGACATATGCTCCTTATTCAGACCAACCGTCTCCAGAAGTTCCTTTACCTTACCGTCTATATCTTTGCCTGCCAGTCCATGCTGTTTCAGACCTTCCCCTACGATCTCCTTAACCGTCATCCGCGGATTCAGGGATGCATATGGATTTTGAAAGATCATCTGTACCCGCTGACAAAATTTCTTCCGCTCTTCTTTATTCAGTTTGGTAATATCTTTGCCATCAAAAATTACTTCTCCCGATGTAGGCTCATACAAACGGATCATGCATCGTCCGGTTGTAGATTTGCCACATCCGGACTCTCCTACCAGTCCAACGGTTTCTCCTCTCCGGATATCAAAGCTTACATGGTCAACTGCCTTCAGGGTTGCATGTCTTCCAACATGGAAATATTTACACAAATCTTTTACTTGTACGAGAGGCTGCTGTTTATTCTCATTTTCCATTTTACACCTCTCCTTTCTTAATAACGGTCTTCTTCAGATCAGTTTCCGGTGCCATCTCATGCTGCAGCCAGCAGAAGGTAATATGATCATCCGACACCTGATATGCCTCCGGTGGAAACTGTTCACAGACATCCATACAGTATTCACATCTTGCTGCAAACGGACATCCTTTCGGCGGTGCAAAAAGATCCGGAGGTGTCCCTTCAATAGGTTTCAGTTTTTCCCCTTTTGCAGTATCCAGTTTTGCGATAGACTGCATCAGACCTTTTGTATATGGATGGGCTGTATTATAAAAGATTTCTCCAATTTCTCCTTTTTCTACCACTTTTCCGCCATACATGACAACAACCCTGTCGCAAATTCTGGAAATAACGCCAAGATCATGTGTGATCATAATGATGGAAGTTCCAAGTTTCTTGCGAAGATCCAGAAGCAAATCAAGGATCTGAGCTTCAATCGTAACATCCAGAGATGTCGTCGGTTCATCACAGATAATAACACTTGGACGGCTTACCAGTGCAATTGCGATCATAACACGCTGCTTCATACCTCCTGACAGTTCATGCGGATACTGCCTGTAACGTTTCTCTACGTCAGAGATCCCAACCAGGCGCATGATCTCCTTCGCCCGTTCTTTTACTTCTTTTTTTGACACATCCGTACGCCCGAGGAATACTTCTTCGATCTGGGCACCAACCCGCATGGTCGGATTCAGGGACGTCATGGGATCCTGGAATACAAATCCGATTTCTCTTCCCCTGATCTTACGGATCTCTTTATTCGACATTTTCAGGACATCCTGCCCTTTGTATAAAATTTCTCCACCCTCAAAGAATCCAGGCGGTTCGGGATTCAGACGCAGGATGCACTGGGCGGTTACACTCTTTCCACATCCAGACTCTCCTACAATTCCCAATATCTCTCCCTGTCGGACTTCATAGCTGACATCACGTACAGCTTTTACCTCTCCGCCATAAGTACGGAAGGAATATACTACATTCTTTAATTCAAGAATTTTTTCTCTTTCAGACATTTTTTGCTCCTCCTATTCCGTTCCACGAAGCTTTGGATCTACCGCATCGCGCAGTCCATCACCCAGCAGGTTTAAGGCAAGCATCGTTGTACAGATAAAAAACGCCGGCATAACAATCTCATGCGGATGAATCCGCAGAAACTGGATACCTTCTTTTGCAAGAACTCCCCAACTGCAGTTTGGAGGTTCAATACCAAGGCCAATGTAACTTAAGAATGCTTCCTGGAAAATTGCATTTGGAATTGCCATGCACAGATTTGTGACCAACATTCCAAGAATATTCGGAAGGATATGTCTGAGAACGATCACAATATCAGGAATACCAAGTACTCTCGCCGCCATTACAAAATCCTGTTCTTTCAAGCGGTATACTTCGCCACGCACAAAACGGCAGGTACCGATCCATCCTACGATACACATAGCAACGATCAGACACGTAATACCTTTTCCCAGCACGATCATAACAAGGATTGTAATGATCAGACTTGGAATACCATATAATACATCAACTATACGCATGACGATCATATCAAGCTTGCCACCATAGTATCCACACAATCCGCCGATTACAGCACCGACGCACATATTGATGAACGCGGAAAAGAAACCGATCGTTAATGATACTCTCGCACCCATCCATGTACGTACCCACAAATCACGTCCGGTAGCATCACATCCCAGCCAGTGTTTAGCCGAAGGACCTGCATGAATCGCATTTGAATCCATGCCGGAAAAACTGTAATGACTGAGCATAGGAGCGAATATAGCAAGCAGCGCATAAAGCACAATAATACATAAGCCTATAAACGCTGCGCGGTTCTTTCTGAGTCTCCGCCATGCATCCTGCCAGAAAGAAAGTGACGGTCTGCTGATGGACTCCATACGCTCTGTATTCTTTCCCTTAATTACAAACATTTCTTTATTTAGTTCAGCCACTTCTCTCACCTACCTTTTACCAATACGTACACGTGGATCGGCCACACCGTACATAATATCTACAATCAGATTACACAATACAAGGAAGAATCCATAGAATACCGTCATTCCAAGAATCATCGCATAATCATTTTCGTTTACACTGGATACATAATATTTACCCATTCCAGGAATTGCAAAAATAGATTCAATAACAAATGTACCGGTAAGTACCGCTGCTACTGTAGGTCCGAGAATTGTCATTACAGGCATGATCGCATTACGGATCTGATGCTTAAATGTAATCCTAAATTCAGATAATCCTTTCGAACGGGCTGTCTTTATATAATCCTGAGATGTTACTTCCAGCATACTTGACCGCATGATCCTCGACACAGAAGCCAGCGTATAGAACGCAAGTGCCGTAGCCGGAAGAATCGTATATCTGAATCCAAGATATTTTGCTACTGGAAGAAGTCCCCATTTAATTCCAAAGAAATACTGTAAAAATGCTCCCATAATGAAATCAGGGATACTTGTTCCGATAATTGCGATGATTACACAGACAAAATCCAGTTTCTTCCCACGATTTCTGGCTGCAACAGCTCCAAGCACAAGGCCAAAAGAGATGGCCATTACCAGTGCACGGATTCCAAGATCAGCAGAATACGGAAATGTCTGTCCGATAATATAGTTAACCGTCTTATTCGTATATTTCATTGAATAACCGAAATTGCCATGCAGCAAGTTCGCCAGATAGGTGAAATATTGCTGGATCAGTGGCTTATCAAATCCATAATATGATCTCATATTGGCTGCTACTTCTTTTGTCAGCTTTGCACTGGTAAATGGATCACCAGGCATCAGACGGACCAAAAAGAACACTATGGTAACCAATGCCCAGAGTGTAATAACAGCCGCGATCACCCGCTTAACAACATACTTAAACATCATTTTCCTCCTAAACGGTTATGAAAAAAGGATTCAGGAAAGGAAGACGATTCATCCGTTCCTGAATCCTCTTTTCATACTAATTTTGTACAGAGTCCCGGAAAAACCGGGACTCCGCAAACAGGTCAATATTTTATTTATCAGATCTGTATACTTATTTCGCATTCACATCTGCATATACCCAGTCAATGTTCAGACTGCAGTAATAGAAATTAATACCTGTAGTATCGTCATCTAACATATAGTAAATATTTCTTGCCTGAAGTGGTACGAATGCTCCATCGGCCAGGATCAACTGTTCTGCCTGATTCAGTTCATCCATACGTTTGTCTGTATCAGACTCATCCTGAGAAGCTTTCAGAAGTGAATCAACTTCCGTATTCTCGTATTGGCTGTAGTTGTAAGAGCTGTCACTCTTGAACAGTTCAAGGTAGCTGTAAGGATCATCATAGTCAGATCCCCATCCGCCATAACCGATCTCATAATCATGATTCGGGAATACTTCACCATAAATATCAGAATATGTTACCTGACGGATCTTGATATTAATTCCCAGCGTCTTCTGCCACAGTTCCTGTAAGGTCTCAACAATTCTCTTGCTTGTATCTGCATCTGTTGTAACAACTTCTACCGTAATATCAGATGCCTTGGCAATACCCAGTTCCTTCATAGCAGCATTCAGGTATTCTGTAGCTTTCTCCTTATTTCCATCCAGTGGATATGAATAAGAATTCAGATCATAACTTTTACCATAAGTACTGTCCTTAGCCTGCAGTCCCGGGAATACCAGTCCGTTGAATGCTGTGTATGTATCAGCATTGGCAAGTTTGTTGTACTCGTTACGATCCAGCGCATAATTCAAAGCCAGACGGAAATTCTTATTGCCAAGTACCGGATTATCACTCTTAGAATTAATATAACAGAAGTCTACATTACCATTTGCAAACTCTTTCGCTTTATCTTTATAATCTGCAACATACGCAGCAGGAACCTGTACATAATCCAAATCTCCTGACTCATACATAGACAACTGCGTATCTGTATTCTCTACATAGTTCAGCTCACATTTGTCCAGTTTAATATCCTTTTTATCCCAGTAATTCTCGTTCTTCTCGAATACCCATACATTATCTTCTGAACTTGTCATCTTGAATGGTCCGGAATATACGTTTTTATCTGCTGTTGCAGCGAAGTTTTTTCCATTCTTCTCAACAACATCCTTACGAAGCGGTGCAAACTGTCCTGATGAACCGATCAGGCTCAGGAAGTAAGAAGTCGGATGCTCAAGTGTTACCTCAAGTGTGGTGTCATCTACAGCCTTAACTCCCAGTTCATCTACATCCATTTTACCCTGTTCAATGGCCTGGCCATTCTTCAGACAGTCACCAATGAATGCATAAGGGCTTGCTGTTTCAGGATTAACCAGTCTCTTCCAGCTATACTCATAATCACCGGCTGTGATAGGCTCTCCATCACTCCATTTTGCATCTTTACGTAAATGGAATGTGTAAGTAAGTCCATCATCAGAAACATCCCATTTTTCTGCAATACCCGGCTTAACATCACCAGCGGTATTACGGGTAAGCCCCTCTGTAACTGCATGCTGGATTTCATTGTCACCAATGCTCTGTCCCTTTGTCGGATCCAGTGTAGTCGGCAAGGTGTTTACCGCATAACGGAATACTTTTTCACCATCTGCTGACCCGCTGTCTTTGGATCCACCAGGTGTAGAACATCCTGTAGCAAGTCCTGCCACCATTGCCATGCATAAAAATGCAGCTAATACTCTCTTTTTCATAAGTTTGTCCTCCTTTTCTAAAGTTCTATTAGCTCATGTGTAGCACTTATCAGATTCTCATATCCATGTTCTGTGATAATGCCCTGATCTTCGATTCTGACACCACCCCATCCAGGGATATAGAGACCTGGTTCTACTGTCATTACGCTGCCTTCTTGCAGCACATCGGTATGGTTCTTCCCAATAAATGGAAGTTCATGTACGAATAATCCCACTCCATGACCGATTCCCGTATAGTTATACGGCAGATATTCAGTTCCATCTATCGCTTTCAAGGACGCCTGATAACATTCTTCACCGGTTACTCCCGGTCTGACTGCCGCTTCTGTATCCTCTGTCATCTGCCGGCAGAGATCATATACTTCTTTCTGCTTCGCCGTCGCTTTACCAACAACAACTGTCCTTGTCATATCGGAAAGATAGCCATCATACTGGCACCCGTAATCCATCAATACAAAATCTCCATATTCCAGAGCCCTGTTACCCGGGATTCCATGAAGAAGTGATGTCTTCGACCCGGAAATCAGGATTCCTCCATACGGCTTGGTATCCGCTCCCTCCATTACCATGTAATGCGATAATCTGGAAGCGAGCTCTTTTTCTGTTACTCCTACTCTGATGTCCCGGAGAATCTTCTCAAATGCTCTGGATGCAATGTCACAGGAAACTTTCAATTTTTGAATTTCTTCCGGTGTTTTCACCTCACGAAGTCTTTCAACAACGTTCAGAGTCGGTACTAATTCCGCATCCAGCCTGTCCTGCATAGATTTCCATGTCTCAAATGTCAAATGATCCTGTTCAAAACCAATTGTCTTTACTTCATCCTGCTTTACCAGTTCCTCAAGTGCACTTCCTATACTGTAGTCTTTCGATGCCCTCCAGTTAATAATTATGTACTCCGGACATTCCATACCTGCCTGTTCGGTATATCTCGGATCCGTAAGAAAATACTGCTTACTCTTTGTAATAAACAAATAGGAATCTTCGCCTGTATATCTGCTGATGCATCTTACATTGGCTGGTTTTGCAATATAAAATCCGTCCAGGTTTTCTTTTTCCATATAACTTCTTAATTCTTCTAATCGCTCCATACTCTCTGCTTCTTCCTCCTTTTCACTTGATTATTGTATATACATGACATGCCTTGTCTCCCGCTTCATAAAGCGGCACCCATTGCCAGTCTCCCAGCCGGAAGCTTAACATGTCTTTCTGCTCTTTGGTCCATTCTATCCGGTCTGCAATTTCTTCTGCCCGCATCGGAAGTTTTAGATAATTCGTTTCTTCGGAAATCGCCGCCATGATATATGGGCCATACTGGATAGCTGCTTTTTCCGGTTCATCCGGCGTTCTGCGCACTCTCACTCCCGGTGTCCATTGTATCCGTATATTTGCATCAACAGGCTGCAGTTTTACTTCTATATATCCGGCCGGGTTCTTATTCGTTTCCAATATTTCTCCATTCATTTCCAGCCGACACGAATCTGCCCATTCCGGATAACGAAGACAGAGTTTCTTAAATATTCTATTCTTAATTTGTAATTCGTATTCCTGTCTGCGCTGCGATACACACTCCATACGGATTTTCATATTATCCTGATGAAATTCAGATGGTATAAACATATTTATGAAAACAGACTTCCCTCTCTGAAAATAAATTCCTTCCTGATACCTGAAATGATTCTCCATACCGGTTCCATGACAGCAGCTGTTTTCAAACAGAAACTCTTTTTTCATTCCCGGACCCAGTGGAAAGAAATAAGTACTCTCACCACTTCCCCTTCTGTCAAGTGTTGCAAGAATATGATTGTAAAGAGTCCTCTCATAATAATCCATGTACCGGCTGTCCGGATCCATCTGGTATAATTCTCTGGTAAGTTTCAACATATTATAGGAAGCACAGGTCTCCTGGGTTGATCCAGTAAGAAGACCACCGATCACCTGATACCCCTGAAACATCTCACTCTCACCTACACCGCCTGTAGCATAACTTCTGTTTTCCGTAACCGTCGTCCAGAACGCTCTTGCTATCTCCAGATACTTTATATTTCCTGATACTTTATAAATCTCAACTGCTCCCAGAATCTGTGGAATATGCTGATTGGCATGTATGCCTTGCAATTGATCTTGATACTTCATCAAAGGCCGATATAACTTGTCATTATCAAATAGTCTGGCGCACTGCAGGAATTCTTCTCTTCCTGTCAGCTTCGCAAGCTGCGCCATAACTCCATTCATTCCACCGAATTCTCCGGCTATGTACATACTCCACATCTTTTTTAGCTGCGTTTTCGGTAACCGTGACAATCTGTACCAGGTCCACATCCCAATTTTTTCAGCAATGGTAAGAGCCTCTTTCTTATCTATATAAAAATAGCAATCCAATAGGCCTGCTAAAATCTTATGAAGAGTATAATATGGTGCCCATATCTTCGGATACGGTATATATCTTTCCAACAGATCAAACTGTTCTTCCGAATACGGACTTAGGAAACCATCATGAACCCCTTCTATGTTCTGAAATGCTTCCTGACATTTTCCCAGCGCTTCCACCATGTATTCTGCCCTGGTGCGGATTTTCTTATCTCCCGTTGCCCGGTAGCAAAGCGCCAGTGCTGAAAGATAATGGCCTGTAGTATGCCCTTTGATCTTGCTTTCTTCTGCATCCCATCCATATGGGCATTCAGCGCCTCTGGTATCCTGTCCGGAAGCCTTACGGAAATGATACAGCATGCTGTCCACATCTATCGAAAGAAGATATCTGTGCATCATCTCCTGTGCTTCATAAAATATATTTTCTGGAAGTATCCGGACTTTTGCACTCCGGCACTGATGAACTTCTACTTCTTCGCCTGGTCTTCCCTGTACCCATACTTCAATCGGATATATATCTGTCCCCTGATACGGATTATCCTGTTCAAGATTTCCCAAATACAGGGATTCTATATCTTTTTGTGCTATTTTTAAGTCATTCGAATTCATATTAATCTCCATTCCGCGCGCCTTCGGGCGCGGCACAAATAGTGATGAAAGTATAGTGGCTCAGTTGTCAAGACAAAAATCTAAGATTTTTATAATGAACTGATATGGTGGACAAGTTACAAGGAACATGGAGAGAACAGT
>OCTW013410581.1_pt1 | contig 19327 bp, 17 predicted proteins | sample 1539671 | NCBI WGS metagenome assembly OCTW01 (sample SAMN02144230, study PRJEB22623) | gut metagenome | biome: sheep rumen | host: Ovis aries | place: New Zealand
GTCATCAACCGCCATCTGCGCCAGGGCGACCGTGTCCGTCTGCGCGACTGGGGCCTGATGAAACTCGAGATAGAGAGCGACAAGGTAGACCGCCTCGAGGACTTCCGTGCCAAGAAACACATCCGTGGCGTCCGCCTCCACTTCATTCCCGAGAGCAGCGACGGCCCCCAAGCCCTCTACGACGGCATCACCTTCGAGAAGGAGCGGCAATAAGATTTCGGTATTTTCGGAGATATTCAGATGGAACTTTTCGGTATTTTCGTAGTTTTTCTTCAAAAACATTTGCGTAATCAAAACAAAATAGCTATCTTTGCACCCAACAACAAATAATTAAAAACATGGATCGGCTATTCAAAAGAAAACTATACGACCGTCTTCTTGAGTGGAAACGTGTAGAGGACGGCAAATCCGCCATCTTGGTAGAAGGGGCACGACGTGTCGGCAAGTCAACACTTGTTGAACAGTTTGCAAAGAACGAATATGAGTCCTACATCCTCATTGACTTCAACGAAGCATCCGAAGAGGTCAAATCCTTGTTCAGCGACTTAATGAATAAGGATTATATCTTCCTTCAGTTACAAGCCATATATAACGTGGTGTTGAAAGAGCGTAAATCGGTCATCATTTTCGATGAAGTACAAAAATGTCCTCTTGCCCGACAAGCCATCAAATATCTGGTTAAAGACGGACGCTACGATTACATTGAAACTGGCTCCCTCATCAGCATCAAAAAGAACACGAAGAACATAACTATCCCAAGCGAAGAGGAACGCGTCACCCTATACCCCATGGATTATGAGGAATTCAGATGGGCTCTTGGCGACGAAGCCTCAGTGTCATTGCTTCGCACATTCTATGAGAAACGTCTTCCGCTGGATAAAGCCCATCGGGACAAGATGCGCGACTTCAGGCTTTACATGCTGGTAGGCGGTATGCCACAAGCTGTGAATGCATATATTGAGACCAACAATTTCAGTTTAGTAGATCATGTTAAACGTGGTATAATTAAGGTATATCAAGAAGATTTCCAAAAACTCGATGGTTCTGGTCGTCTAGAAACGCTCTTCATGGAAATCCCCTCCCAACTCAGTCAGACAAACAATCGCTATAAGCCATATGCCGTATTGGGTGATGTCGATGATGACAAACTGTTGGAATTTCTAAAAGACCTTGAAGACAGCAAGACCACTCTATTCTCCTATCATTCCAACGACCCGAATGTGGGCATGTCGCTGACCAAAGATATTTCCAAGTTCAAGATTTTCTGTGCAGACACTGGCCTGTTCGTCACGCTGGCATTTTGGGACAAAGACCACACCGAGAACATCATCTATCAGAAACTGTTGAATGACAAGTTGAGCACTAATCTGGGATATGTCTATGAGAATGTTATTGCCCAAATGCTGGCTGCCTCTGGAAACAAACTTTTTTATTACACATGGCCCAAGGATGAGACCCACAGCTACGAGATAGACTTCCTACTCTCACGAGGAGCCAAACTTCATCCGATAGAGGTGAAATCCTCCGGCTATAAGACTCACAAATCGCTTGACGTATTCTGTCAGAAGTATTCACATATTGTAGAAAAACGCTATCTTATATACACCAAGGATTTGAAAAAGGATGAGGATACTCTTATGCTTCCGGTTTACATGACCCCCTTCCTTTAAAGGAGTATCAGAGAACAACGATGGCTCCCAGGCCCTCTACAACGGCATCACCTTCGAGAAAGAGCGCACGTAACCCCATCCCTATACATATAAAAATGTTAAGATTTCCAAATAACTTCCAAAAGGGCTTGCTGGATGATGCCGTTGGTAGCAACGATGCTGTTGCCTTGGGTGAAATCAGAAGAGCCTGAGTAGTCGGTGACCATGCCGCCTGCCTCCATCACAATCAGACTGCCAGCCATATAGTCCCACCGGCCAATGTATTGCTCGGCATAGCCGTCGAGGCGTCCGCAAGCCACATAGCAAAGGGCCATCGCGGCAGAGCCGCACATCCGGATGCTGCCCACATTGCCGTAAAACGAGTCTATCAGGCGTTGGATGGTCGGCTTATAGGCCTCGCTGTTATACGGCAGTTGCAGACAGAGCAGGGCATCCTGAATCTGCTGACTACTGACATGCAGTTTATTCACTATCCCCTTTTCACTCTTCCATTCCAGATACGCTCCCCCACCCTTCCAAGCGTAGAAGCACTCGTCGGCACAGATCTCATAGACCACGCCAACAAGGACTTCTTTCCCTTGTAGCAAGGCGATGCTCACAGCATACGGCGCATACTGATGGATGAAGTTCGTGGTACCATCGAGGGGATCGACCACCCAACGGATCAAGGGGACAGGTCCATGATTCTGTTCAGAATCACGCGACCTGTCCCCTTGATCCGCCGTTCCTTCCTCTGTAATAAATCCAGCCTCAGGCAATAATTCCCGCAACGCGCTGACTATCAGCCGTTCCGAGCCCTTATCGACATACGACACATAGTCGTGGGCATGCTTCCGCTCCACACTATCAAGGGAGAACTTCTTACGCTCCTCCCTGATATACGCCCCTGCCCGCCTGGCTATCTCGCACACGGCCAAGGTACACTGCTCTAAGTCTATCATTTCTTTCACGAATACAAAGAAACGCTCAGCACCTCATTGAGTGCCGAGCCACTTGTTGCCACATCGTCACCAGGACCGGAATTTACTTCTTAATCAGCGAGGCAACCCAAAGGATGGCAACAGCGCCGATGATGGCCGTACCAAGCTGGCCAAGGATGCCACCCCAGGAGATTCCGAGCAGATCGAACAACCAGCCGCCGAGGGCTCCACCAAAGAGACCGAGCACAATGTTCATGATGATGCCGTAGCCACCACCTTTCATCAACTTGCCAGCGCAGAAGCCAGCCAGACATCCTATAAGGAGCGAATAAATAATACCCATAATTATAACTGTTTAATTGGTTTGATGGTGCAAAAATAAGCAAAATATTCGGAACGGCAAAGAAAAAAGCTAGTTTTTCTTATCAGCCAGATACATGCCGACAGGCTGACGATGAGCGAGGTGTTGGTGGTCGTGGTGTAGTTCATCGCCGAATTCTCGGTAAGGAAATAGAGTGTACCACCACTGATGCCAAGCATGAGCATCAGCAACTCATCTTTTAAAGAGTCGGAGAATAGTCGAAACCTCTTTGTGAGTGAGTATCCCAGCAGAAGAACGTAGGCGATGATGAATCGCAGGGTGAATATCTGAGCAGGGGTGAGACCTGCCAGAAGCAGCATCTTCGTAAACACGAAGGTGCTGCCCCAGATAGCCACTACAACGAAAGCTACAATGTGATACTTCAGACTACTCATTTTTCTTTTTTGGTTTACAGTTTACGGTTTACAGTTTACAGTTGATTACCCTGCAAGCCATTCTGTCTACCCCACAAGCCTTTCTGCCAACCCCGCAAGCCTTTCTGCCTACCCTGCAAGCCTTTCTGCCTACCCTGCAAGCCTTTCTATCTATAGAAGTAATCATCTGTAAACTGTAAACCGTAAACTGTAAACAATAACATCTATCGCTTGATTTCTATGTCTCGCTTCACGTTGTTCCGGATCTTCGTCAGATAGCCCTTCATGCCCTCTGGATCCTTGTTGTCGATGATCTCAAGGAGTTCCTTCAACTCCGTACGGATCTGGCTGACCTGATCGTGGGTGTAGGGGTTGAAGAGGATTTCCTGCAACAGGTAGTCGTCCTCGTTGAGCACGCCTTTGGCAATCCGCATGTGGCGCTTGAAGGTGGTACCTGGTGCATCCTGATGCTTCATGACAGCCGCAAAGACGAAGGTCGAGACGAAAGGTATCGAGAGCGAATAAGCCACCGTCTTGTCGTGCTCCTCGAAAGTGTACTCGTAGATGTTGAGTCCCAACTTCTGATAGAGGTCCTTGAAGAAGATACGCCCCATGTAATCACCCTCACTGATGATGATGGCATTCTCCTCAGAGAGTTGCTGCAGGTTGGCAAACGTGGGGCCGAACATCGGGTGGGTACTGACGTAGCGCATGCCTGTCGACTCATAGAAGTCCTTCAGATCGGTCTTCACCGAGGCGATATCGCTGATGATGCACTCCTTGGGCAGATAGGGAATCACCTCCTTGAACACTGGGATGGTGTACTTCAGCGTGACGGCATTGATCAGCAGTTCAGGCTTGAACGCCTTGATTTCCTCAAATGATGTAAAACGCTGGCAGTTATAGGTAAAACGCATCCGCTTGGGGTCACGTTCAAAGACTGCCACCTCGTGATCGAAACTCAGCAGGTCGATGAAGAAACTTCCCATCTTGCCTGCGCCCATGACTAATATTTTCATTGCATTCAAATTCTTTGTTTACGGTTTACAGTTTACGGTTTACAGTTGATTCTTGGACGAGCCAAGCGGCAAAGCCGAGTCCCCTGCAAGCCGTTCTTTTCTGCCTACCTAGCAAGCCATTCTGCCTATAGAAGTAATCATCTGTAAACCGTAAACCGTAAACTGTAAACTATTTATTAATAATCTCCATCTGCTGACGGACAGACTCCTCGTGGATATTCTCAAAGACACGGGCTACGAACTCAGCATCCATGCCAGCAAGGGTACCCTGGGCACCGCGTTTGTTCAGAATCTCATTGTAGCGATTAGTCTGCAGCACAGTCATGTTGTGTTCTTTCTTATAATTGCCTATTTCACGGCACACCTTCATACGCTTGGCAAGCACTTCCATAATCTCGTTGTCGAGTTCATCGATCTGCTTACGGAGCTGGGAGATGCCCTCCGTAGTCGTGTTCTCGTCGCGGATGACGAGCAGCGACAGGATATAGTCGAGCACATCGGGTGTCACCTGCTGCTTGGCATCGCTCCAGGCCTTGTCAGGGTCGCAGTGGCTCTCGATGATCAGGCCGTCGAAGCCGAGGTCCATCGCCTGCTGGCAGAGGGGTGCAATCAGCTCGCGACGGCCTCCGATATGGCTGGGATCGCTGATGATCGGCAACTCGGGAATGCGACGGTGCAGCTCGATGGGGATCTGCCACATAGGGGCATTGCGGTATATCTTCTTCTCGTAGCTTGAGAAGCCTCGATGGATGGCTCCCATCCGTTTCACGCCAGCCTGGTTGATACGCTCCAGAGCACCTATCCAGAGCTCAAGGTCGGGATTGACGGGGTTTTTCACAAACACAGGGATATCCACTCCCTTCAGAGCATCAGCCAATGCCTGCACGGCGAAAGGATTGGCAGTGGTGCGCGCACCTATCCAGAGGATGTCGATGCCATACTTCAGACACAACTCGACATGCTCGGGTGTGGCCACCTCGGTGGATACGAGCATCTTGGTGTCTTTCTTCACTTCCGCGAGCCAAGCGAGAGCGGGCTCTCCATGTCCCTCGAAGCCACCTGGCTTCGTGCGGGGCTTCCATACACCGGCACGGAAGTTGTGGCAGCCTTTCATTGCCAACTCACGGGCTGTAGTCATCACTTGTTCCTCGGTCTCGGCAGAGCAAGGGCCTGCAATCACGAAGGGACGTTCATTGTCACTCGGTAAGTTCAGTGGTGCTAATTCCAGTTCCATATTGATTTCTTTATATAATACTTTTCTTAATTCTTTCTAAAGCAGTTTGGATTTTCTCTTCTTTGGCACAAAGGGAGATGCGGATGTAGCGCTTACCATTCGAGCCGAAGATAAAGCCGGGGGTGATGAAGACACGGGCCTCGTGAAGCACACGCTCCGTCAGGTCCTCGACATCAGCATACTTCTCTGGGATCTTGCCCCAAAGGAACATACCCACCTGACTCTTGTCGTAAGTACAGCCTAAGACATCCATGATCTGCTCTGCATACTTGCGGCGACGACTGTATGTCTCGATATTTGCCTCGCGATGCCAGTCTTCAGAATTATGATAAGCCTCAGCTGCTGCCAGTTGGATGCCTCGGAAGGTACCGCTCTCAATGTTTGACTGTACCTTCAGGATCCACGAGATAAACTGTGCATTGGTGGCACAGAGACCCACACGCCAGCCTGGCATGTTGTGACTCTTCGACATAGAGTTGAACTCGATGCAGCAGTCTTTGGCCCCAGGCACCTGAAGCAACGACATCGGCTTCTCGTTGAGGATGAAGGAGTATGGATTGTCGTTCACCACGACGATGCCATGATCTTTGGCAAACTTCACCAGTCGCTCGTAGGTCTCTCTGCGGGCATTACCACCAGTAGGCATATTGGGATAGTTCGTCCACATCAGCTTCACCTTCGAAAGGTCCATCTGTTCCAGCTCATCGAAATCAGGTTGCCAGCCGTTATCCTCGCGGAGGTCGTAGTTCACGATCTTCGCACCGAGAATCTTACTCAACGACGTGTAGGTGGGATAGCCAGGATTGGGCACCAGCACCTCGTCGCCAGGATTGACAAAGGCAAGGGTCACATGCAGGATGCCCTCTTTCGAGCCTATGAGTGGAAGGATCTCCGTCTTGGAATCAAGGTCTACGTTGTACCAGCGCTTGTAGAATCCAGCCATGGCCTCACGCAGTTCTGGTGTTCCCATCGTGGGCTGATAACCGTGTGCATTAGGCTGATGAGCCACCTCACAGAGTTTGTCTATCGTCTGAGGCGAAGGCGGCATGTCTGGACTTCCGATGGCGAGGCTGATGATGTCCTTGCCCTCGGCATTGAGTTGGGCCACTTCCTTCAACTTACGGCTGAAGTAGTATTCACTCACTAAGCTGAGCCTGTCAGCGGGTTCAATTACTTTGTTTGCCATCTTTATATTCTCCTAAAATCTTTAAGTCTTTTGTCAATGGGATGATCGCGTCTATAGACTGACGGTAGCGCGTCAGGTCGTCGTACATCACGTCGACATAGAACAGGTACTCCCACTCGCGTCCGATAATCGGCAACGACTGAATCTTTGTGAGGTTAATCTTATAGAACGAGAGGATGGCCAGCACATGAGAGAGCGATCCCTCCTCGTGGGGCAGAGAGAAGACGATACTCGACTTGTTTGTCTCTGTCAGCGGACGCAGCATATCAGCCTTATTGGGATTAGACACCACGAGGAAACGGGTGAAGTTATGCTTATTGTCCTCGATATGATTCTCCAGCACCTTCAGCCCATAGAGTTTTGCCGCCTCAGCATGACAGATGGCCGCCCACCCTTTGTGCTGCCCTTCGGCAATCATTTTCGCCGAGCCAGCCGTATCCTCAGCCTCCACATTCTTCAGTTGCGGATGCTGGGCAAGGAACTGACGGCATTGCATCAGGGCCACGGGATGTGAATGGACCTCGGTGATGGTATCCCAGTCATCTTCTGGCAGACAGCAGATGCAGTGAGATATGTGTAGCTTGTGCTCACCAACCACCGACGTGCCAGAGTCACGCAGCAATTCATAGTTGTGGAGCAACGATCCGGCGATGGTGTTCTCGATGGCGAGCATGCCGATGGCCGTAGGGTCTTTCTTGATATTTGCAAAGACCTCCTCGAAGGTGCTGCAACAAATCAGTTGTATCTGTTCTCCCTCGAAATACAGGTGCGCCGCAATATCGTGGAACGACCCGATGAGTCCTTGTATGGCTATTCTCTTCATCTTTCTATTTACGATTTACTATTCATTTTACGATTTAAAAAAACTCCGCTTTCACTTGGTTGTGAAGCGGAGCTGTATTTCTATTCTTCAATGTTTCATTTCTTCATTTCTACTTACAACGACCCGCTTCACAACTGCTTGCAAAGTAAAAGTAATAGCCGTAAAAGTAAGCGTTCAACTCTGACATAATTCTCGTTTTTGTTGTTTTCGGCTGCAAAATTATCACTTTTATTCGAAACAAACAAATATTTTGCAAGAAAAATTGCGATTATACTTACATTTTTTAGTATTCACCCCATTGTGCCTTGATTTCATCGCGCTCATACTCGTCAACGAGAATCTCCGCCAGATCCATCACGACCTCGGATGGGACACAGAAACGCGGATCTTCACTATGCGGATCGATCGACGACAGGAAATGCGGCATCTCCCCCTTATACACTTCCTTCATCCTACTGCCGCCATCGCCCTCAGAACAAGAGTAGGTCACGTTAGCCAGACGGTCGCAGAGTTTGACAAAAGGCGCATAGGGGGTCTCACGTATACCTTTATAATATTTCTCTCCTGCACGTTCGGCCCGTGTCCGACCCTTATCGTTCGTCAGGGCATAGACAATCTCCGTCGCCATCAGCGCCTGTTCCTCTGTCAGCCACTGACGGGCCTCCTTCATCACGTCGTTGTAAGTCAATCGCGCATCCTCGATACTGTCATGATAGAAAGCGCCAAAGAAGAGCGGCAGCACGTCTTCCTCGCAGGCACATACCAGATAACCATACTTGCTGATGCCCTCCACCACCATGTCGAGATGAAAGCCGTAAGGCAAGTCGTCGCCATAAGTCTGGTTCACACGCTGGTGTAACAGATGCGCCGCCTGTCGTATAGACTCAATATCTTCCGAGTACTTCAACTCAAAACCTCTGAATTCGTCTTTTGTCATATTCCTGTTCAACATTTACGTATCGACTGCAAAATTACAAAAATTATTCAATTCTTCTTCTATTTATGAACATTTTTGTAACTTTGAGCTATGCTCGAAGGTACTCATGCTCGGAAAAGCTCAAATAAATTTGTTTTTTCGCTCGCTTATTCGTACCTTTGCAGCATTGAAAATAAAAAGTAACACATGAAGATTATAAAAACAATAGCCGTGATGCTCCTTATAGGAGCAACGACTGAGACGAGAGCGCAGTTCGGTCCGCAGAAGGATATGGACACCAAATATGCCACAGAACTCATTCAGCCAGGCACGTCGGCACCCGATTTCAAGCTAAAGACACCAGAGGGCAAGAATTTCCTGTTCTCCAAGTGGGCCAAGGGCAAGACCGTTGTGCTCGACTTCTGGGCATCGTGGTGCCCCGATTGTCGTAAGGATGCACCAGAAGTGGTACGAATGTACCAGACGTACAGGCAGAAAGGGATTGAGTTCATCGGCATCTCGATGGATACAGACGTTGAGGCATGGAAGAAGGCCATCGAAAAGTATGGTATCGAATACCCTCAGGTCAGCGAACTGAAGAAATTCAAGGAGACAGACATCGCCAAGGCCTACGGTGTGAAATGGATTCCCTCGATGGTCGTCGTTGGCCCCGACGGACAAGTGAAGCTCTCTACAGTGCTGACCTATAAAGTAGACAAGTACCTGAGAGAGCTTACTGGCGGCGTATGGACGCACCACAACAACGGCGAGCACGTCAGTATCGACGGTGATCACGGTAAACTTGCCGCCATCATCCAGAAACCAGAGCTGCAGCCAGGTGAGAAGTGCCCGATGGTTATCATGTGCCATGGATTCAGCGGTCGCAAGGAGGGAGCCCTGTTCGAGTTGATCGCCGACTCGCTACAGAGTCACGGAATCGCATCGATACGCTTCGACTTTAACGGACACGGCGACAGCGAGGGAGAGTTTAAGGACATGACAGTGCCCAACGAGATAGAGGACGCCAAACATGTCGTAAGCTATGTACGCGACCTGCGCTATGTCTCCGACCTTGCCATCATTGGCCATTCCCAAGGTGGCGTTGTGGCAGCCATGACGGCAGGACAGCTGAGCGAGGAACTGGACGGACCTGCCTTCAAAGCAGTGGCACTGATGGCCCCAGCTGCCGTGCTCCGCGACGATGCCATCAGAGGCAATACTATGGGAAAGAATTACGACCCGCTGGATCCGCCGGAATACGTAGAACTGTTTGGTGGTCTGAAGCTGGGCAGCGACTACATCCGCACCGCCTTCAGCCTGCCTATCTATGAGACAGCAGCCAAGTATCAAGGTCCGGCCCTCATCATCCATGGTAATGCAGACCGCGTGGTGCCTTACACCTATGGCGAGCGATTCCATCAGATCTGGCCTGGCAGCGAGTATGTCCTGCAAGAGTATTTTGATCACGGATTCGCACAGAATGTCTACCGTTCAACAGACATTGTAACGCAATTCCTTATCAGCCGACTCAGCCATTGACATTGCTTACAGTATGCAGTTAGGCATCCTGCCAAAGGATGTATTCATCTGCATACCGTAACCCCTTTACCATCTCCACCCTTATTATGGAAAAGAAGACAATTGCTATTCTCGGAATGATGTGTGCCGGCTGCTCGGCACGCGTCGAACAGAAACTGAATACGCTCGACGGTATCGCGACAGCTACTGTCAACCTGCCAGCCCGAACGGCACTGGTGGAATACGATCCGCAACGAATCTCCCTCGAACAGATGAAGGACGAGCTGGGCAAGATTGGCTACGACATAGTAATTGAAGAAGACCGCAACGTAGAAGCCATTGAGCGTCGTGCCTATACGTCTTTGAGGAATAAAGTCATAGCCTCATGGCTCTTCGCCATCTTGGTAATGGCCATCTCGATGGGATGGGTCAACATTGGGTCGCGCGATGCTGCCAATCAGACAATGCTCATCATCAGCCTGGCCAACTTGATATACTGTGGACGACAGTTCTATACAACAGCCTGGAAACAACAGATCCACGGCTCTGCCAATATGGATACCCTCGTGGCCCTCTCTACTGGCATCTCCTTCCTTTTCAGTTCTTTCAACACCTTCTTCGGCGAACAGGTATGGGGAGCAAGAGGCATTGAGTGGCACACATGGTTCGATGCCTCGGTGATGATCATCACCTTCGTACTCACTGGCCGTATGATAGAGGAACGCGCCAAGAACGGTACGGCTTCAGCCATCAGAGCACTGATGGGACTACAGCCTAAGACGGCTCACCTTGTGGATAATGGCATGGTCACAGATGCCCCGATTACTGTGCTCCAGCCTGGTGACACCATAGAGGTGCGTGCCGGCGAGCGCATCCCCGTCGACGGAGAGGTCATCAGTGTATCTACTCCAACATATGTCGACGAGTCGATGATTACGGGCGAGCCCGTGGCTGTTGGGAAGCAGGCTGGCGACAAAGTGCTTGCCGGTACCATCGTGAAGCAAGGCACATTCCGGTTCAAGGCCAGGGAGGTCGGACAGAAGACGATGCTCGCTCATATTATAAAAATGGTACAAGAAGCACAAGGCTCCAAAGCACCCGTACAGCGCATCGTGGATAAGATTGCCTTGATATTCGTACCAACGGTCGTTGCCATCAGCCTGATCACCTTCTGCCTCTGGCTGCTCATCGGCGGCAGCGGTGTCCTACCACGAGCCATACTCTCGGCCGTCTCTGTGCTGGTGATCGCCTGCCCCTGTGCCATGGGACTGGCCACCCCCACAGCCCTCATGGTGGGCATCGGCAAGGCTGCAGAGAAGAATATCCTCATCAAGGATGCTACTGCCCTCGAAGAAATACGTAAGGTTAATGCGATGGTTGTCGACAAGACAGGCACGCTGACCATCCCCAACGACAGCGGTGAAGACCTGAAGCCTCATGCCCGTGAAGCGATGGAACAGCTTATCAAAGAGGGCATCGAGGTATGGATGTGCAGCGGCGACAAGGATGAGCGTGCCAGAGCCATCGCTCAGCAGGCTGGCATAGGGCACTACAAGTCGCAGGTGCTGCCACAAGACAAGGAAGATCTTGTAAGACACCTGCAGGCCGAAGGCCGTCATGTAGCAATGGTGGGCGACGGCATCAACGACTCTCAGGCTCTGGCCGCCGCCGATGTAAGCATCGCCATGGGCAAGGGCACGGACATCGCGATGGAGGTGGCACAGGTGACACTCATGGGCAGCGACCTCCGCCGCATCCCAGATGCCATCAGTCTCTCGAAGCGCACGGTGGGTATGATCCGTCAGAACCTCTTCTGGGCATTCATCTACAATATTATCTGTATCCCTCTCGCAGCCGGACTCCCCTACCTCTTTGGGGCTCAATGGCAGATCACGCCGATGTGGGCCTCAGCCTTGATGGCCTTCTCAAGTGTCAGTGTCGTGCTGAACAGCCTGCGCCTCAAATTTGTCAGCTAACAATTCTACCACATGATAAAAGCCAACACAATCCCCCATCCGCTCGTAGCCATCATCCCCGTGGTGGTGCTTATCGGACTGCTGGCTACTGCCATCACACTCTTTGGAAGCGACTCTCTCAGCGGAGGCAGCCAGATAGCCCTGCTGATGGGCATGGCTGTCTGCATCAGCCTGTCGATGGCAGTCTACAGAGTACCTTGGCAGACGTTCGAGCAGCAGATAAAGGCTACTCTCGGCGAGGTGAGCATCACCCTGCTTATCTTGCTTTGTGTGGGTATGCTGGCAGGCTCGTGGATGATCAGCGGCATAGTGCCCACCTTAATATATTATGGTGTACAGTTCATGTCGCCCCAGTTCTTCCTCGTGTCATCGTGTATCATCTGTGCCATCGTGTCGCTGCTCTCTGGCAGTTCATGGACTACTATCGCCACCATTGGTGTAGCCCTGCTGGGCATAGGCCACGCATTAGGTATCTCAGAGGCATGGACGGCAGGTGCTATCATCTCTGGTGCCTACTTCGGCGACAAGATGTCACCACTGAGCGACACAACGATCCTCGCCTCGTCGGCCACTGGCACAGACCTCTTTGTCCATATCCGCTATATGATGTACACCACCGTGCCCACCTTCCTTATCACAATCACCATATTCTTCATCACAGGACTGGGGAAAACGACAGGTGTGGAACTGCATGTAAGCGAATATACCGAGGGACTGTCACGCACTTTCAACATCTCACTCTGGACGTTGCTGGTGCCTTTGCTGACAGGCGTACTCATAGCCCGCCGAGTGCCCTCGGTCATCGTGCTCTTCGCCTCTTCCGTGATGGCAGGCATTGTCGCCCTTATCCTTCAGCCGCATATCCTCAGCGAGATTGCTACAGGCACCAGCCCTATTGTCAATGCCAATTTATCAGTTGTCAATTCTATCAAGGGGCTGGCCATCACCTATTTCGGCGCAACAGCCGTCGATACGGGTAATGCCTCGCTTAACGAGCTCATCTCTACCAGTGGTATGGCGGGCATGCTCAATACCATCTGGCTCATTCTCTGTGCCATGTGCTTTGGTGCGGCAATGGTGGCCAGCCGGATGATTGAGAGCATCACATGCGTCATCATCCGCTTCGTCCGAAACCGCATCAGTCTCGTATCGTCGACTGTGGGTACAGGCATCTTCCTCAATATCACCACTGGCGACCAGTTCATCTCCATCGTACTCAATGCCGATATATATAAAGAGGTATATAAACAGGAAGGCTACGAAACACGTTTGCTCAGCCGAACGACAGAGGACGCTGCCACCGTCACCTCCGTACTCATCCCCTGGAACACGTGCGGTATGACGCAGTCCACGGTGCTCGGCGTACCCACCCTCACCTACCTGCCCTATTGCTTCTTCAATCTGCTTTCACCGCTGATGAGCATTATCGTTGCTGCCATCGGCTGGAAAATAAAAAAGATAAACGTATGACAAAGACTGTATTCATCACAGGGGCCACGAGCGGCATCGGTCTCGGCTGTGCCCACAAGTTCGCCGCCAATGGCGACAGACTCATCCTCAACGGCAGGAATGCTGCCAAGTTGGAAACCATCCGCGAGGAGTTAGAATCCACAGGCACCGAAGTGCTGACACTCGTCTTCGACGTCAGAGACCGCGAGGCCGCCATGAAGGCCATCGAGAGCCTGCCCGCAGAATGGCAGCAGATTGACGTACTCGTCAATAATGCCGGCCTCGCCCTTGGACTCGAACCGGAATATGAGGGTAACCTTGACGACTGGGAGACGATGATCGACACAAACATCAAAGGCCTGCTGACGATGACGCGCCTCATCGTGCCCAGTATGATTGAGCGTAATAGCGGACACATTATTAATATAGGTAGCGTGGCAGGTGATGCTGCCTATGCCGGAGGTAATGTCTACTGTGCCACAAAGGCTGCCGTGAAGGCCCTCTCCGACGGTCTCCGCATCGACGTAGCCAATACCGCCGTCCGTGTCACCAACCTCAAGCCTGGCCTGGTGGAGACCAACTTCAGCAACATCCGTTTCCATGGCGATACAGACCGAGCCTCTAAACTCTATCAAGGCATCAAGCCTCTGACGGGTGACGACATCGCCGACGTAGCCGTCTTTGCCGCCAATGCTCCTGCCCATGTGCAAATAGCAGAAGTACTCATTTTGGCCACCCATCAAGCCAGCGGAAGCGTCATCGTACGCAAATCTTGAGATATATCACGTATAATGCAACATTCTTTAAAAATAATTGTCTTTTTACTTGCAAGTTTTAAAACTTTTTTATATATTTGCACCGTCTAAGGACATTATATTAAATTAATAACACAAAAAAGAATGATTATGAAGAAATTAATGATGATTGCTGCTATGATGCTCATGAGCATCGGCGCATTTGCACAAGATGGAAAGTTTGCCATTGGTGCCGACTTCAACTATCTTATTGACAAGGATGCAAGCCGTATGGCTCCCGGTGTCAAGGTCCAGTATGAGTTTGTTGAGAGTTTCCGCGCTGAGGTTAACTTCAAGTACTATCCTAAGAAGGATTGTGTATCTTCATGGAATGTTAATGCAAATATCCAGTATATCATTCCCGTGACAGATATGTTCAGAGTGTATCCTCTTGTAACTTTTGGTGTTCTGGGTTCTAGCCCTGAGCATGGTGATAGTTCATCTGCTTTCGTCTTTGGCGGTGGTGCTGGTGCAGAATACTTCCTTACTGAGAATGTCAAACTGTATTTAGACGCCATTTACCAATATGGTAAGAAGGACGGCATCAAGGTGGTTAACAATCCACTCCTCTCACTCGGTATTGCCTACGCATTCTAAGAAGCGCATTTAATATCATTTATAGCCACATCTCCTGCAGATGTGGCTTTTTGTTTAATATGCTTATTTGATTAATCCGACTTAAGTTGCTCCAACAGGCACTGGCAGCCCTCGAGCACATCGCGCCAGGTAGCCTCGAAATCTCCCGTATACCAGGGATCGGCCACATCGCCAATCATATCCGTAAAATCCAGTAACTGATGAATCTTCTGCTCAGGGTCGCCGCCACAAATACGATACATATTACGGATATTAGCAGCATCCATACCTATGAGCAGGTCGAAGCGGTCGTAGTCACGACGCGTCATCTGTCTCGCCGTCTTGCCTTTACACGATATACCGTGCTCCGCCAGTTTGCGCTTGGCTGGTGGATACACCTCGTTACCAATCTCTTCCGTCGACGTGGCTGCCGACTCGATGTAAAACTCCCCATCCCGTCCGGCTTTCCTTACCAGATCCTTCATCACGAACTCTGCCATCGGACTACGGCAGATGTTTCCGTGACACACAAACAGTATCCTTTTCATTTGCCAGAGCCCATCAGTTTAATCAGCAGCACCACATCAGCGACATCCACCTTGTCATCCTTATTGATATTCGCCATATTCACATCAAATTCCTCCTCCTGAGGCTTATCTAAAATATGATTAATAACAGCCTTCAGATCTTCCTCGTCTAACACATCGTCACCATTGACATCACCAACGATGGGTTGTGAGCGATTGACAAAAAACGAAGTGCTGACTGTCTTTCCTGTAAAATCGTTGTAACTGACAGTGACCAATGACCTTTTGCCCGTAACACCTGTTATCTTGTTACCATTAACGGACACTCCCTTACCTGTACAAGTCACAACCACCTCTGACGCCACATTTTCCTGATGACCGTCTCCAAAATATGCAATGGCAGGAATCTCACGAGTCTCGTTGGGCTGAAGAATGATATCATCCAATGTCTCTAATCTGTTGGCACGATAAAACTCCCGAAGACTGGAGGGATAAAACGTATAGTGGGCATCCTGACAGTCGGGAAGGTCTAGCAACTCCAACATCTTGATGGCATATCGCTTGCCCATAATACGATAACCTTCCAAAGAAAAATGCAGGCCACCAGCCGTAGGGCATCCGAAAGAACTGATTACATGGGCAGTTGGGATAACCGATGGCACCTGCGCTATCACCTCGTTAATGACAGCACAGTCGCCGCCCTCTGAAGCATTGACCACTTCCCCAACCAACAAGGGAACCTCAGTAGCGTCGAGTTTCAAATCCTTCAAGAGCCGCTCATATATAGTCTGGACATACTGAGGCCATTGTGGGTCACCCCATTTCTGCTCACCTTGATACAGTACGTTCGCCTCGCCCTGATGTAGTAGAATGCCCTTGATGACGCCTGACTGCTGTGCTATTCTTGCCATATCAACTAGCCGCCGATACGGGTCATCATCATATCTTGCGAAGTAATCGGTGTGCCATATATTAACAGACGCCACTAACTCAGACATGAAGCCCTTGATATCAGCGCCATTCACAGCCACATCCACTACGCCTACCCGATAATCACCAGGCAGGGCAGCAACCATCGTGCGACCAAAGTAGTCGGCCATTCCGATTTTAGTGTAATTGCCTTGAGTAACGATGGGGGGAGTAGCAACATACCATACACCCTTGGCCCGGGTTGGCGTTCCGTTGGTGGCCTCCAATGTCAAAAAACGATTGTCAACATCCATGTCTACAGCCTCAGCAGATGCATCACCCGCCATGTTCGACTGCCCAAAACAAAGATAGATCTGGAACTTGGGGTCTACTTCCGCCTTCACCTCCAAGGCAGAGACCATCAAAAGGAGAAGAATAGTGATAATGTGTCTCATATTATTTATAATGAATGATAATGAATATTCTTTGAAACATAGACAGAATCGAGTCTGTCCATCTCCTGCTCCGACACGAAGAAAGGAGCAAGCGTACTATCCTGACGCACCATCTGGCGGATCATGCCGTTGTAGATGATCTCCGAGCCATGGAAGCCGTCATCGAAGTCATAGTTGTGCGCCCCGGTATCCGTCACATCCGTGAAATCATACAGAGAACAGCCCTCATGCCTCTCGAACACCGGTCGCAACATATCATAGAGCAGCGCCATATAGCCATATCTGCCCATTGCCATCATCTTTTCATAAACATACGGTGCAAAGGGAGGCAGGAAAGCCACCACCTTAATTTGGCGGGCGGCACACTGGCTCAGGAAATCGTCTAATGCACCTGTCAGCGAACCATCAGGCTTATCCCCATACTGGAAGCGCTGGTTGCCATGACGGATACGGCCGAGCACATGCTTGAAATTGTAATCCTCCTGCGCCTCTGGTGCCATGATCATGTCACCCTGATATCTCGACCCGTCGGCAGCAAAGCCGTTTTCGTTACAGATCGCATTCAGTCCGATATGATGCGAGCCAAAGACTTTTGCCAGGTCGATCTTCCCCCTTGAGAGATCCAGATAGAAATCACAGACGCACCGTCCCAATTTAGAAGCATCCCACTCCGGCTCATCATAGACCGAAGCAGAATATGGCTGATCCTCATCGATGTAAGCGCGGTTGAACCACCATTGGTCAACGTTGACAAGGATGAGTTGCGGGCTGTCATGGAGTTTGCTGACAAACAGCGCCAGTTCGCGAACGTTCTGGATGGCCCCTCCGGCATTGTAGAAAGAGTAGTCTGGATTGACCACAGAGCGCTTTACCTGCATGATCCTCGACGATCCCAAAGCCAGCACTTGAGGGCGCTCCACCTCGTCGGTCATGTGGAACTTATATGTCTTATCATAGTTACTGTATGCCAATCCGAAAAGTTGACCTTGCTGCAAGGGATGGATATAAGACGAGAACGCCCTGATCTCTCCTGCCTGATAGAGGCAGATACAGGCAAAGCCTATGATGGCAGAGACCATCAGCAGGAATACTGCCAGTCTTGCCCCAAAGCGTCGGATGTCGTATCGTTCTTGCTTATTCATATTTTCACCTTTTCACTTTTCTCACCTTTTCCTCAGAATTGGAAATAAATAAACTCCTGACTTGCAGTATTAAAGTAGAAATAGAAGATTGCGGCAGAGAGCGCCAGATAGACAGTCCAACGGACTCCCGTACCGACGTACCCCCGCGCCACCGCTCCACCGAACTGAAGCACATGCGCCTTGTCACGCTGCAGATACTCCACAACAATGAGCAACAAGACCGCGATGATCGTTGTCAGGCTTCCCAGACGCGGATGGAAGTCATCAAAGGCCGTCAGGAACATTCGGGATACGAAGTCCCAGGCCTGGGCGATATTCTCTGCACGGAAGATCACCCAGCCGACAACAGCCAGCAAAAATGTTACGACCACCCTACACACATCTTTTATATTAGGCAACCAGCGGCCAGCAGCCAGGATGTCCTTGTCCTTGGTGTTGATATGCAACAACTTATACAGCACAATCAGGCAACCGTGATACAAGCCCCAGCAGACGAACGTCCAGTTGGCACCATGCCACAAGCCGCTGATACCGAACACGATAAACGTGTTGCGAATCACCTTCCACTGGCTGCAACGGCTGCCGCCAAGCGGGAAGTAGACATAGTCGCGGAACCACGTCATCAGCGAGATATGCCATCGCCGCCAGAACTCAGGTATCGACCTCGAGAGATAAGGATAATTGAAGTTGCTCAGCAACCTGATACCGAACAGACGAGAACAGCCGATAGCGATGTCACTATAGCCCGAGAAATCGCAGTATATCTGGAAGGTAAACAGGAGTGCCAATAGCCAAAGGCTGACACCAGAATAGTCTGCATACGAATCCCACAGCGGATTAAGATCCGAGGCACAACTGTCAGCGATAACCACCTTCTTGAAGAATCCCCACAACATCTGCCGACAACCATCCACAGCCTGCACATAATCGAAATGGCGGTCACGCTGGAACTGCGGCAACAGGTTCTTGGCCCGTTCGATAGGACCAGCCACCAACTGCGGGAAGAAACTGATAAAGGCGCAGAACTCTATGATGTTCTTAGTGACAGGCACGTCTTTACGATACACGTCAATCGTATAACTGAGTGCCTGGAAAGTATAGAAACTGATACCAACGGGCAGAATCACGTTCAGCGTCACCCAGTCCAACTGATAATGGAAAAGGCTCCAAACAAGTTGCGCCAGACTGTCTGCGAAGAAGTTATAATACTTGAAGACGCCTAAAATCAGGAAGTTCAGTATCAGATTGGAAGCACACACCAACCGCTGTCTGCGCTTTCCTCCTTCCTCATTCCTCCTTCCTCGATAATACTCTATCAGCAACCCGCTGTAATAACTGCACACTGATGTGAACGCTATCAGGAACAGAAAGCGCCAGTCCCACCAGCCATAGAACACGTAGCTGGCCGTCACTACCAACAGATTCTGCCACTCGCGCTTCTGGAACACAAACCAGTAGAGCAGGAACACGATTGGCAG
>OCTW011590032.1_pt1 | contig 19316 bp, 19 predicted proteins | sample 1539671 | NCBI WGS metagenome assembly OCTW01 (sample SAMN02144230, study PRJEB22623) | gut metagenome | biome: sheep rumen | host: Ovis aries | place: New Zealand
CCTCTGGTCCTCCCGGGCGGCAAATCCGCAAGGTATGTATTTTTGCTCTCGCGGGGCAAGCTCCGCTTCGCAAAAATACTCCTCGCGGCGTACATGCCGCCGCTGCGGATTTTAAATGGAGGAGCTTCGCCCCTCCAAACCTCCCGGAGATTTAGATATCCATTATTCTTTGTTGCATAACATTTTCAGATGATTTTTCCGTCAATCAAAGGGCTGTTACAGAATTGGCTCTGCAATAGCCCCCGGACGGGATGGGATGGACTGGCATGCGGCTCAAAACGCTGAGGCTGCAGAATTTCCGCAGCTATCAAAACCTGATGATGACCCCGCCGGAGGGCGTGACGGTCATCGTGGGGGAGAACGGCGCAGGGAAAACCAACCTGCTGGAGGCCGTTCATTTGTGCTGTCTGGGCCGTTCTCACCGCACCAGCGACGACGGCGACATGATCCGCCACGGGGAGGAGAGCGCCGCCGTTCAGCTGTTTGTGGAGCGCCGCGACGGCACCCACGACATCGGCGTCCGTCTCTTTCTGCATGAGCGCCGCAAAAAGCTCCTGCACATCAACGGGAAAAACGCCTCCCGCATGGGGGACCTGATCGGCCACGCCACCTGCGTGATCTTCAGCCCTGAGGACCTTTCGGTGGTGCGGGACGGGCCCGCCGTCCGGAGAAGGTACGTGGACATGCTTCTGTCCCAGCTGCAGCGGGCCTATTTTTATGCCCTGCAGACCTATACCGCCGCCCTGCGCCAGAGAAACGCCCTGCTTCGGGACATCGCCCTGGGGGGCAGCAAGGCCCAGCTTTCGGTCTGGGACGAGCAGCTGGCCCGGGCGGCGGCCCCCCTGGTGCGCCTGCGGGCCCAGACGGCCCGGGCGCTGGACCTGGCGGCGAACCGGCATTACGCCTACATCAGCGGCCGGGAGGAGGAAGTCTTCCGCGTGGCCTACCAGAGCACCCTGCCGGAGGACGAGCCGGAGCAGGCGATGCTTTCCCAGCTGCAGGCCAGGAGGGACGAGGAGCTGCGCCGTTCCACCACGGTGGTGGGGCCGCACCGGGACGACCTAAGGCTGACTCTTTCGGGCCGGGAGCTGCAGGCCTACGGTTCCCAGGGCCAGGCGAGAACAGCGGCCCTGGCCCTCAAGCTGGCGGCCTTTGACCTGCTGAGCGAAAGCCAGGGTGAACCGCCGCTGCTCCTGCTGGACGACGTGCTGAGCGAATTGGACCCCTTGCGCCGCCGCCGCCTGATCGACCGGGTGAAAAACGCCCAGGCCCTCTTGACCTGCACCGACCGGGGGGACTTTATCGGCGCGGAACCGGCGTGCGTGCTGGAAGCGAAAAACGGAAACCTGTATAATGCGTAATGCGTAATTCGTAATGCGTAATGAGCGCCTGACGGCGCGGATGAACGTTGGTCAAGCGCCCCATCACAACAAAAAATCACGCATTACGCATTATGAATTACGCATTCAAAAAAGACTCGAAAGCGAGCGATGCGCGATGGATATTGAGTTAGTAGTCAAGATCGGTTCTATGGCGTTGATCCGGCGGGAGGACAACGACATCGACTATAACCTGTTTTCCCGCCTGAGCGGGGAGCTTCGGCCGGGGATGGCCCTGGTGTCCTCCGGGGCGACGGAAATCGGGCGCTTGGACTATCTCAAGCGGACCGGCCGGGAGCTGACCGGCGACCCGGAGGCCAACAAGACGGATTATTCCGCCCAGGGCCAGGCCATCCTGATGGAGACCTACCGGCGCTTCGTGCGGCCGGAATATTCCATCCGCCAGGTGCTGGTGGAGCACAACCACTTCAACGACCCGCAGAAGCGGCGTCATCTGCGCCAGCTCCTGTCCCACTGCGCGGATCAGGGGGCCATTCCCATCATCAACTACAACGACGCCGTTTCCGACGAGGAAAACCGGAAGCTGGAGCTGTTGCAGATGCAGCAGGCCCACCCGGACGAGCAGGTGGTGGAGTGCGTCGACAACGACGAGACCGCCGCCGTGGTCAGCGAGCTGATGCAGGTCAGGCAGATGGTCCTTCTGACCAGCGCCGACGGCATCTACCGCGACCCCAAAGACCCTTCCACCCTCGTGCGGGACGTCTTTGCGGCGAACGGGGAGGAGCTGACCCGGATGGTCCGGGAGCTGCAGACCCACTGCGTGGGCGCTTCCCGGGCCGGGGCCAACGGGGCCGGGGCCAAGCTGGAGTTCGCCCTGCGCTCTGCCCTGCAGGGTGTTTCCGTGACCATCGCCAACGCCAAAAAATGCCGGCTGTCGGACATCCTCGAAGGCCGTGTCCCCTGTACGCGGATCGGGATCCGGAAGCCGGCGGAGGGATAAAGCGATCACACACAGCTGCGCCCGAAAGAAAATGGTATAAGAACTTACGCTGAAAGCCTTCGGCTTTTGAAAACACTCCTCCGCATCGCCTGAGACGGCTGCGCGAAGGAGTGTTTTTCGTTTGATTCTTCTGTCATTGTCTGACCGCGCGAGCTTACTTTCCTCCGTATGCCCAGGCGTAGCAGTAGGCCTGGGTGCGGGCGGCGAAGGGCTCGGTGCGCAGGAGCGCTTTGATCTCTTCCTTTGTGTACCAGCCGGGGACGATCTCCTCGGCGTCGGAGGTGCTCTTGCGGAAGTCCCCCTCCGCTGTACCGAAAACGCAGATGTTCCGCTCGTTGGCGAAGCCCACGGCGCTGTAGCTGTTGTCCAGCACGTCGCGGATCTGGGTCAGGCGCAAGCCGGTTTCCTCCCACAGCTCACGGCGGGCGCTTTCCTCCGGCGTTTCGCCCGGGTCGATCAGCCCGGCAGGGAAATTGTAGATCCACTGGGCCATCGCCATCCGGTATTCCCGGTTGACGAGGATGCGCTCGCCGCTCTCGTCCGTCAGGACCATGACCACAGCGTTGGGGACCTTGTTCTGCAGTTCCTCCAGGGTGCGGATGTCCGGGTTCCGGCTGATGATCTCATAGGTCTTTGAATGCCCTTCGGCGGTGAGATAGTCCACGTCGTAGCGCGTGATAAACCGGCCTTCCAGGACTTTCCGGATGCCTTTGTACTCCATGTGTTCCTCTCCTCCCTGGCGAACCCGGCGGCGGCCCGCCGGCGATCATGATCAAGCGGTTTTGCTTTATCTGGGATAGCAGTCCCGACTTCTATGAACGAACTTCTTTATTATGGGATTATATAGAATCAATTGTTTCGGCAAACTCTGGGAGGTATGGAGGGGCTGCAGCCCCTCCATTTTAAATCCGCAGCAGCGACATGCTCGGGGGGTCCCGATTGGGGGTTCTGAGGGCCCGGAAAACTGTCCTGTGGACAGTTTTCACCGAAGAACGGGCCGGTAGGCCCTGGTTGTGTCCCCCTATCGATGGCTGTGAAACAGCCCTTTATTCTTTGGCGTACATCATGATATTGATTACGCCGCCTACGGCGGTGCAGATCAGGGCGGCCGGAAGCATCCAGGGGGCTTCGTTGGGGCCGAACATGGCCAGCAGGGCCAGGGCGATGCCCGCCAGACCCAGGATGATGCTCGCGCCAATCATCAGGGGGTTGGAAGACGTCTGATTTTTCATTTTCATTTTCCTCCTTACTCCGTCCGCCCTGCGAAGGCTGGACGGACGCGTTACAGCTTCATAAACAGCCTGGCGCTCCAGAATTCCATCCCGAGCTCCTCCAGGTAAAAATGCAGGATCGCCCGCCAGTTTTTGGCGGCGGCGCTGACCGTGATGTAGGCCGCTTCCCCGCGCACCGCCCCGGCGGCTGCCCGGAACAGGGCAGCGCCGATGCCGCGGGAACGATATGCGGGGAGGACATAGAGCTCCTCCGCCTCAAAGCAGGGCGTCCTCGCCGGCATGACGGAGGAGGCTTTTTGGGTGTTCTCGGTCAGGCCGAAGAGATAGCCCACCGGGCGGTCCTGGTCAAAGGCCAGGAAGACGCGGCGGCCCGCAATGTCCTCTGCGGTATTGGCCCGGTAGCCCCGGCAGCTGTCTTCCTTTTCCCAGTTCTTGGAAAAGGCGATCAGCGTGTCCAGCACGGCGTCCGAAAGCTCCGCCTCCCGGATGCTGATCCCCGGGGGCAGAGCGGTTTCCCGGTTCATGGGTGCTCCTTCAGCGCATGGCCTTTTGCTGCAGGAGCTCGACGGCATCGGTGTGCTCCCAGGGCAGGTCGACGTCGGTGCGGCCGAAGTGGCCGTAGGCGGCGGTCTGGCGGTAGATGGGGCGCTTTAAGTTCAGGCGTTCGATGATGGCGTCGGGCCGCATGTCGAAGGTCTCCCGGACGATGCGGGAAATCTCCTCGTCCGGCAGGATGCCGGTGCCGAAGGTGTCCACCGTGAAGGAGACGGGCTCCGCCACGCCGATGGCGTAGGCCAGGGCCACCTGGCAGCGGCTGGCCAGGCCGGCGGCCACCACGTTCTTGGCCGCGTGGCGGGCGGCGTAGGCGCCGGAACGGTCCACCTTGGTGGGGTCCTTGCCGGAGAAGGCGCCGCCGCCGTGGGGGGCGTAGCCGCCGTAGGTGTCCACGATGATCTTACGGCCGGTCAGCCCGCAGTCGCCCGCCGGGCCGCCGATGACGAAGCGGCCGGTGGGGTTGATATAATACTTGGTCTGATCGCTCAGCAGCTCCGCGGGGATCACGGCCTGCACCACGTGCTCGATCATGTCTTTGCGGATCTGCTCCTGGGTGACCTCTTCGTCGTGCTGGGTGGAAATGACGATGGTGTCGATGCCGACGGGCTTATCGTCCTCATAGATTACCGTCACCTGGGCCTTGCCGTCCGGCCGCATGTAGGGGCAGAGCCCTTCCTTGCGGACCTTTGCCATCTGCCGGGTCAGGCGGTGGGCCAGGGCGATGGGCATGGGCATCAGCTCCGGCGTTTCGTCGCAGGCGTAGCCGAACATCATGCCCTGGTCGCCGGCGCCGGTCTCCTTTTCGCCGCTGCCGCGCTTTTCCAGCGCGTCGTTCACGCCCTGGGCGATGTCTGGGCTCTGGTCGTGCAGGGCCACCAGCACTGCGCAGGTCGCCCCGTCGAAGCCCTTCTTGGCCCGGTCGTACCCGATGTCGTTGACCACGGACCGCACCAGGTCCTGGACGTTGACGTAGGTTTCGGTGGTTACTTCGCCCATTACCGTGATCAGGCCGGTGGTGGCGCAGGTTTCACAGGCGACGTGGGCGTCCGGATCCTTTTCCAGGATCGCGTCCAGCACGGCGTCCGAGATCTGGTCGCACATTTTGTCCGGATGACCTTCCGTCACCGATTCAGAAGTAAACAGTTTCCGCATGGAGTTTCCTTTCCGGCCGAACAAGGCCAAAGACTTTTTCAGAGTGAAGAGTGGAGAGTGAAGAGTGGAGATAGAATGAGAAGTGAGGAGTGAGGAGTGAGGAGTTAGGAGTGATCAAGTCGTCTTCAAAAGAATCAGAAACCATATCTCATCTTCACTCTGCGAGCGCAGCGAGCGAAAACTCTCCACTCTTCACTCTGCAAAAAAGCGCCGGACTTACAGGCAGTCCGGCGCGCAGTGAATGAAAAACATCGTGTGGCCTTATCTGCCGGCGGTCATCCCGCCGCTGGAATTGGCACCTCGCGGATCTTCCGCCGGTTGCCGGGCTTCATCGGGCCAGTCCCTCAGCCGCTCTTGATAAGGAGGTATTCGATTATCCGCCGGTTTGCACCGGCAAGGGTATTATAGCGGTTCTGATAGGGGTTGTCAAGCAGATTGGGGCGGTTCGTCTTGACAGAAGAAGCACTTTCCAGTACTATCAAAGAGTTGAGGGGGAAACTCCGAGGCCGAAGAGTGAACAAACAATGCGCAGGCGGTTGCTCCATCCTCCCGAAAGGGGGTGATGCGTATGAGGATTACCTTCCACATCGGTCCGTTTACGGTATCGATCCTTGTGAAGCGTACCCATACAAAGAACAGCCGCCACTCTGGCAAGTGACGGCTGTCTTGCGGCGTGAACCGCATCTTCTAGTCTGAACTCGAGGAGCAACCGCACGCGGTTCACTCTTCGTTTTTATTGTATGCCGCCTGACGGGGTTTGTCAAGCGGCATTTTTCGTCTTCTTACACGCTCAGATACCTGTCCATCACCCACGCAGAAACTACATACATCACAGTGGAGTAAGCCAGGGCGATCCCTGCGCGGACCAGCAGGATGGCTTCGATGCTCATGCCCGTGCGGAACTGGTTCTGGATCCAGCCCAGCAGGATGGTCAGGAGGATAAAGAACAGGAAGGCGAGAAAGCCGTTCATCCTTTTGCCGTTCAGCAGGGCGGAGGAGACGATGTCCGCCAGGAAGGCGATGGACACCGTGGCCAGCCAGGAGGCCAGCATTTCCACCACCAGGCACAGGATGCTCTGGGCGTTCAGCTGGATCTCGTCGTTGATCATCCGGACGAAGTCCTGGAAAAACTGCCACAGCTCTTCCAGCGTGCCCAGCTTGCTGAACAGCAGCGTCACGTCCAGCAGGCCCAGCAGGAAAAAGAACCCGCCGGCCAGCGCCAGAGAGAGGCCGTTTTCCAATAGCTTCGCCCCCAGGATCTGGAAGCTGTTTCTCGGCGTCATGTACAGCATGTAGCCCTGTTTGGTATTCATGTCCCGGTGCAGGGTCAGCACGCTCTGCACCCCGATCAGCATGGTGCCGCCCATGGCGATAAAGAACAGCAGCATGCAGCTCAGGCCGATGAAGCCGTGGTTTTTCTGGTCCAGGAACAGGGTGATCAGGAAGGCAAGCTCCGCCACCGCGGTGATGCCCAGGATGATCAGCTTCAGCGCCCAGGTTTTCCGGAACTCGTATTTCAGCAGTTTACTCATTGTATGAAACCTCCGTATGCCCGTAGATCTCGCGGTAGCGGTCCGCCATCGACACATGGTCGGCTTCCCGCATCTCCTCCAGGTTCCTGACCTCGATCAGCCTGCCCTGCTTGATGAACACCGCCGTGTCGCAGACGGCCTCCATCTCCTCCACCAGGTGGCTGGACAGGAGCAGCACCTTGCTTTCCGAGGCTTCCCGCAGGATGCAGTGGCGAATCTCGTCCCGGGCCAGCAGGTCGATGCCGTTGAAGGGCTCGTCCAGCATGTAGACCCGGGCGTCCCGCGCCATCGTCACGGCGATCTTCAGCTTGGCCATCATGCCGGAGGAAAGGGTGCGGGTCTTCATGGCGCCTTCCAGTTCCATCTCCTTAAGGAGGGATTCATATTTGGCGGCGGAGAAGTCCTCAAAGAAATCGCCGTAGTAATCGCCTACGTCCTTGACCGACATCCAGGAATAGAAGTAGGGCTCCGTGGACATGTAGGCCACATGCCGGCGGCTTTCCACCCCGACCGGCTTCCCTTCGTACAGTACCTCCCCGCTGGTGGGTTTCATCAGGGCGGCGGCCATCTTCATCCAGGTGGTTTTGCCGCTGCCGTTGGGGCCCAGCATGGCGTATACGTGGCCGGGGGACAGGGTGAGGCTCACGCCTTCCACCGCCGTTTTGGTTCCAAATTTCTTTGTCAGATTGTTACTGGTGATCATCTGGTTCGTCCTCCTTCTGGATCAGTTGGATCGCGTCTTCCCGGCTCAGGCCCATGCCCTTTAAATCAGTAAGGAAACGGGCGACGGCCCGGCGGGCCATCTCCTCCCGGAGCTTTTGAATGGCCTCCTCGGAGCCGGTGACGAAGGTGCCCAGGCCCCGCTGGGTCTGGCAGAGGCCTTCCCGCTCCAGCTCCTGGTAAATCCGGGCGGCGGTGTTGGGATTGATGCCGTACTGCAGGGCCAGGTCCCGCCCGCCCGGCAGCTTTGAACCCGGGGGCAGCTCGCCCGTCACGATCTGCTGCTTGATGCGGGTGGCGACCTGCAGCCAGATCGGGATCATCGGATCAAAGTTCATCGTGCCACCTCCTAAAAAATTAGTGCACTATGTGAATAGTACACTATGATTCTGGAATTGTCAAGGGGAAAAATAAAATTTTTTTCCTTTTCGGACTGCCATTTCCCTTTCTCCGGCCGTATCAATACATGCGGGCCGGAACGAAGGGCCCGCGGAAAGAAAAGAAATGTTTTGCCGCCGTCACGGCGGCGTTGAATGGGAAAACCATCGTGATACGCAGAGGAGGCGTTTGGTTATGAAATGTGAACATTGCGGAGCGGCTCTGGAGGTCGATCAGCTCAAACAGGTCAGGTTCTGCCCTTATTGCGGGGCGGAAATTGAAATCAAGGAAGAAACGCCGGAAACCATGGCCGGCGCCATCCACGGGATCGCGAAGACCTTCTTTAACCAGACCGCCGACAAGATCCGCTATAACCGGGAACACGCCGCGGAAATCGCCGAGCAGAAGCGCAAGGAAAAAGAGGAAGAAGCCAAGAACACCCGGAAGATCATGATGTGCATGATGGGCGGCCTGACCGTGCTCATGGTGATCATGATGGTGGTCATGAGGCTGATGGGGGGAAATTGAGGCTGGTATTAGGGATTAGGCAATAGGCATTAGGCTGTTGTGCTGGAGGATATGAGTTGTATATGGCAGACGCCGCTCTCGGGATGGGAGCGGCGTTTGGTGTTGGTTGGGGTGGAAGGGGACGGATGATTGTGTCAGAAGGATGGCAGATGCGGAATTTTTGAAAAAGCCTCGGATTGTCTCTTTTTGCTCATGTATCAGACTTTTTGGAAGGATTCTTGATAATCGGGGAGATAAGGCTCTTTTGTGCCAAAAATGCTGATATTACAGGGCAGGACGTATGGTGGGTCCTGATTCTTGCTAAAGACATGCCGGATATGGTATCGTTGATTCCGTCAAGGGAAGCTTCCAAATGATCATCCCAACGACCCATCTTGTTGAAGGAGGTATCTGTCATGAGCATCACACTGATCGTCATCCTGGGCGCTGTATTTCTGCTTCTTCTGCTGCTGGGCGCCGGCTATCTGAAAGCGCCGCCGGACAAGGCCTACATCATCTCCGGCATGGGCCGCCGCCGCATCCTGATCGGTAAGGCGGGCTGGCGGATCCCCTTCCTGGAGAGGGTCGACGTGCTTTCCCTGCAGGTGCTGACGGTGGACGTCAAGACCTCCGAGGCCGTGCCCACCAACGAATTCATCAACGTCATGGTGGACGGCGTCGCTAACGTAAAAATTTCCTCCGACCCCAAGCTCCTGGAAAAGGCGGCGGAGAGTCTGCTCAACATGGACCGCAACCAGCTGATCGCCATGGTCACCCAGGTGCTGGAGGGCAACATGCGCGAGATCGTCGGTTCCGTGGGCCTCAAGGAAATGGTGCAGGACCGGCAGGGGGTCGCCAAGAAGGTATCTGAAAACGTCATCCCGGACATGGCCAAGCTGGGCATCGAGCTGGTGAACTTCAACATCCAGAACTTCCGGGACAACGCCGGCACCATTGAGAACATGGGTATCGACAACGTCGAGCAGATCCGCAAGAACGCCCAGATTGCTAAAGCGAACGCCCAGCGCGACATCGCCATCGCTTCCTCCCAGGCTCAGGAAGAGGCCAACGCCGTCAAGGTGGAAACCGAAAAGAAGATCGCCGCCCAGAACGCCGACCTGCATGTGCAGGAGGCTGAAATGAAGGTGCGGGCGGACACCAAGAAGGCCGAGGCCGACGCCGCCTACGCCATCCAGCAGGAAAGCCAGCGCAAGACCATCGAAATCACCAAGGCTGACGCCGACATCGCCCGCCGCGAAAAGGAAACCGAGCTGGCTGAACGGGAAATCGCCATCCGCGAGCGCAAGCTGGACGCCGAGGTGCGCAAGGCCGCGGATGCCAAAAAGTACGAGGCTGAAAAGGCGGCTGAGGCCGACCTGATCCGCCGCCAGCGCGACGCGGACGCCAAGAAGTACGAAGCCATCCAAGAGGCCGAAGCCAGGAAGGCCGCCGCCGAAGCCGCCCGCTTTGCCATGGAGCAGGAGGCCGAGGGCATCCGGGCCAAGGGCCTGGCAGAAGCCGAAGCCATCGAAAAGAAGGCCGAGGCCCAGAAGAAGATGGGCGAAGCCTCCATCCTCGAAATGTACCTGGCCGCCCTGCCCGAGGTGGTCAAGAACGCCGCCGCCCCCCTGGCCCAGACCGACAAGATCGTCATGTACGGCGACGGCAATTCCTCCAAGCTGGTCCGGGACGTCATGCAGTCCAGCAGCCAGATCATCGAAGGCCTGAAGGAGTCCACCGGTATCGACCTGGCCTCCCTGATCGCCGGCTATACCGGGGCGAAGATGATCAAGGGCACGGAACAGGACGGACAGGATCAGGAAAAGTAAACAGCATATACATTCCCAGTGCAGGGGGCTGCCGCGCCGCGGCAGCCCCTTTTAAAGGATGGGCGGGTTTGCGGAAAATGAGGAGATTACACAGAAACTTCCGTTTTTTCTCTCTTTCCCATTGACTTAGAGGGTACTTTAAGCGGTATCATACAGGCAGACGAAATCCGTATCATGATTGGATCAGGGAGGACCGGCAATGAGAAAGATCAACTGGGGCGTCCTGGGCACGGCGGACATTGCCCGGGGCCAGACCATTCCCGCCATGAAAACGGCGGACAACTGCACCCTGTACGCCATCGCGGGCCGGAGCCTGGAGAAGGCCCAGGCCTTCCAGCGGGAATTCGGCTTTGAAAAGGCATACGGCAGCTACGAGGAGCTGCTGAACGATCCCAAGGTGGAGGCCGTCTATATCCCCCTGCCCAACGACCTGCACTGCGCCTGGACGGTGCGGGCCCTGCAGGCCGGCAAGCACGTGCTGTGCGAAAAGCCCCTGGCCGTATCGAAGGATCAGGCGGAAACCATGTTCCGCGCGGCGGAGGAGAACGGCGTCTTCCTGATGGAGGCCTTCGCCTATCTCCACAGTCCCATTGTCTCCGCTGTCCGGGCGGAGATCGAGGCTGGGACCATCGGCGAAATCCGCTATCTGGAATCCGCCTTTCTGACCGGCCGCCGGCCGGACACCGACATCCGCCTAAGGAGAGAGACCTTCGGCGGAGCCATGTACGACCTGGGCTGCTACGCCATGAGCATGGCCCTCTGTTTGATGGGCAGGGACCCGGAAACCGTCCGCGCCGCCGCCCAGTTTTCCGAAAAGAAGATCGACCTGTACACCACCGCCCTGCTGCTGTATGACAATGGGGCTGTCGCCAAGCTGGACTGCGGGATGCTCCTGCCCCAGGGCCGCAGGGACCGCCTGCACATCTACGGTACGAAGGGCGAGATCCATTCCCCGGTACAGTTCAACCAGATGGGCGAAATCCCCTATACGGTGATCCGGGACGGCAGATCGGAAATCAAAACCGTCACCGCGCTCAACAACTACCGCCTGGAGATCGAGCAGCTGGGTCGCTGCATCACCGACAGGGAAAGCCCCCGGGTCTCCAAAGCCTTCTCCCTGCGGTGCGCGGGGGTGATGGACCGGATCCTTGAGCAGATCGGGTACTGAGCGTCCTATGAACAGAAAGAAAATCCAGCTTCAGCTGTCTTTGACGGAATTTGTCTATAACGGCTGTTTTGCCGCGGCTAATTTCCTGTCCGTCTTTCTGACGGCCATCGGCTTTTCCGCCGGGCAGATGGGGCTGATGACGGCGGCGCTGAACGGCGTCGGCATCATCTCCCAGCCGACCTGGGGCGTCATTTCCGATCGGATCCGGTCGGTGAAGCGCTGCTTCATGCTCTGCATGGCGGGCACGGCCCTGTGTGCCCTGGCGGTGCCCGGCCTGTCCCAGGGCGGGGGAGGCTGGCTGCCGGTCCTGGCCGTCGTGCTGGTGGTGATGTACTTTTTCTTCCATCCCTCCAACATGATGATGGAGCTGTGGCTGGTCCGGGTCAGCAGCCATCCCCAGCTCAGGATTCCTTATGGGAGCGTGCGCAGCTGGGCCTCCGTCGGCTACGCCCTGTTCAGCCTGGCCTTTGTGCCGGTGACCCGGGCGATGCACGTAAGGAACGTGTATTACTTTTTCGCGGGCTTCGCCGCCCTGTCGATTCTGCTGACAGCCCTGATTCCCACCGAGAGCGAAGGAAACCCGGCCCGGGAAAAGCGGCAGCGCCTTCGGGACATGCCCTTCCGCTCCATTCTCAATTACTGGATCGTCGGGTACGCCGTATTCGAGATCCTCTACCAGATCCCCTTCAGCTGGCGGGTAACCTACATGGTGTTTACCCTGCCGGAGTTTCAGGTGGATAACAGCCTTTACGGGGCGCTGATGTTCGCCGCCGGCATCTGCGAGGTGCCGATGCTGCTGATGGTCCGGCGCTTTTCCGGCCGCTTTGGCTGGGGCTGGCCGCTGATGCTGAGCGTGGCCCTTCTGTCCGCGGAGTACCTCCTGTACGCCCTGGGCCATTCCGTGGTGACGCTCTTTGCGGCCCAGCTGCTGCGCGGGTTTTCCTACGCCCTGTATGTCGCGAGCCGCTACCAGTACCTGAGCCGCCTTGTCCCGGAGGAAATGGAGGCCAGCACTCAGGCCCTGGTCAACTCGATCAGCGCCGTAGCCAGCCTGGCCGCCGCCGCAGCCGGCGGCTTCCTGCTGGAAGCCCTGGGCACCCGAAGCTTCTTTGCTCTCCTGTGCGCCCTGCAGCTGATTTCCGGCCTCTTCTTTATCGCCCACCACCTTTTCGCCGCCCGTTTCCATCACACCGCCCCAAAAGACAGCGGCTGCAGACTGTTCGGCGTTTTGCGGGAGAGGACGTGAACGGGCAGGCCTTGTCGTGAAATAAATATAATTGAAGGATCATGCTTGACATCGCGCGGAAATCATGAGAAGATGGATCGGCTTTGGAGGCGGGGGAGCGGCGCGGGAACGCTTGGGTATTTGAGCGGAAGCGCGGCGGATCCTCGTCCGGGGGAACATGGATGAAGGAGCGAATGCCGGATGAACCAATTTGATTACCGTCGGACCGCCTGGAATACCCCGTTCATTGAACAGCGGGCCGATCCCTTTATCGCCTGTGTGGACGGGGTCTGGTATTTTACCGCCTCGGTTCCTGCCTACGACCGGATCGTTCTGCGGCGGGCGGACAGCCTGGAAGGGCTGCGCACGGCCGGGAAAGTGACCGTGTGGCAGGCCCATGACGCGGGCGTCATGAGCAGGCATATCTGGGCGCCCGAACTGCACAGGATCGACGGGAAATAGTATATTTATTTTGCGGCGGGCGAAAAAAGGAACAAGTGGAAGATCCGGCCCTGGGTGCTCGAGTGCCGGGGCGCTGATCCCCTGACAGACATCTGGGAGGAGCGCGGGAACCTCACCCGGGCGGAGGGGGATGAGTTCAGTTTTACGGACTTTTCCCTGGATATGACGACCTTCAGCCACGGGGGAAAGCGGTACTGCGTCTGGGCGGAAAAGGTGGGGACGGGGAAAAAGATCTCCAACCTGTATATCGCGGAAATGGAAAACGCCCCAGATGCTCCTCACCTCCCCCTCCTACGCTTGGGAGCGCCACGGGTTCTGGGTCAACGAGGGCCCGGCTTTCCTGGAGGAAGGGGGACGGGTTTTCCTGATCTATTCGGCCAGCGATACGGGCCCTGCGTACTGCATGGGGCTGCTGTGGGCGGACGCCGGGGCCGACCTGATGGACATTTCTTCCTGGCATAAGGAAAACCGCCCGGTATTTCAGACCCAGGCGGAGCGGGGCCTCTTTGGACCGGGCCATAACAGCTTTACGCGGGATGCGGACGGCACCGTCCTCATGGCCTACCATGCCCGCCCCTATGACGAGATCGTCGGCGACCCTCTGTACGACCCGAACCGGCACACCTATGTGATGAAGGTGCGCTTTCAGGAAAACATGCCGGTCTTTGATACGGACAGCCAGCTGTTCCAGGACGAAAGCCCGGCTATATAAGCCCATCATCGGGAATCATGCGGGAAACTCATGCGTATTTGACGGCGCATGGGTTTTCTTTTTTTGCGATTTGTGAAAAAAAGGGACCTGACGCTGGCCGTGGGAGACAGCGCGCAGGTGGATTTCACCGCGCCCGAGGACGGGCAGTATGAAATCTGGCTGACCTACCTGAACACGACCCAGTCTACCCTGCCCACGGAGCTGATCGTGCGGGTGGACGGAGCGCTGCCCTTCTACGAGCTGCGCCGCGTCAAGCTGAACTCTTTGTGGGTGGTGGAATCGGACGAGATTCCGGTGGACCGCTACGGCAACCAGATCGCGCCGACCCCCGTTTCCGCCCAGCGGGAGCAGACGGTCGAGATCACCGACTCTACCGCCCGGATCGACGTCCCCTTCCTGTTTGAATTAAAGGAGGGCGCTCATACCCTGACGCTGGAATGTCAGGACAGCGGCGTGCATGTCAGCGCCGTTTCCCTGCGCGCTCCAAAGGCCCTTCCGGCTTACGCCGGAGAAAAGGCCCAGGGCGACGGCATCATCGTCATCGAGGGCGAAAACATTTCCAGCCGCAGCAAATCCTCCATCCGCGGGGCGGGGGAATTCAACGCGGCGCTGACCCCCTACAGCATCGACCACCGGGTGCTCAACCACCTGGACGGCGCTTCCTTTGATACCGCGGGGGATACCGTGACCTACGCCTTCACCGCGGAAAAGGCGGGCTGGTACAACCTGGACTTCCACTACCGGCAGAGCGTGAAGGCTGATTTCCCCGTGCTCTTCGACCTGCTGATCGACGGGGAGATTCCTTCTGAGGCCGCCCGCCAGGTTCACATGGATTATTCCACCTCCTTTACCGACATGACCGTCCAGGCCGCCGGCGCGCCCCAGACGTTCTACTTGAGCGAAGGAGAGCACACCCTTTCCTTGCGGATCAACGCGGCCCTGCTGACCCCGGTGTATGAGATGATCGATCGGGTGCTCAGCGAGATCAACAGCCTGAGCCTGGAGATCACCCGCCTGTCCGGCGGCAAGGCCGACCAGTACCGCAGCTACAACGTGCGCCAGTACATCCCGGACATCGAGGAAAGGCTCAGCGGCTGGAGCAAGGACTGCGCGGACGCGGTGACGTACATCAAACAGTTTTCTTCCAACGGCTCCGGCAGCGCCTTTTCCAGCCTGACCCTGTGCGCGGACCAGCTGCGCCGTCTGTCCGAAAAGCCGGAGGACCAGCTCCGGCGTCTGTCCGAGCTGTCCACCGGGTCCAACTCCGCTTCCCGGATGCTGGCCCAGCAGCTGCAGGACATGGCCAACAACGACGTGGCCATCGACCAGATCATCTTCTATCAGGACGGGGCGAAGCTGCCGGCTAGGGCCGGGTTCCTCGAGTCCGCCGGCAAGAGCGTGGAGCGCTTCGTGACCTCCTTCTCCAGCCAGGATTACGCCGCCGGCACGGGCGAAAACGGCCACCTCCAGGTCTGGATGGGCCGCAGCCGCCAGTACGTGGAGCTGGTGCAGAACCTGATCGACATGCAGTTCACCCCTCAGACCGGCATCCACGTGGACATCTCCCTGATGCCGGATGCCAACAAGCTGGTGCTGGCCAACGCGGCGGGCACGTTTATATCGCCTCCACCGGCAACACCAACGGCATCGTCCAGCTGAGCCCGGTCGGCGACGGGGAGTTCCTGGGCTACTACGGCGCGAATCAGAGCCGGGTCAACTGGATCACCGCCATCCGCCAGAGGATCATGAGCGAAGAGCAGCTGAAGATGCAGGCGGACATTGTCCCCACGTCGGTCAAAAACCTGGCCATCGACGAAAAGGGCATGGTGTACACCGTGTCCGAATCGGAAAACGCGGCCCTGCGCCGCCTGAACGTCGCGGGCAGCAACACCCTGACCACCGATTACAATACCGAGCGCACGACCGCCGTGGCGGTGAACAGCTTCGGCTCCATCTTTACCGCCAACAAGGACGGCAACATCATGGAGTATACCTCCGAGGGCAGCACGCTGTTCTACTTCGGGGCCTCGGACACCGGCGACCAGCGGGTGGGTACGTTTAAATCCGTCACCGGCCTGGTTGTGACGGACGATTATCGGATCTTTGTGCTGGACGAAATCCTCAACAGCGTCCAGGAAATGCGCTCTACGGAGTTTACCGACCTGGTGCACCAGGCCTTCACCCTCTTCCAGGACGGCAAATACGCAGAATCGAAGGTCCCGTGGACCGAGGTTTTGCGTATGAACAGCCTGTTTACCTACGCCTCCACCGGCCTGGGCGAAGCCCTGTACCGCGAAGGGAATTTCGACGAGGCGCTGACCGCCTTCCGCAACGGCGGCAACCGCAAGGGCTATTCCGACGCCTTCTGGGAGCTGCGTTCGGACTGGCTGCACAGAAATCTGAGCGTCATCCTGATCGTCATCATTTTAGCGGCGGTGCTGCTCAAAATCATCAGCGTCATCGACCGGAAGACCCATTTCCTGAACCCTCTGCGGGGTGTGGCCGCCAAGGTGAAGGAAATCCCAATCCTCAAGCAGGTCGGCTGGTGCTTTACCATGATCCGCAATCCCTTTGACTGCAGCTACGGCATCAAGAAGGAAAAGCGCTCCTCCCTGTGGGCGGCGGCCATAATCGTGGTGTTGTTCTTCGTGCTGCAGGTGGCCAACAAGTACGCCTCCGGCTTCCTGTTTAAAACCGTCCGCGAGGGCGAGTACGAGCTGGTGCGCGACGCGGCCCTGACCTTCGGCGCCTTCCTGCTGCTGACCATCTGCTGCTACCTGGTCTGCACCATCAACGACGGCGAAGCCCGCTTCAGGGACATCGTCATCGGCGGGGCGGCGGCCCTGACCCCCATGATCATCGCCCTGCCCATCCGGCTGATCCTGAGCAACGTGGTCACCTTCAACGAAGAGTTCTTCTTGACGCTATTGGACGTGGCGGCCTACGGCACCACGGGCCTCCTGATCGTACTGGCGATCATGTACCTGAACGACTATACCTTCAAAAAGACCCTGGCGATCATCGTCATTACGCTGTTTACCGTGCTGATCACCGTGGCGCTGCTGTTCGTGGTGTATGTGCTGATCGGCCAGCTGGTCGACTTTGTGTCTTCGATCTATGGAGAGGTGGTGTATCGCTTTGTCAGGAAGGCTTAAGCGAATGACGGCGCTGCTCACGCTGTTTCTGGCGCTCGCCCTGGCCTGTCCGGCCTGGGCGGGGGAAACAGGGGAAGCCGGCGCGGCCCTTCCCCCGGAATACAAGCTGGCGGCCCAGTCCTCCCGCTTCAATCTCTACGTCCGGGAGGACACCCTGGCCATCGTCCTGGAAAGCAGGAACAACGGAAGCCTGCTCTTCTCCACCGTCCAGAACCCGGATGATTTTAAGGACCAGGCCGCCTGGAAGGGCTTTTATCAGAGCGGCATCGTCATGGAATTCATCGAGGACGTAAAAAGCACCAACACCCAGGCGGATTTCATCAACATGGAAGCCCAGATCAACATAAGCGGCGAAAAGCGGCGCATCCGTCACCGTATTTTTAAGCGACGTGACGGGAAAACCGCTGAGCGATCAGGCGGTCTTTCAGCCGGCGGGGGAAACTGACTCCGGCTGGCGGCAGTTTCGGGCCGAGCTGACCGCGCTGAAAAACGCCGGAGCCCTGCTCTGCCTTTCGTCAGAGGGGATGGGGTGTATCGACGCGGACATGCTGTCCCTGATGCCCGCGGACCGGGTCGGAAGTGACTGGCCCGGCGGCGGTCTGCGCAAAGACCTGGTGGAGGCCCTGCGAGCCCTGCATCCTAAGTTCCTGCGCTTTCCGGGCGGCTGTGTGGTGGAAGGCACCTATGTGCGCTCCAACGCCTACGACTGGAAGCAGAGCGTGGGCGATTTGGCCGGACGGCGAGAAATCCCCAACACCTGGGGTGGCATGCAGACCATGGGCGTGGGCTTTTATGAATATTTCTGCCTCTGCGAGGAAATCGGGGCCCTGCCGGTGCCGGTGGTCCACGCGGGCCTGCTGTGCCAGGGGCGGGACGCCAAGGACCCGCCCCTCATCATGGAGGAAACGGAGCGATACGCCCAGGACGTCCTGGACCTGATCGACTTTGCCCTGGGGGACGAAGAAACAGAGTGGGGCAAAGTACGTATCCAGATGGGACACCCGGAGCCCTTCGACCTTCGCTATCTCGCCATCGGCAATGAAAACTGGGGTGCGGCCTATTTCGGCCGCTATGAGCTATTGTCCAAAGCGGTCAAGGAAAAGCACCCGGACATCACCTGCATCGTGGCAGCCGGGCCCGTAGCGGAGGGAAGCCTGATCCAGGACAGCTGGAACCAGATCCGCCGCCGTTTTGCGGACGACCTGGTGGACGAGCATTATTACATGGACAGCTCCTGGTTCCCTGCCCATGTGAACCGGTATGACCGCTATCCCCGCACCACCAAGGTGTTCCTGGGCGAATTTGCCGCCCATGAGCCGGTGCAGGGGAGCAGGCGGCCCGGGAACCTCTATGCCGCCCTGTGCGAGGCGGCCTATCTGACCGGCATCGAACGAAACAGCGACCTGGTGGAAATGTGCTGCTACGCCCCGCTGCTTTGCCGGGAGGGAGAGGTGGACTGGACGCCGGACCTGATCTGGTTTAACGACGAACAGGTGTATGGCACCCCCAGCTATTACGTGCAGCAGATGTTTTCCCAAGCCTGCGGGACGGAGCTCGTCGCCAGCGAAACGGACGGAAATCTGTTTCACGCGGTGACGCGCTCGGACAGCGAGCTGCAAATCAAAATCGTCAACCTGTCGGACAAGGCGCCGCAGCTCCGCCTCCTCCTGCCCGGGGTCCCCGACCAGGCATCGTCCGCCCAGGTCCTCACGGGGGAGAAAACCCACGTCAATTCCTTCGCCCGCCCGGACAAGGTCGCCCCAAAGAGCGTGCAAGCCGTCTGCGCAGGCGGCCAGGCGGAGATGGAGCTTCCGCCCTGGAGCCTGACCGTCCTGAAATTTTCATTGGAAAAATAAAAAATAATTTTTGATTTTCACTGCCGCCTCCCCAAGGCGCTGCGTATCAATCAGTGTTCGCCGGTGAGTGAACGCCAGGCGAAACAACACTGAAAATTGACAAGATACGCTGCAGCTGCAGCCTGAAATGGAGGCTATTTAAAATGTGTGAAAAGGTTATTTCTTTCCTGTTTACCCTCGGCCTGATCGGCTGGAAAATTTTTGAAATCGTCAACGGCAGAGCGAACGTCCTGACCTGGATCCTGCTGGTGGTCTTCTGCCTGGGCGGCCTGTTTGAACTCGGCGCCATCTTTGAAGAAAAAGAAAAATCCGCTCAAAAAGAAACCGTACCGACCTCTGCTTCATAAAACACTTTTTGATATGAAATCCCCGGAGCCGCCCAAGGCGCTCCGGGGATTTGCTGTTGGATAAAGGAAACCACCGGCTCAGCCGGTGGAAGGTAAGGCTTAAGCTATGAAAAAAGCCCTCGCAATGTTAGAATGAGTAGACCTGG
>OCTW013396467.1_pt1 | contig 19311 bp, 10 predicted proteins | sample 1539671 | NCBI WGS metagenome assembly OCTW01 (sample SAMN02144230, study PRJEB22623) | gut metagenome | biome: sheep rumen | host: Ovis aries | place: New Zealand
GTGATGTGGGTGATCAAAATGCCGAGGCCGCCGAGGATGTAGATCAGCGCCATAAGGGGCACGACCTTTTCCATGATGCTCGAAATGCGCTTCAGGCCGCCGAAAATCGTCACGAAGGAGGTGACCCCGAGGACGATGACGGAGATGAGCGCCGGGGTGCCGAAGCCCTGCTTCAGCGCGCCGACCACCGATTCGGTCTGGACGCTGCACGTCCACGGCCCGAGCACGAAGCAGCACACGGCGAGGATCATCGCGCCCTTCTTCCAGCCCAGGGCGTTCTTCATCACAAAGGACCGGTCGCACATGTACTCATCCATCGATTCGCTGTATTTCACGCGGTAGCGCTGGCCGAGGATGATTTCGCAGGCCTTGGTCGACATGCCGAACAGGCCGGAGACCCACATCCAGAACACGGCCCCGGGCCCGCCGGAGACGATCGCCGTCGCGACGCCACCGATGTTGCCGACGCCGATGGTGTTGGCCATCGCCGTGCAGGCCGCGGCGAACCCCGAAACCGAGCCGGCGCCGTCTCCCTTTTGAAACATTCGGCCGAAGGTATTCTTCAAATTAAAACCGATTTTCCGGAAGTTGTACCGGAAGCCGAAGCGGATCGACAGGTAAATCCCGGTGCCGAGCAGTACGACGATCATCGGCGTCCCCCAAAGGAAGTCCGAGATCTGTGTCAACACATTTAAAAACATGGCAGCTCCTTATCTCTTATAATTACTATATGATAAGTATATATTAGTTTTAAGTACCGCGCCACTGTTTTTTATAAATTTTTAAAGCACGAGCTGCACCAGCAGCATGTAGCAGACCGTTCCGCCGAGCATCGGCAGGACCATACCGCGCTTCCAGGCGTAGAGCGCGATGACCACGCCGATCGAAATCAGCTCGGGGATCCCGTGGGATCCGGTGAACACGCTGACGTGGCGCAGGCAGTACACGACGAGCAGCCCGAAGACCGCCGGCGCGAGCACCTTCCCGAGGTAGGTCACGAATTTCGGAATCGCCCGCCCTTCGGGAAATAAGACGTAAGGCAGAAAACGGGTGAGCACCGTCCCGGCGACGACGACGGCGACGGTAATGATTTGCTGTGTGGCACTCATGCTTTTTCCTCCTGCGTCTTCAGTGTTTTTGGGTATTCCGGATCGAGCACAGGCCGCAGCAGCGTCAGCGCCACGAAAATCACGATCATCGCCGGAATGATGAAATGATCCGGACCGAAGACGATCAGGCAGAGCAGTGAGCCGAAAATGCCGACGAGCTCGCTGATGTGATCCTTCAGCATCGTCTTCAGCGCGGTGCCGTCCTCGACCCACTGGCTGAGCAGGATCACGACGAACATCGCGGTCATGACAAAATCGAGACCCGTGGTATTAAAGGTGATAAGTCCCCCGAAAAGCGTGCCGAAGAGCGCCCCGGCCACCCAGTACATCTGGTCGAGTAGCGAGATGATCAGGTACGCTTTGCCCTTGTCGATCACTTCGGGAATCGGCGTCGTGTAAACAATCGAAAAGGTCTCGTCGCTGGTCGTGTAGATCAGATAAAACTTTTTCGGCCCCATGTCCCGGTACGTGCCGAGGAGCGAAATGCCGTAGAACAGGTGGCGCGCCCCGACCATGACCGCCGTCGCAAAAGCCGCGGCCGGGTTAAAGGCCGACGCGAGAATCCCCACCATGAGAAATTCCATCGAGCCCGTGTAGATGATTAACGCCGTCACCACCGGCAGCCACGCCGGATAGCCCGAGGTGCGCATCAAAATGCCGTAGGTGATGCCGAGGAAGATGTATCCGGCCATCACTGGGAGCGTGTACCTGAAGACGGCTTTAAAGGCCGCCGCGTATCCGTGTTTTTGTTCCATGCCCTCTATTATTCTTCCTTTCCGCTGTCGTTGTCATTGTATTCGATAACTATGTATTATATAGGAAAATGCGACGGCGTGCCAATTTATTTGATTTTCAGTAGGATCGTGTGTGATCTAGTGGTAGATTTGACAGTGGCAGAAAATAAAAACGGAAAAGCCGTAGATAAATCTGAAAAATCGATCGAATCGCCAGCATTTTCATAAATAAAAACGGATTTGCCGTTTATAGTTTGGAAAAAGCGGTAAAATTGTCGTGAATTTCATGATTATAAACGGATTTTCCGTTTTTAATTCTGAATAATCATGATATAATAAAAGAAAATCTCAGATATAAACGGATTTGCCGTTTTTATTTTTGAATTTAAGAGGTGTTATGATGAAAATCCTGCGCATTCGGGCTGATGGTCTGCCGCTGTTTAAAAATGCTTTGGATCTGTCCTTTTACGCAAAACAGCGCGTCACTGAGAATAATCGAGATTCACTCTACCATCTGTCTAACCATCCGAGCGTTTATTTAAACACAGCCACGGCCATGATCGGCCTCAACGCTTCTGGCAAGACCTCCGTGATGAAAGTCATTGAGCTGGCTATGACCATTGTCCGCAATGATCCGATAAATCACACCAGTGCCAAAACCATCCTAAACGGCGCACAAAAAGCGGTCTTCTCTATTTGGTTTGTCGATGCAGCGCAGCACATCTGTCTGCTTCAAACTGAAATCACATCGGAAAAGGATCAATCCAGCGGCTGGCACTACATCATTTCTGCGGAATCGTTTTGGGAAAAGCCGCTCTCTTCGGTCGTCTCTCGAAAACAGCTGACAGATTTTAGCGACACCGAACCGGTCTCCCAGCGCAGCACAGATGATGTTTATCTCTCTGATGATGTCAGCTTTATTATCGCTCGGAATAAACGTACCCAAGACCTTCCCGAGGTTCGCAGCCTGCTGTCCTTTACGAATGTCAATATTCTGCCTTTATCTGAAAACATTCCGGCTGAGATCATCACTTTTCTCGATCCCACGGTGGAAAACTTGACCTTTGACGAAGAACAGGGCAAAACCTTTATTCACCTGAAATTCTACGGGCAGAATGAAATCGTGCTGAACCGCGCTGCCGATCTCGAACAGTATCTGTCCTCTGGGACGATCAAGGGCATCGTCACGTTTTCGATGGCAAAGGCGGTTCTGAAATCCGGCGGATATCTGCTCGTTGACGAAATCGAAAACCACTTTAACAAGGAGATCGTCACCACGTTGATCCGCTTCTTTATGGACGCCGATCTCAATCGTAACGGCGGCGTTTTGATTTTCACGACCCATTATCCGGAGCTTCTCGACGAGTACGACCGCAACGACAGCATCTACATCATCCGCAACCGCGGCGGCATCGCTGCCGAAAACCTGAGCGATATCCTGACGCGGAATGACATTAAAAAGAGTGATGCCTACCAGAGCGGCTATTTGCAGGGAACGACCCCTGCTTACGAGGCTTATCTTAACTTGAAAAAGAACTTTGCAGGTTCTGTTCATCACTAGGAGACAGCTATGGAATTGTCGAAATACAAGGCTGTAATCTGTGAAGGCGCCGCAGAATCCGCAATTATTGATTTGTTAATAGACCACAATCTGCTGATCTTTTCAAGAGAAGAGATGCTCGATGAACGAGTGATCCGATGCCGAACCGCAAAAAAAATTTGAAGAACGGTACTTGAGAAAAGGCTTTAATGGTCAAATTTCGATCATCCGTATTCTAGACTCAAGACGCGAAAATTTCCGTCTAAGTAAAGCCTATCAACACAAGATTTCCGTCATCAACGTCGTGACCGCTCCCAAAATTGAAATGCTCATTATTCACAGCGAACTTGCGTATGACGCCTTTAAAAAATCTAGAAAAAAGCCAAGCGATTTCTGTAAAGTCGATCTCAAAATGCATAATGTCAAATCGTACGATTTTATCCAGGAATATTTCAGCGATACCGATAAATTAATTTACGCAATCACAGAATACCGAAAAATCGCTGATGTACCAAAAGGGGAATATACATTGAGTGATTTATTGAAAATATAAGTAAAAAATCAGCGCAGTCTGTGTGGACTGCGCTGATAAACTTCTAGATTCTATTAGGCTATTTCAACTTTCAGTCGAATGCAGTTTTTTTAAACCATTTTTTAAAGCGCAATTGATTTCGCAACAATTAATAGATCTTGAAATTGCTTTTTTAATACATTACGATCTACGCCTGGACCCCAACTTAATCGAATAGCACTATCGATTCTTTCTTCTGGAAGCCCCATGGCTCGAAGAACATAACTTGGCTCGTAACTATGAGAGGTGCATGCTGATCCATTTGAAATACCGCAATACTGTTTTGAGGCAAGCATCAACGCCTCGGACATAACACCCTTAATGCTAATATTTAATGTGTTCACCATACAAAAAGATTGGTCGCCATTAATTTGATATTGAATGCCTGAATCTTCTAACATTTTTAAGAGCATTATTTTTATTTCTTTGTTTTCTTTTGTATTCTGCTGATATTCCTGGGCAGCAATTTCACAGCTCTTGCCAAGTCCCGCAACAAGTGCTGTTGGAACAGTACCTGGCCTTAGACCATGCTCTTGTCCGCCTCCGAACATAAGCGGTTTTACAGGCGGGAACTTATATTTTTTCTTTTTTAAAATTAAGGCCCCTACACCTTGCGGCCCGTTCATTTTGTGCGCACCCAATGAAAGCATATCGTACTTTAAATTTTGAATTTCCTCGACTAATTTTCCTGCTGTCTGTGTTGCATCAATATGGAATAAGATTTTCCTTTTTTCTAATTCTTCACCAATCTCTTGAACTGGTTGAACAACTCCAGTTTCATTATTGGCATGCATAACACTTACTAATAATGTATCTGGTCTAAGGCAATTGATTATACTATTTGCCGATACTCGACCACTTTTTTCAGGAGATACATATTCAACTTCATATCCTCGATCTTCTAAATGCTTGGCCGCTTCAAGGATTGCTTTGTGTTCTATTGATGTTGTGATAATATGTTTTTTCCCCGTTTTTTCTGCATACTCTTGAAGCCCAAGTAACGCAATATTGTTACTTTCTGTTGCGCCACTGGTAAAAATCACTTCGTCACTTTTTACCCCAAGCATCTTAGCCACTTGGCTTCTCGCATTTTCTACTTCCTTTTTTGCAGTGCTGCCGAAATCGTGGGTTCGACTATCTGGATTTCCATAATCGTTTTTATATATATTGATCATTTCTTCCAGAACTCTCGAATCAACTGGTGTTGATGCATTATAATCGAGATAAATACTCATCTTGCTTCCCTTATTGCTAAATTAATTAAATCATCAATATTTTTGATAAAACCTGTTCCTGACAAATGCGCAATGCCTCGTTCTAGATTCAATTTGAAATATTTCGCCAATGTTTCTTCATCGTCCGGTAACCCCATTTCAATGCACCAAGCTTTCATCAATGCTTCGTAGATTTCGCTATATTCTCCACCGAACGTATACCACGACATTTCAAGATTACTATCCGACGGAATTTCTATATCTGTTGGAATGGTCTTCTCACTCAATGAATAACAAAGCGCCCATCGGCATAGAATATTCCAATTATTAATTCCTGTTTTTCCTTTTAAACGAGACAAATGATCCTTTGCTTTTTGTGACAATCGAATTTGTTTTACGATCACAATTCTCCTCCTGCAAAATATCCTTTTTGAATCGTTGTACTTTTCGTTGTATCATTGTATTTCAAAGTAAATTCATCACCAACGTTATCTTTCATCAATTTATAATAATAAGAGTCAATTTCTGAATCCGTTGAAAGAATAATTGTTTGCTCGCTTGCCTGTGGAAAGTAAATTTGAATAAGTGCTTTTCTGTGATTCGAATCCAATCTCGACAATGGTGTGTCGATGATAACTGGGAGTTTCTTTTTTGAACAAATAGCTAACGCCCATAAAATAGAAATAACCATCAACTGTTTTTCTCCAGCTGACAAAGACGTCTTTTCAACTTCCTGTCTATTTTGATCTAAATAAATTAGATCAAGCGTAACCGGGTCCATTTCAACTGTCTCAATTAGATTTTTTTTATTGGCCAACTTTTTATAGCAAGCCGTGATTGTCTGTCCTAAATTTCCAACTTTCTTTTTCTGAAGACGAACCGAATATTCATCCAAAACGCGAAGTGCCATTTCTGAATATTTTATATCTCGTTCACCATCATCGCTAGCTTCCATATTTTTAAGCAGGCTATCGACGTTCCTTTTAAACTCGGCATTTGCTTTTATTGCTTCTCCATTGGCCGTTGTTCTTTGCTGATTCAAATTTTCAAGTTTATTTTGAGTTTCTTCCTGTAATTGTTCCAATCGTCCAATATCTTTTACAATTTTGTTAATCTCATCTTCATCAATATCGATAGACAAATAATTTTCAAATTCAGCAAGTTGAGAATCAAGTTTTTCTTTTTCCTCTAATAAATCATTTGCTTGATCAACTGTCTCTTGTATTTCACTATCCGCCAATGATCTAGTTTGGTACAACGCTTGTTCAGAGAGATTGTAAATTTTCTTTACACTTGAATCTCTATTTTTTTCGTTGACGTATTGAACAAACTTACGAATTTCTTTAACATCATTTCCCTTATTTTTAAATTCAGAAAACAACGTATTGATTTTATTCGTTACTTTTTTTGTAATTGAAGCATTCTGTTCCTTTTCTCCTTGATCTGCGATTTTACAAAGAAGATCCCGGACAAGGGATAGAGGCAATTCTCCAGCAGACATGGACATAATTTCATTAATATTTTGATGCCGCTCATTATCGATTTGAGTTTTTTTCTCTAAAATTTTATGTTGCTGTTCAGCCAAGTTTCCACCCTTGGTTGCGTATTCTGCACGATTTTTTTCGATTTTTCTCTGAATCTGCTTTAATTCATCTTCTGTTTTGCTAATATTTTGGTCAATCGTTAAAAGCTTATTCTCTGTATCTTCTTTTATTTTTCGAAGCTCATGTATTTGTAGTCTTGTTTGATCTTCTGCTCTTTTTCTTTCAAGTTTTTTAATATTTCGATTCAAATCATGTTTTAAAGTATCAATTGTTGAAAGCCCAAGCATTGCCCGAATCGATTCTTTTATTTGCGAATTTGTCTGATCCACGGCCAATTCTGCAATCTTTTCACCATCAAAAAAGAAAAAGTTTGAGAGCGCACTTGGCAAAATATTTTCAACAAACATCGACCAATTTTGAGTCAAAAATTCATTATACTTATCGTTTTTTTGAATTTGAATCGTTTCAGATGTTCGTATTTTATTTAAACTATTCCATTCTCTATGGATTGTATAGCGGTCTTTTTCCGAATTATTTAATTCTATTTCAAGTTCAACAAAAGTCTGCATCGTACCATCACTTCGATTTACAAATGATCTCAGATACTGACCGTATGTTTTATATGAACTCTCTTTATACGCAAATGAGTTTGCTCCATATAGAGATAAAAGAACTGCTTCAAGAAAGGTTGTTTTTCCTCGTCCATTCAATCCGCCAATTAAAACAATTGGTTTCTCACTTACGAATTCAAATGTATTCGTTGCGGCATAAACACCAAAATTATGCATCGTTAAGCGTTTAATCATCATGCGTCTACATCCTCACGATCAAAAATTGCTGTAGCATAATCATCTTTTTTTTCATATGATTGCAAGAATTTTTCGTTATATTCTCCGCCTGTTTCTTTGCGTCTTACAATCTTCTTCGTATAATATTTTGTTGCGTCTTCTTCGTTTTTATAAAAAGTTTTTTGGATGCATCGATCGAGATTTTTAAGCAGTCCCCTTCTTTGGGCTGTCCCATTCGCTTGTAGCTCCGTATCAATCAAGCTCGACATCATTTCCGGCATCAGCTCTTCGTCTGGATAAAGATCATGACAGGTTTCAAGTAGAATTTTCCATTCTTCTTCACCAAAGGACTCTGACCCAATCCATTCAGGATCATCAAATTCTTTGCCTATTACTTCTTTATAAATTCTTGGGAGGGAATCATCGAATTCATGTTTGTCATGAACCCATATTCTTCGAATTGCCCGAAGTTCGGGCACTGTAATCAATTCAAGATTTCGAAATTTTTCTGGTCCATTTTCCTGAATATCAACCTGCATTTCTAGTAATTCACGAAGCCATTTTTCTCGTACTTCTTTTTTATATGGTCCGTGATACAATCTACCGTAACTTCCTTGCAAAGCACCGTTATTACGTCTAAAACTTCTTCGTTCCCGGTCGCCTTCTTCATTTCCGAATTCATTTCTAAATTCTAGTAATGGCGTCATCCACTCTTTTTCTTCATCGTTAGCGATCATGGCTTCCATCGATTTATCTTTTTCAACCATTGTGCAAACCCAGCAACCAAAGCGACTTTTACCGCAACTCGGAAGATTCTCTTCAACCATTAGAGGACATTCATTGTCTGCTGTCGCTCCTTTATATAGAGTCAGTAAAACCATATTTGAATATCCCCACGGATTCTTACATTGCATTAAAAAGACCCAGACATCATCATCTGTCCAATCTTCCAATGGAGAAAATACCAATTCATTAGCAAGCGTTGGATTTGGACTAAGTAATTCTCTCACTCGTTTTTTTTCATAATACGCCATAGTCCGCGCGCGCCTAGAGCTTTCCGCTTTGCGCGTTCCAAGTACCAGAATAATTTCTCCGTGTTCTGCAATTTTATCTTTAATAAACTTATTGACCGGTTTAATCTTTAGGCGATCCGTACACCATCTATACTTTCGTCTCGGAAATGGATAACCTCTTCCCAAAAAATTGACCCAATAAGTATCTTTAACTTCTGGCGTTAATCTATGACTAATAAAGGGCATATCCTTTTCTTTTGCACTTTGATTCATTGCCTCAAGAGATTGTTCAACCCAATTTGAAACAACTGGTGATTCTACAAGTGTATCTGTATTGATTATATGAACTGTTTTCTGTCTTTTCTCTTCGGGCAATTCTTCAAGTGAAAGCCAAACTAATTGGAGAGTCGCTGTACTGTCTTTTCCACCGGAGTATCCGATCACCCAGGGAATGTCATCAGCCAGATATAAATTTCTGACAGTCTCCATCAGCCCATTTATTTTATCTTTCGTAAACATTACGTTCCCCTACATCAATTACTCATCATAGCGTTGTGAAATTTCTCTTCAGCTAATTGCTCATCTTCTGACAAGTCAAAACCCAGTTTCTTTTTAATTACATTTCCAATTAGCACGATTGCGTTTTTATTTGTAATAATCCGCCCATTTTCTCGAATCGCTCTCAATTTCCATTTTTTTGAACTGCGTTTCCAATTAACTTTTTTTAATAGCGGCATATACTGTTCCATCGAGAGTTCTTGATGTTCATAGAAATGCTGTCCGACTCTACCTAAAGCTTGAATAACAACACCTTGCGTCGCAATATAATTTTCTCTAAGTTCTTTCTTGGAAATTTCTTTGTTTTCAATATCATTCCAAGGGATCATATTTTCCGTGACAAGCTCCCAAAATCTTTGCAAAAATTTCTCGTCGCTCTCAACTAAGTCTTTTTTTCCAAAAATGATTCTATTGGCAGTATAAAAATTATTCAATGTAAATAACTTAGATGAATATTTTCCTAAATTGTCCCTTTCCTTATCTGTATAGGCATCTAAAAATTCAATATGTTTAATTGTTTTTCTTGTAGCTACTGCTAACGGATCACGCGAATCATATAGTTCAGCAATTGACTTTGACGTTTTGACTGCATTTTTGTTCAAATCAGTGAAAATCTGCTGACTTCTTTCTAAGCCTTTATCCTCAAAAAACACAATTGAAATTGTCTCATTCCCTAAAGTTTTATCTTCTTCTAATGCTTCAAGGATTGCGGCTTTTCTATGTTGACCATCATTGATCAAAAATCGTGCATCCATTGCTATCTCTAGAATGCCCGTATCGGAATTTTTTTCGTTTGGAATATACTCAAAGTTTCCATCTATAGAGGCTGCTAATGCTGAAAAGACATAAGAATCTCTATTTTCTAAAATATATCGACTCATTACAGGCACTCTTGATTCGTTTAATTTCCGTTGAGCGCGATATTCTGGTGGCACGTATTCTTCATCATCGTGGAACAAATGCGAAATCATTTTTAAAGGAACCATCGCGATGTAATACTCTCTTTGTGCTTGAATACCTCGCACAACTGGAAATTTATAAACAAAATCCATAAGTACCTCACAAAAAAATCTGATATACGTAAGTATACTACTTAAGTATATCAGATTAAATCCTGCGGTCAATTGTTTAATTTTGCTCAATCAACTTATAGAACGGAAGATCTTCAACATAGACCGGTTTCTGCGTCCCTATTTTAACAATACTATGGTGCTTTTCTAACACTTTAATATCATTGAATAATTTTTCTTCTTCATTACTTTTAGCTTCCGTATTAAATACAAAATCAACATCTGACGCTTTTAAATCTGACACACTGTGAACAACCCAAGTCAGAATATAAGAAGAATAATTATCAGAACCAGAAGCAAAATGTTTCAAAAATTGTGTTGATAATATTGTGCCTACACCAAACTCTCGTCCTTCTTTTAAAATATTTTTTAGTGAAGGAAAACCCTTTTGCATAAAATTGTCTGCTTCGTCTACAAGAATCAGTTTTGTAAGCTGTCTATATTTTCCATCTAATTTACTTGACCCTGTAGCTTGCATTTGTGCATAAAATAAATCCAAAGTGATTGCAATAACTAAACTTTGAATATCCGGATCATACCTTGAAAGATCAATAACAACAACGCCATTAAGCAAATCAAATAATGCCTTTGTCTTTTTAGGGTCGGATTCAAAGACTCGAAATTGATGAAGTTTCGACATCGCAGAAGCCAATGAATCGTTCTTCTTTATATCATCATGATTTTCGTATATCGAATACACGTTTTCAAAAGTCGGAGGTTCATTATTCCAAGTTTCTTCATTTTCTTCGTCAATTCCCTTATTGTTATAGGCTTCGATAATACAATTAAATAAAGAATTTTCTTGTTTATTCCCAAGATTATAAACTCTTGATAAAGTATCTTTAAATGCATTTGCTGTGTGAATCGGCAAAAGCGGAGTATCAACAGATGTTTTTGTTAAAGCAAGAGGATTGAAAGGCAAATGGTAGGGTCTATAAATCTTTGCATTTGTCGCTTCAACAAAATCCTTTTTGCTTTCATTATAATCACCTTTATAATCAAATATTAGAATACCAAGATTATGGTGATCTATGTTATTATTCTGTTGCCGATATAGTTGAGTGATGATTGATTTAGTAAATTGAGTTTTACCAGTACCCATAGTTCCAATAATGCCAGTATTTGTATGAAATACCTGGTCTGTGTTATTGGGTTCCCATATTACATCTTCTCCGTTTAACTGGTTTGTACCAAATTTAATTTGCATTCCCTTCGGTTGTTCTTTTTGGAATTGATCAAGTTCGTCTTTATCACTTTGTTCCTCAACCGCTTCTAAAGTTTCTCTATTTTTTGAAATTTCCTCTTTAGTTTCAGCTACTTTAAATTCTTCTTCCTCTCGATCATCTCCGTAATAAATTACATCGAAGACGCTATTACTGTCTACTCGGGTATGATCTTCATCTAAGCTTATCTCATCTGTTTGAAGAATCACTCTATTATTTTCTTCATTGTCATCGTTCTTACTGTCATCTACTTCTGGAACATTGATGCTTCTATCTTCTTCTTGATTTACTTCATCCGCTGTTTGATATGTTGGCAGAAAATCAGAAGTTTCATTATTGAGTTCTTTGTTGATTTCTTCAGGAGTTTTTAATATTAAGTTGAATTCATCAGATTCAGGTAATTCAATATAATTAATTCCATTTTCTTGAATTAGTGTAGTTCTTTGTCTTTGTCTTGTTTTAAAAGATAATATTGAACCTTTCCCTATTTTTTTAATCATTCGATCGGAAATGATATACTCTTCATTTAATAAATCTCTTCTGACTTGATCTAAAACAAAGTTCCAATTTTGAGATTCATCGACGCGGTATACTTGCATTTTTTTACAACTATTAATCAACAATTGCATCATGAAATTTCGATTAACTCGATAGGATATTTCACTGATATCTCCATCGTCAATCGAAGGATTTAAAGCATTTTTCAGACCCTTCGCTGTATTTAAAACTTGCTTATTTGCCTTGTCAATTACACTCGAATTATTAATTCCCGTTTTTACTTCAGTCGGATAAAAATATACTTCTAACCTTTTATTGTTTTCGCATATACCAACAAATAACAAATCGTCGCTGGTCGCACCCTTATCAAATCCTAAATTTTTTGCAGATAAAATTCCGTCTTTTTCTGACAGCCCCACTCCTCCTGAAACTCTAAGAACTTCTTCCATAGAGAGAGGAATCCACAAGATCTTTGGATCTTTCAAATAACCTAACATAAATTTAATAGCTGCAACGATGCTAATTTTTTCTCTTGAAAAATTTGAATTTTGATTTACACCAAAAAATTTTTTTGCAGAAATTAACTTTAGCAACCACTCTCCGTTAACTGCATTAAATAGATTTATGATTTTAGAAATATCATCTTTTTGAGTAATTACATTTTTTTCTCCCAAATAATCTGCAATTACTTTTGAATATTGGTCAGACTTCCGAGTTACAGTAATCGCGTCATATCCTGAGCTCGATGTGTATTGATCATTATAATGAATAATAAGTAACTCATTTGAAGCTTCTTTTTCGCTAAAGAAATCCAAATTAACTTTAGGTTCCACAAAAACAACCCAATTGGAAGCGTCGTAAATATCATCCATTTTATCTGTTGCACTACTATCGATTTGAGTCGAAATTCCCAAATTTTGTTGATATGGATTGCCTGAATCATTAACCTGAAATAATTCATTTAGCAATTTAGCTATTTGGATTAACTTCGATTTTTCATCAGAATATTTTAATCCAAATCCTGTTCTATAATTATTCCCATATTGGTCTGAAGTCATTCCAGACAAAATACCGCCTAATGATGTTCCAGTAACAAAATCACCCATCGGCGTTCTTTCGCTTGTTAATTGTGATTCCATTTCATAAAATGTAATATGAGCATATCGATAATCTTTTCCATCATCATTCATCATATAACATTTTACGTTTTTAAATAATATTCCCTTTAAATCAGTAGTTGCTAAATTGGCATCAATAGAAAGATTTTCATTTTCTAAAAATTTTTGAAGTTCATTACGATCTTTCAGTATATTAAATATGTTATTAAGCGGATCATTTGTATAAATATGAAGTTCTATTTGAAGTAATTGCTCAATATCCTTTTTTTCTTTTTTTACTTCATCACGAAAATAACGTGCAATTCCAATTAATACTTCTCGGCAATCACCCATATTGATCAGATTGATTTTAATTAATCGATTATTGATCTCTTCAAAAATGTATTTAAAGTGTTTAGTAAACTCTTGGATTTTGCTTTTAACTAAATCAGGAACAAAAGTTCTTCCGCCTCTATATTTCTTATTTTCAATTGGAGCATAATGACGCCATTCCTTAGAAGCCATTTGGTCAGCCACTTTGTATGTTTTTTTGTGAAATTGAATATATGGCAACAAATATGCCGAATTTAAACGATCTAAAGCTACATCCGTAACATCATTAAATCCCCTTTCTTTAGAAAGAGCTAGTTGATATGCAACGTTCAAAGGGTGAAACGGTGTAAACCATATTTCATTTGATTTATCTCCAAACAACAAAGTCCCTAATTTTAGTGCATTTTGTTGTGTTGTAGATAATGTTGTTTTGTCATCTAAATTTGAAAATTCGCTTTGAAAGACCTCTATATATTTTTCAGCGCATGATTGAATAGCATTATTTCCAATATAAGCTAATGTTGGAACTGTGTTCTTCTGATCGAAACAATTTAACAATTCAAAATACGATTTTCTTAGTGGATCACTAATCTTCAAATCTCCTTCGATTATGTCGGCCTCATCTTCATCATCGTAATTTTTGACAGTTCCAAATAAAATGTTCTTTTTTATTATTAATTTTTCGAGATTTAATTCTTTCTTTATGTCACCCTGTACTTTATATTCCTGTGAATCTCTTTGTATTCTTTTATCAAAAATGAATGAAAAACTATCGCGATTGGCAAATTTTTCTTTTAATATTTTTCTTCCAGATATAAATTCCTTATTTAAAACTTCTTCTGTTTCTATTGTAAATGGAACTTCAATATTCGCAAATTTAACCTGAATATTAATCTTGCCATTTTCGTCTATCAGATCATCCTCTGATGAATAGATATTTAACCGTTTCTTGTAGTCACAATAATATGTTTGTTGATTTTCAAGTTTTTGCGATACAACTTCCGGAGCACCTTGATTAAAACTAAGGTCTGTATCGACATCTACTAATTCGATGCGACTTCCGCCTTTTCTGTATTTTATTATAAAATTTGTTCTAATTGTCGGTATTAAATATTCTAGTGGCAAATCAAGAATACAAATATGGAATTCATACTTGATTTTGTTAACTTCATCGTTAAGTCGAATTCGATGAAATGAACAAGCATCTGGATCATCTGGAAAGGTGAAAATTAGATTTTTCCCTTCTCTTTCATATTTTTCGATATCTGATAAGATCCCCTCATTTTTTAATCTGATATTACACGAAATTTGAATTGCAATTTGTGGAAATTTTTTTATATTAAAGATCAAGATACTCTGTTTTCGGTTTTTATTTTTTTGTGATCCTTCGTTTCGAATAAAGAATTCGGAATTTGATGTATACTGTTCAATTGGAAGCCCACCGCGATATACACTAATATCACTATGATTAATTTGAAGCGGATTATCTTTCTTATCTTGTTTATTATTTAATGCATTAAGTATATCTTCGTATGTAAAATTTCGACTCCATAAATCAGCATCTCTATTTTTTTCTTCAATAATTTGATTAATAAATTTATCTTCAAAATCTTTTTCAAGATCTGTCTCAATATTTTCAAATTTGATGCTTCGGTCTATCTTTTCAAATAACTTATTATTATTTTCAAGTTCCTTTTTTATTTCTCTTGGATTCATTCTGGAAAAATCTTTTTTTCCATCAATGAAAAACAAACGAAATCCTGGAAAAACATCACGGTTAATTTTTCCGGTGTTCATAATCGAAAGAAACTCTTTATATTCATACAAAGAGTTTCGATCACTGAATACATCTTTTTCTTTATTCTCTATCTCAAATTGTAAAATGCACTTTTCGACTTCTGTTAGCCTTTTACTTCCATCAATCATCTCTCTAATATCGTTAATGATTTGATCAGCACAGAAAGGCATCCCAAAAGCTGACATATCACGAGTTCCACTTAATGCGCTGTCAATTGGTTTAGATGTAATCAGTAATAGCGGCATTCCCTTATCGTTTGCTACATTTCTAATCGTTGCACCCAAAAAATCGTCTGTAATATTATTAATTTGTTCAGCGACAATGACTTCTGTATTTTTTGTAATCAACGTAAAAGTTTTATAAATCGAACCATCACCGCATATAAAATCAAAAGAGCCCTTACAATTATTATTTTCTGCCAATTTTTCAAGAGCTTTTCCAACTCCTTGAACCATTTCTTCATCGTCCAATTTCAAGCAAAAGCTTTCTGCTCTTTGTAACGTTCCTTGGTTAGATTGTGTTTGAAAATATTTATTGATTTTATCAGCTATAAAATTATAGAATCCTTCTAACATATTGTGCATCCCCACTATCACTCTTCTTATCTAAAACATTTAGTCTTGTGAAAAAGTTCTGTAATTTTTCTTTTGAGCTATTATCAAGATAAATCCCTCTATTTTCATATTCTTTAAATAGATCAACCAAACGAATTTGATCATGATCCTGTATGGTTATCTTTGTTAAAAAGATAATGTCACTTTCTGTCAAATTAAAGACAAGGCCAGCTCTTTTTCTATTTTTTAACCACCTATTTTTATAAAAACTTGTTAATTTTTCACAATATGCACTGCTAGCTCGTTTTCTTTTTGTATGTTCAAATTGTGCTTGTACGCATTCAAACAAATGACGCATTGCTGAATCTGTTTCATTTTTCCCATATTTTTTAGGAATCGTATTAAAACCTTTGTAATCACCAATTGCATCTGTGTAGAATTGTTCAATTTTTCGAATTTCTTCTGCAGTTCGATGATCATTTAATTCTCCGCTTTCAACAAAATAAGAAAGTGATTTATAATCGTAAACAACTTTTTCATCATCAATTTGATTTAGAAGCTCTAATGTTACTGCATGATACAAAATATGATTAACCTTTTGTTCTAATTTTTTCCATCCTTCCTGGCAAGCTTTACGATTCTTGCTTACTTTTTCCCAATCGAGAGCAAAGTACATAGGTACCAGCTTATTTTCTTCTCCACTTCCAAATGAATCCAAAAGAACGCAAGTTTGAGATGTATAAAAAAGATAATAAAGCGCAAACAAATTTGAAAGATCTTTAGGTGTAGTCATTCCATTGTTTAGCATAAAGTGAAAATCTTTTTTGAACATTTTCCCTGCTCTTTTAAATTCTGTAAAATATATATTCTCTTCTCTTGTTTCATTAACCTTTATTTTTTCGCTACTCCTTATTGCATCAATGATCAACTTTTCCAAAACATTGTATTGGTAATGCTCCATTACACTCTTGATTAATTGTTCATCTTCTTCGCCAATGTTAAAAACATTATAAAGAAAAGTTGATAATTCATTAACACTTTTATTATATCTCTCGGTTTCTTTAGAACCTTTTTCTGGTTTACCTTGATAAGCGTAAAGGCCTATGTTATTTGTGACAAATTTTCCATTTCTAAAAAAGAGCAATCTAATATTTTCTATCAATTCATCTAAATCATTTTGCTCACTTACATTTACTTCGTCTTGAATATACTGTTTTATTTGTCCAAAATTCGCATTAAATGCTTTAATATTTAATATTTTTTGAACAAAATCCCCAATAATATCTTTTAGATCAGTAACAATTGGTGCTTGTTTATTAGAAGTTGCACTATAAGGAAAAATTTTTATTCTGATACCCTGTTTATTGATTAAACGTAACGCATCTGCGCCTTTTTTCTTGTCTATATCAACCTTAAAATTATTTATAAATTTTTCTGGAGAAAAAGTATAATTCATCGTGCTACCTCATATTCATAACCAAACTCTGTTTTTCTTAAAACGGAATGCACTCCTTGTTTTGAGATAATAAACACTTCTTGATCTTCATCGCCTAATCTAATAATTTTTTCAATAAAACTAATAAACTCAGCATGATTGTTCTGATCATTTTCAGTATGAATATAACCATGATTTAATTGATCAATCATTTTAAACAGTGAAAAATCAATTTCTAATGATACTCGGGTATCGTTTTTTCCTTTAAACCCAACAACTATTTCCTGTCGAAAGCGTTGTAGTTCTTCTTCATTTTTCTTTTTTGGAACGCAACTAAGATCTGCCTTATATTCAACATTTTCAAATAAAAGACTATTGTCACTTTCACTATTCAAACATAAATTACTAAGCTCATCTTCTCCACACCATTGACCAATTGCTTGTTTAACCGATTCATACAAATCTCTAAGTTTATTTTTTTTACCCGCATTATAAAGGTAAAGTGTATTAATGAAACGATCATACACTGAATCGTTAATTCTAATTTCCATCATCACTTTTGTGCGAATCATGCATTTAAATATTTTTTCTTTAAACTCTTCATTTTTATTAATCATTGATAAACATTGTTCAGAAATCATTTGATCCACATATGGTGTATTTCTAAAAGCATCTTCTAAAAAGTCATTGCACTTCGCTGATACATAGAATTCAATCGCTAGATCATCACTTTTTTCATCTCTAATCAATACAGGATCATTTAATTTCGAATGTTCCATTAATGTCGTTACTCCATTTTGATCAAAGAGCAAAATGGGTACAATTCCATCTATAAAATTTTCGATTGTATTTTCAGACTCTGTTAAAGTATCGGACATTTTTGAAAAGTCAAATGACTGCGGCACCGTAATGTCGTAAAAATAATTCAATATTTCCCTAGTTGTTAAAATATCTTTTTCTTTAATTATTGTCATTACAAGAAGATCAGCAATGAACTTTCGGACATTTTCATTTTTAAGAAATATAAAATTACATCTTACAGGACATTTATTCTGCATAGGGCAATTCAAACAACTTTGAAAAGCTTGATTAAACGGATTCTCTCTTTCATCTCCAAAAACTTTTGCCAATAATGTTTCTATATATTTTGATCTCACACCATGTTCACTTAATGTATACATTTGATAGTCTGCAAAAGTAATATGTTGAAATGGACTTTGATTATTATAGGAATTTTCATTCGTATAATTTGATAAGATATTTTGATTTAATACATATTCTCTAAGCTTCGAATATCTCTTGCTGAACTCAGAATCAATAAAATTATTAAGTACTCCTAAATTAATTGCTAAGATCATATTTTGTCCAGGCAGATTCAAATTTTCATCAGAAAAATCGTCAAGGACTTCATTTAACGTTTCAATAGCCGTTTTTTGAGGTCCATTACTTTCAGTTGCGTCATTGTGTACACGAAAATTTTTCAACAAATTTTCTTGATCATAATTTAACAAATACGAAAGCATATGGGACTTTCCATCCCCTGCACTTCCGCATAACAAAAATAATGTCTTCTTTCCTGAAGCATTGATTTTTCTCAATCTTATTTTTATATCATCTTCAATATTCCTATGAACATGCATATATTTTTTAAAATCATTAAATACCTTTTCATTGTCGATCGAATCAATTGAAGATTTTCTCAAATGCGCTAATTGATCAACTAATGCACAGCTACTCATAATATTAATATTCCCCAATTCATTATGTATTTATTTACTATTATAACTGATTTATCCGATTACATTGAGTGCTTTACAGTATTTCTGCTAGATATTTATTAATATTTCATGTCCGCACGTTATCGTATCAATATCAAAAATGTATTCCCTTATGCAAATACAATTCTCACCATTTAAATTATTACATAAAAAATATTTCATTTTAGATTTTGTAGCCATTGGCCACCTTTTCTAAAACGGCCACCCACTAACTTACATTCTAAACGCAAAAAAGCGCACCTGTCCCCCCACAGATACGCTTCTCGCTATCGAAATTATTCTATAAAAAGTATTTCATTTTAGATTTTGTAGCCATTGGCTACATTTTCTAAAATAGCCCCCTGCTGACATACAGTCTAAACGTCAAAAAAAGCGCACCTGCCCCCGCAGATACGCTTCGTGTGATTGAAATTATTTCCCAGGTAATATTTTATTGGTGGCTTGCTTTCCAGTC
>OCTW011440309.1_pt1 | contig 19309 bp, 18 predicted proteins | sample 1539671 | NCBI WGS metagenome assembly OCTW01 (sample SAMN02144230, study PRJEB22623) | gut metagenome | biome: sheep rumen | host: Ovis aries | place: New Zealand
CATCATCCATTCGGTAGGTGTAGGGAGTCTTTACTTCTGCCAATGCACGGTTAAGACCGTAGCTGAGCCCTGAATTGAATGGCAGTTGAATAATCTTGACAAATGCTGAGTTGATCTTCAGCGGTGTGCTGCTGTCATCGGCTATTATCACTTGCGCTCCGGGATAATATTTCTGAATATTTCGGAACAATCTCTTTGCCATGTACTGACGTTCAAAGGATTTGTATATAAATGTGATGTTTTGGGCAACTTTTTCTTTGTCGGCTTTATCTGTGCGCCTGCCTTTCTTGATGCTCCAGAAAATGACCAAAACTCGGTATTCGGCCATGATCAAAACATCGTAAGCTTTCTTCGCCAATTTGCTGAACGGAGAATTAGAGATCTTATGTACTATTCTTTTCAGCTTTGCTTTAAGGCTGTTATCCTCTGACGAGCCCGATCTGTAAGAGGCAAGCTGCCGAACTTCCTTTTTGAGAGCATCAGAGCCGTTCTGTGATTTGTTCCAAAGCCTTTTAGTGTAAAGGAGCGGGCGAAGGAGCTTATGCTTGTAGTAGAATGGGTGGAACTCTTTTAATGTCTGCTCGGGCAGCTTGATGCGGCTGTAGGCGTACTTGACTTTTCCAATTATTGAGCGGTCTTCCCCAAGTGAATTATATATCCTGTTTTCCAGCCTTCCGTATGTTCCGGAAAAGATATAGTAATCCAGCTGCTTTTTCTCCTCTGATGAAAGCGGCGCGCCAGCAAAAAGATGCATTGCCAACGAACGGTTGTTACGTTCAAACTCTTCCATTCCAAGCAGAGCAGTTGTATTGTCTATATCTTCCCAGCATAATGAATCATTATAGTTTTTCAGGAATACATAGGTATCCAGAAGAGAACGAAGCCCAGTACCTGTGCCCATAAAATGCTTGTATTCATGGGCGATCATAAATACATAAAAGTCCTCATCGGAAAAATGATAGCCGTAAGCATTGTTTTCGTCTTTTAGCAGTTTTGATTTTATGCTGAGATAGTATTGATATATCTGCTTGTTATGACGCGGTTCAAACAATCTGCCATGCATTTCAAAATTACAAACAGGCGGTTTTTGATAGACATCCTGGTGCGATTCCCCGTAGGAAACGGTAGTAAAGCCGCATTTTTCCATTATGTTCTTTACCTGATCCATCATGGTTTCATCGCAGAGAATATCATTATCCGCCATCTGGCGCATACCGATCTGAGGGTACAGGTCTTTAAGTATCGCGCCTTTAAGTGGCATATACCATATACCTGCTTCTTCAAGTTCGTTGATAACGCCCTCGCGCTCAACGTCGAGGATAATGTTTTTCCTTATTGCCCTGTTCTTTGCTTCCTCAAATGCGGTGTCAATTATTCCCGCAGACTCGATCGCATAGGCGCATATCGAAGACAGCGAATGAGCCTGAGCGACCTCATAAAGCTGCTCAAGATCCAGCTTATCCAGCTTTTCTTTTGAAGGTATTCTATTGTTGAGAACGCACCTGATGAGATAGAGCAGGTAGTATGCGTTTTGTTTGTAATCATGGTTTGTCATGGGTTACCTCGGATTTCCTTTTTTGCAACTTGATACAGGTTATGTAGGAAAGTGTACCGATCGCAGCACCAATAGTATTCATTATCACGTCATCGGTCTCGCAGAGGCCGAGAGCGAAGATGTACTGGATTATTTCGATAAAGGTTGAAAAAACAAGTGCTGTAATAATTGTTATCTTGACTTTATGCTTTGTCCTATCGGCTAAGATATAAGGTAGTGACAATCCCAACGGGAAAAAGAATAATACATTCAGCCATGAAGAATGAGTAAAGCCATTTGCTGTATAACTCATAAATGGAGTTAGTATGGCTTTTCTTGTGGGTTTAACGGAACGATTTGTGATCGTAAAGAATAACACCGCAGTCAAAATTGCAAATAAAGCAATAAGATTTATGATACGTCCAACTCTTTTTGGAACAAATGCATTAATTACAGTCCATAGTATAAGAGTTAATGTAGAAGTAATTAATACCACAGAGAGTGGCCAACTATAAATATTGTAAATGATTTTTCTGAGCAGATCTGCTATCATCTTTCCCCATACATCTTCTCATAATACCCCTGATACTCGCCCGAGATGATCTCTTCCCACCACTCCCGGTTATCCAGATACCACTGGATTGTCTTCTTGATGCCGTCCGCAAACTTCGTTTCCGGCAGCCAGCCAAGCTCGTTGTGGATCTTGGTCGGGTCGATGGCATAGCGCATATCGTGGCCCTTTCGGTCGGTGACGTGTGTTATCAGACTCTCGGGCTTGCCAAGCTCCTTGCAGATCAGCTTCACAATGTCGATGTTCTTCATTTCGTTGTGGCCGCCTACGTTGTAGACCTCACCAACTGTTCCCTTATGGATTATCAGGTCGATAGCACGACAGTGATCCTCAACGTAGAGCCAGTCTCTTACATTCAGACCCTCACCGTAAACAGGCAGCGGCTTGTCGTTGAGACAGTTGGCGATCATCAGCGGTATCAGCTTTTCGGGAAAGTGATAGGGGCCATAGTTGTTTGAGCAGCGGCTGATCGTCACAGGCAGTCCATAGGTGCGGTTGTATGCCATGACAAGCAGATCGGCGCTTGCCTTTGAGCTGCTGTAGGGACTGCTTGTATGTATCGGAGTTTCCTCGGTGAAGAACAGATCGGGTCTGTCAAGCGGCAGATCGCCGTAAACTTCATCGGTGCTGACTTGATGGTAGCGCTGAATGCCGTACTTGCGGCAGGCGTCCATGAGCACGCTCGTGCCGATTATGTTAGTCTGGAGAAAAATTCCCGGGTCTTCGATTGACCTGTCAACATGGCTCTCCGCAGCAAAGTTCACCACGATGTCGGGGTGTTCTTCTTCAAAGAGCTTGTATACGCCCTCACGGTCGCATATATCGAGTTTGACAAATCTGAAATTCGGGTTATCCATTACACTTTTCAGCGTACTGAGATTGCCCGCGTAGGTCAGCTTGTCCAGGCAAATTATGCGGTAGTCGGGGTATTTTTTCAGCATATGGAAAATGAAATTGCTGCCTATAAATCCCGCTCCGCCTGTTACGATAATTGTCATTTTTGATCCTCCGAAAGTGAAAGAATATACTGGCCGTAATCGGTCATTTTGAGCTCCTCGCCCAGCTTTTTCAGCTGCTCAAAGGTGATGAAACCACGCCTCCAGGCGATCTCCTCAATACAGGAAATGTAAAAGCCCTGCATTTCCTGAACGGTCTTTACAAAGTTGCCAGCCTTCTGCATTCCCTTTGGCGTGCCGGTGTCGAGCCAGGAAATACCACGCTGCAAGAGCGTGACCTTCAGCTTGCCGGCATTCAGATAGTGGTTGTTTATTGAGGTTATCTCGATCTCGCCTCTTGCCGAAGGCTTCACGTTTTTGGCTATCTCAACGACCTCATTATTGTAGAAATACAGTCCCGGGACGGCATAATTCGACTTAGGATTCTCAGGTTTTTCCTCGATAGAGATAACATTGTGATCTTTATCGAACTCGACTACTCCGAAAGCTTTTGGATTGGCGACAGGAAAACCAAAGATTGCGGCACCTGTGGTTTCTGCGGCTTTCATTCCCTCTCTGAGCATACGGGTGAAGTCCTTGCCGTAGAAAACATTGTCGCCAAGGACAAGACAGACACTGTCATTCCCGATGAAATCAGCACCGAGAATGAACGCATCAGCAAGCCCACGGGGAGTGTCCTGAATTTTGTACTCAATATGTATCCCCAGACGGCTGCCGTCGCCAAGGAGCTTCTCGTAATTGGGAGTATCATCGGGAGTCGAAATGACAAGCACGTCCCTGATGCCCGCCAGCAGCAGAACCGACAGAGGATAGTATATCAGCGGCTTATCATAGATAGGCAGAAGCTGCTTGCTGACTGCGATCGTATTGGGATAAAGGCGTGTGCCTTTGCCTCCGGCGAGGATTATGCCTTTCATTTCAAGACCTCCTTATTCTTTCAGACTGAGTATCACACCGCATATCCTGTCAACGTCGCCTAAACTCAGATCCGCATACAGCGGCAGTGTGAGGACACGCAAAGATATATCAAGTGCTATGGGCGTATTATCCGCATTGAACTGACCCTTGTAGCAGTCAAATGTGTTGGTCAGCGGATAGAAATACTTTCTTGCACCTATTCCCTGTGCGCCGAGCGCATCGAATACCTCGTCACGGTCAGCGCCAAAAGCAGCCTTGTCAAATACGACAGGGAAATATGCATAGTTGGGTGTCACGTCCTTCTGAACAGGTGCCAGCTTGATGCCGTCCACGCCTTCTAAATGACTCCTGTAGCGCTCAACAACAGCCTTGCGCTTTGCGATCTCATCGTCCAGATGACGCAGATTACAGATGCCCATAGCAGCGCAAAACTCGTTCATCTTGGCGTTGCCGCCTATGTAAGCGACCTCTTCGGGACCGTGTATGCCGAAGTTTTTAAGGTCATTCAGCTTCTGCACCAGCGCATCGTCGTGGAAGCACACCGCACCGCCCTCGATGGTATTGAACACCTTGGTAGCGTGAAAGCTGAACATAGCAGCGTCGCCGAAGCAAGCCGAGCTTATGCCCTTGAACTTCACCGCAAAAGCGTGAGCCGCATCGTAGATGACTTTCAGCCCGTGCTTGTCCGCTATAGCCTTGATAGCCTCCACATCGCAGAGGTTTCCGTAAACGTGGACGGGGACGATAGCAACAGTTTTGTCGGTTATCAGCGTCTCTATCTTTGTAACGTCTATCGTGTAATCGTCAGCATTAACATCGCAGAATACAGGCTTCAGCCCGCTGCGGACGATAGCGTGGGTGGTCGAAGCAAAGGTGAAGGGCGTTGTAATGACCTCGCTGCCCTTGGGGAAATCCATAGCAGCAATTACATTTTCCAGCGCAAGGTGACCGTTGCAGTAAAGGGCAACATGTGGGACATCAAGCATAGCTTCAAGCTCCGCCTGAAACTGTTTATGCTTTGCGCCCATGTTGGTGAGCCAGTGGGTGTCCCAGAGGTCACTTATTTCTTTTTTGTATTCCTCCTCGGGGGGCATGGAGGAGCGGGTGACTAATATATTTGGCATTATGATTATCTCCTGTTTCTATATTCGTCTTCCAAAATTGAATACATTATCATATCGTAATACTTGCCATTTTTATAATTTGAAGCTCTCTTTTTACCTTCTTTTACAAATCCGATTTTTTCATATAAATGTTGTGCCCTTTGATTTGTTTCTAGAGCAGTTAAATATACTCTATGTAAGTTCAAATTATTGAATGCATGATAAAGCATTTCTTTTACAGCAAAAGTCCCTATGCCTTTCCCTTGATTCTCTTTTGACCCAATCATTATATGAAACTCAGCTGATCTGTTTAAGTTATCTATTGATACTAAACTTACAAGACCTAGAATTAAATCATCATCAGAAACAATTGCACACCTAACTGCTGAGTTTCTGGAATTCATATAACTATCAAACCATTTTTCATCTACATTTAGGTTTATGTATCTAAAAGGAGCACCTAATTCAGAGATGAGGTCTGGATCGTTTCTCCACTTGTTGATTTCAGGAAGGTCTTTTCTTTCTAATTCTCTTAATCTATACATTGAAATATCTCCTTGGAAATATGAATAATATCCTTCAAATTATACCTCTGATCCACCGGCAGTGGCAGTATATCCTTTGCCAACTTATACTCCAAACTGTTTTCCGGCATCTCATTTAAAACATTCGGCCAAAGCGTCGGGACATATATCTTCTGCTGCTGCAATTTTTTTCGCACCTCCGCACCGTTTTCGATAAGCAGCGGATAAGCGAACGCGCCTTCGACTTCTCTCAGTTCAAGCTGATTGATGCCTTTGAGCTTCTCTTGATACAGCTTGAAATTCTCTGTCCGGCGATACTTTACAAACTCATAGTCTATGCCGTGCAGCAGATTGTTTGTCAGTTTTGACATCTTCTTAATCGGCTCACTGTCAAAGAAATCATTGTTAGCTGCACTTTCTGCATAAAACTCCGATGCAGTTCGCTCAAATCTACCGAGAACAAATCTCATTCTGTCAAAAGATTCATCGGTTGGAAATTTATTATTTAGTTTAGCATCAGTATACAGGAATGCGCCGTCTGCTACACCAAAGAATTTACGGCAGGTGTAAAGCGTATCTGTATCTGGCAGAGGCGCATCAAAATAAGCTTGAGCGTTATCAATGATAACTCTTTTGTATTTCTGCTTAAGCTCGGCAAGATACTCTTTTGTGAGTTGACCGTAATAGTTCATTACATAGAGCCATTCATCATCAGCAAGTGTAATATCAAGCGGCTTGAAACTCATATCTATACTATAGAATGAGAGCTCTGCGCCGTATCTTTTGCTGACATCAAACATACAGTCGCACATAAAATACGGCATTTTTATCTTCTTTATATTTCTTGATTTGATCAGATACGCAAGGCAATTCCTGCCGCAATTAAGAGCTTTAGCACCCTCATGAAACATCGGAAGTCTGTATGTATCAAGTTCTAAATATCCGCCGTATTCTTTCATATTGATCCTTCTTCATTCAGTGACAACATGAACAAGCTCGTCCATTCTGTCCATTTGAGCAAGCATATCTTCCTGAGTGTCAAATCTCAGCACAAGCGTGCCTATCGCCTCATTTGCCGCAGAGAAGCCGCCGACAGCTGTTCCTGCCTCTATCCAGAGATCTTCTTCGATGACATTTTCTTTAAGCTCATCAGAAATCTCCAGTTTTTTGAATATACCTGATCTATCGCTGTGCAGAATGATCTCTGCCCAAAAACCGTCATAAGGCTTCTGCTCTACATCGACAACAGGTTCGCCGATAGCCGCCCTTACAGCATTCTTGATAAGATCAACACCAGTGGCATATCTGAGCATCTCTGCAAGTCTGTTGCCACCGCCTCTGGGCGAGCACTCCATTATGTATGCCTTGCCGTTGGTGCTCTCTCTTGTTTCGATATTGTAGATCGAAGTTTTCATATTAAGCAGCTTGAGCAGACGCTGTATCTCTGAAGCAAGCTCTTTCTGATGCTCTTCCGAGATCGACGCCGGCCAGTTATATGCTGCAGGTGTGTATGGGTTGTCTGCCTTTTTATCAAATCTCTGGCAGTCAAAGGAAACGAATTTCAGTTCACCGTCAACGGAAAAGCTGTCCGTATCAGATGAAAAGCCTTTCTGCTCGATAAAGTCCTCGATAATAAACTCGCTGCAATGCGAGAACGAAAGCGCATATTCGATGCTCTCTTTCAGCTTTGCGGGGTCATCGACCCTTGTTACTCCTTTGCTCCCGGCCGAGTCTGTGGGCTTAACAATTACAGGCCAGTTAAACAGATCAACGTCTTTCAAGGCTTCATCTACAGAAGTATAACCCTTTGCGACAGGAACAGTAAAACCATTGTCGGTAAGAAACTTTCGGAATCTGCCCTTGTTTTGAAGAATGCAAACAGATTCGTAAGGTCCACAAGAGGGCAGTCCAAGTTTTTCAGCAACATAAGCAGCAGTCACAACACCGGGATCGCAAGCGAAGGACATTATTCCGTCGATCTTAAGTCTCTTTGCTGCTTCAAGCACAGCATCTTTTTCTATAATGCTGACGTTGCAGTATTCGTCAGAAAACTTGTGAGCTATATTATCGGGAAGATAATCACAAGTGATAACATAGCAGCCAAGCTCGTGAGCTGCTTTTATTACCGGCAGAGCATAACGCGATCCGCCGAGGATCATTAGTTTTTTCATTTTATGCTTCTTCTTTCTTGCTTTTCTTTTTGAATAATCCTTTAGCTGTGAATATTAGGTACTCATAGCTATCAATGTGGAATAGTTTAGATAATGCAATGTAAATAAACACTCCAAAAGGAACTTGGATAAACAACGTTAGTAGACTGTTCAAACCGATAAACTGAACGCAATACACAATAGCCCCCATTACAGCAGATATTATGATCTGCGGGAGCATATCCATTATTTGTCGCTCATAACTATATCCCAGCAGTTTCCTATTCGGCCAGGAATTGATTATCTGACTCGTTATTGATGTAAGAAGTAAGCTGTAGGCCATTGCCATAACGCTAATAAACATAGTTGATACAATAGCAATTAGTCCTATAACTTTTTTTATTATTTCCAATATAAGAAATAAATCACTTCTGCCCATAGCTTTTATTGCATTAAGGTTAGCTGTGTGAATAGGCCAGAAAGCAAAAGAAAAACAGAATATTCTTAAAAACGGAACACAAGGAAGCCATTTCTCAGTAAGTATCAGTTTAACAAGTGGCTCGGCGCATACCGCCAAGCCCACCATAAAAGGCATGATTAGATAGGTGCTTGTCTTTATTGCTCTTCTAGTCATATTCTTAACCGCTTCAGCATTGTCCTGAGCTTTTGACATTGTTGGCAATAAAACACTATCTATGGAAGTATTAATATTAGTTACTATAAGCTGCGGAAACTTCTGTCCCTGATTATATTGAGCTAAATCTGCCTTTGAGTATTTTTTTCCTATTATCAACTGGCTAAGATCTCTATATACAGTATCTATCAACGATGAAACGAGAAGCTTCCAACCATAGGAAAACAACCCTTTAAGCCTTTGAAATGAGAACTTTTTCTTTGGTCGCCATTTTACCGTGATCCAAAGAATAATCGTATCGACTGCGGTGTTAAAAAGCATTTGTGCAACGAGCGCCCATACTCCGAATCCGAGATATGCCATTGTAATGCCTACAACAGCAGCTCCTATTGTTCCTCCAAGAGTCGCGAAGAAGAATCTCTTAAAAAGCATATTTCTCGAAACATACGCTTGCTGAACATTTTTAACACCGGATATTATAAGTACTAAGCTAAGCACTCTGACAACTGGTGTTAACTCTGGTGTTTTATAGAATGATGCTATGAATGGCGCTGCAACAAACATGATGAGGTACAGCACAGAGCACATCATTAAATTGAAATAGAAGACGCTTGAGAAATCTAAATCATCAGCATCTTTTTTCTGTATCAGAGCGTTGCCCATTCCGCTGTCCACAAAGACTTGCATTATCGTTGTGAACACAGTAACAAGCGCAATAGTGCCATAAACATCTGGATCAAGAAGTCTTGCGAGGACTATTGAAACTATGAATGTTACGCCTTGAGCGCCACATCGCTCAGCAAAACGCCAGATGAAGTTATTAATGACTTTTCCACTAGTATTCATGTTTTACCTGTAAGCTATTTTAAGATAAATGGATCTGACAAAAGGAAACAATGCATAAGTACAGTATAAAAGTTTCCTTTTGGTTGAAAAGGAATTGAATACTGTTCTGTATTTTTTATAGAACATTGCTTTATAATTGTTTTTAGCAAATTCGATTCTAAGTTCACGGTATAAAATGCTATAATTAATGTATTTAGAATACTTTCTATCCGTATATTCATCAAAAGCTTTAAACATTTCAATCTCAGACTGCTTCATTTCAATTGAGACATCTTGGTTACGTCCGACGCGTTTACTCCAACTGGAATCACTATGGAATCTATATCTTGACATGGTCTTATTAATATATGCGCAATCGCCTTCGGCGGCCAAAAAAAGCATTAATGGCATATCTCCTGTTTTGGCACATGTAATAAAACTAGGCAAATTATTAAGAGCCTTTTCGATATAATCTTTACGAAAAAAATAACAACTTGTTTGAAATAAATACCCATTAGTGCAAATATTATAAATCCATTTTTGGGAGGATAGAATACCGCTTTTAAGATCACATGATGGAAGCGACATCTTCATTAATGATCCATCTTCTTTTATGTATCCAACTCTGTGAGCGCTGAACGAGCAATTCCCATTTTTTTCAAGCACATTATACTGTTGTTGTAATTTGTTGGGAGAATCCCAATAATCGTCTCCTTCACATAATGCTATATACTGGCCTTTTGCTATAGGGTATTGAAGAGCCCAAGAAATCCTTATTCCTTTAGAATGCTGATTCTCTGTTTGTATAATCGGCTTGATAATATCTGGATATTTTTTTTCGTACTCACGAATAATGCTAGCCGATTTGTCAGTTGATGCATCATCGTGAATCAAAACCTCATATTTAAAGTTGGTCTTTTGCATAATGAAACCATCTAAACACTTTCGCAAGTATTTTTCATGATTGTAGACTAAACAGCAAATGCTGACTTTTATTTCATTGTTTTCAATCATTTGTAAGCTCCTCTTCTTTACACTGTTTTTTGCTTTTAGTACTATATGCCAAAGCTAATATTAATCCCCATATAATAATTAGTTTATCTCTATGTCTGCATGCGGTTCCGGTGTTAGTTACACCCCAAGCGAATACAAATACAGTGATCCAAGCTATTATATTTAATGCAATCAAAAGTGTCCGATTATTCTTCTTGGTAGATTTAAGGTATTTTATATCATACCAAACTGCTAGTATAAAGAATAGTGAACTAAAGAAGAATGCAATTATATCACTAAGGCCTCTCCATTGCCATGGGAATGGAGAAAACAGAAAATACAGTATTCTTGGTATCGTGTATATTATCATGTTTATAGGAGTGGAGCTTGTACCAACATATTGTGCGTATGAGGAAGCTCCTCTAATAGTTCCGTCCGATATGTCAGATATTTCGTCAATTCTTGCCATCTTACCGAACAATTCGTGATTATAGTTAACAAATAAATATGATATGGCAAATAAAACCAATACAGCAGGAAGTATGTTTTTTAGTTTAAAGCGAAAAACCTTATTATTTTTATCATATAATAATATTACAGCAACATATCCAACGACTACGCCAGCGCTTCCACTATGAAACGCGGATGCTGTTAATGCAAATACAAAAGCTAAAACGATATTAATCATATTAGCTCCACGCATCCACTTTACGAAGCGCCAAAATGATATAGCAATGAACATCGAAATAACTGATTCTCTTATAAAAACAGATGAAAGCATGGCGTAATTTGGTAATAATGCGACTATCCACATTATCATTACCCTATTATTCTTAGGTATATCTACTTTTGAAAGCATTTTTGCAAAAAAAACTAGAGAAACAATCGAGAATAAGGCTACTATAAACTGACCGTATAGTCTCGATGTGCCAATTAATGAAAAAATACTTCCCATCATGTTTTGAAAAGCGCCTTCTCGAGCAGAAGAACCATTTTGGGCATAGGAAACAGCCATGCTGTAGTACATCTCACTGTCATTTCCACTATGCGGAAGAGCAAAAACGGATTTCCCGTATAGGTCCAATAACAGCAATAGAATACGAAAAATCAAACCAGTAAATATAGGTTTTGCCGCAAATGAGATACTATGATTATTTTGGATATCAGCATATATTGCTGGAACTGAAAGAAGAATAAAAACCATATCCATCATTGTTGTAGTTCCTACGCCACAACCCATTGTGTATAATAAAGCTTTTATTGCCATCGATACAGATAAACAACATATTGTAAACATATCATTACTGTCCTAATTACTATAAATAACTCTAATAGCTTACGTATATTTACTCTTTTGAATCAGTTTTCTACATAAATCAAGAGAATGCTTTAATATCGTTCAACTATTTATTGATTTGATACTAAATAATTTGTAACACTATATTATTTTAACAATCTTTTTATTGACGCTCTATGTTTCAACATAATTGAGATCACAAATATGGTGATCCGATAACCAAAAACATAATATAATCTGGATACTTTTTTTGTTCGTGGGTAACTATCATATTTAAAAAGAAAAGCATACTTGCTGAATACATTCAACATTTTCTTGTACCCTTTTGGCTTAATAATTAGAGTATTAGCAGAAAGTAAAATGTACTGATAAGCTATATAGCTTAATAAAAGCGCCCTGATTCTTTCGGATGGATAATTATACCTGCAGTACTGTTTTATTATTCCATAATAATCGCATAAGTGTTTTTTATTAATTGTATTAGAAATAGAGCCTTCTCTATTTCTATAGACATAGATTCGCTTGTTTAAAAATTTGTAATTTGGCATATTACAAACTGCTCTTATCCACTGTTCTATATCTTCTGATTTGATACCTGGTTTATAGAATAGATCATTACTAACAAAAAACTGCTTGTTAAAAACCTTTTTGGCTGCATGGACATTAAACAAACCGTTGCTGATCATATATTCTAAACAGGTTTCAGAATCATAATTGTTTAACTCTACATTTGAATAGTTGTATCTGTCATCATATAGTTTCTTGGTTGAGTCATCAAGGTTATATGATGAAAAAATTACAACATCAGTATCTGAAGAAATGATGTCGTTAATGTCTTCTAAAGCTGTATCGTAATACCAATAATCATCGCTATCAAGAAAAATGATAAACTCTCCTAGAGATGCTTTGACGCCGTTGTTTCTAGCCATAGATAAGCCAGCATTTTCTTGGTGGATTACTCTTACAGCTTCATTTTTCTCAGCATATTCATCGCAAATAGAGCCGCTGGAATCTTTTGATCCATCATCAACTAAAATAATCTCATAGTCTTTATAAGTCTGTGAGAGAATGCTGTCAATACACTCTCTTAAGTATTTCTCAACATTATAAACCGGTATTATAAAACTGTATTTTGGCATACAATAGACCTCTTTCTTAAAATTGATTTTAAGATCATCATTTAGGATCTGTGTTGATTTCATCATGTGACGTCTTGCTATCCTCGGCGTCCGTTGTACCATTAAGATCATTTTTGATCTGGCTGCTGCTGATCTCAGGGGTCCTTGGGAGATAAACGACCTCTACGCCTTCTTCTTTGAGGAAATCAAACTTTCCTTTCCAGTCATCGCCCATAACAAATGTATCAATGTGGTATTCGTGCATATCGGTTCTTTTCTGCTGCCAGCTTTCTTCGGGGATAACCAGATCTACATAACGTATTGCTTCTACCAGAGCTTTTCTTTGCTCATAAGTAAAATAGCATTTTTTCCGTTTTTCGTTCCAGTTGAATTCGTCGGTTGAAATAACCACTATAAGATAGTCGCCAAGGGCTTTTGCTCTGCGTAGCAGGTTTATATGACCATAATGTAAAAGGTCGAAAGTCCCATATGTAATTACTCGTTTCAAATCTGTCGGCTCCTTTGATTATTAGGGGAGAGAGGTGTTTTTGCAAATACTTTGTTACTTAATATGCTCTGCAATATAATCCACTGCCTTGACAGTCGCATTGCCATAATAGTTTACATACTTATCTCTAAAGCAAATTGTTTTGTTACTTTCAATCTGATGATCCATGTTTTTGATTATGGATATCAGGTCTTCTTCGCTTTCGGCACCGCTCAAATAATCGCGTATATCGAAATACATACCGCGTTTACTGCTGTATTTCTCATAATCATACGTGAAATGTAGCATAGGTTTTCCTGTAATAGAATAATCGAAAAAGACGCTCGAGTAATCAGAAATAAGTATATCGGATGCTATATACAGCTCATTGAGATCGGGATAATCGGTCATATCCCTCACGAACTCGTTTTCATCTATTTTCATGACCTTTGAGACTTCATAATGAGCACGCATAAGCAGGACAAAGCCTTTTCCTAATCTATCCTGCCACTTTTTCAGATCCATTGGAGGCGCCATAACGACTCCATGGTTTTCGTCTTTTTCGTATTCACGGAAGGTCGGGCAATACAGAATAACTTTTTGTTCAGGACTGATCCCGAGCTTGCGCCTGATCCGAGCACGCTGTTCTTTGGTGTGATTATACAGAATATCGTTTCTGGGAAGGCCGACCTCAAGAAATCTGCTCTCGGGTATTTTAAATGAGCGAGAGAAAACATCAGTGTCGAATTTACCCTGAGACATCATAACATCAAACTTGTTATCACTCTTTGAGCTGAATGATTGATTGCCGGCATCAATGTCAGTTCCCATTTTCTTCATAGGCGTTCCGTGCCAAGTATTAAAGTACAGCGTGTTCTTGCCCTTGAAGTTTAATCCTCGCTCGACCGAAGAGTTTGTTACCCACACTCTCGCCATTAGCGCTGTCATGAAGTAATCAAGCCCGTCTGTTTTTATCACCTTAGCGCCACTGACCTTATACTTCTCGGGCTGATGAAAAGCCCAGACGAAGTGATAGCCCTTGAATCTAGGGTCGCGCCTCATCGCTTCATATATTGCTTTAGGACTGTCGTTGTATTTTCTTCCTGCAAAGGAATTGAAAAGTATCAGTTTGTTGTCGGGTTTGACAAAAAGCTTTAGCAAGTTGATCGCGGCGCTCATTGTGTAATAGTAGGCTGTATATGCAGCTTTGTTATATTTCAAAAAATTTACTATCCTCTGTTTCAATTATCGACACCTCACAACAAGTGGCTTATCGTCTTTGCTACAACCTTCTTCTTATCAAAAACCTCAACCATATGCTTTCGCCCGAGCATACCCATCTGGGCTCTATCTTCCACTGTTAGCTCGGCAACCTTCTTAATGACATTATACAAACTCTTTGCATTCTGTTTCTCACAAAGGAAACCGCTCTTGCCGTCGATCACAGCCTCCAGACAGCCATGAATATTACTGGTGATAACCGGTCTTCCGCTTGCCGCACATTCAAGATTTGTATTAGCCATGCCCTCGTGCCAGGAGGGAAGAACAAAGCAGTGGCAATCTTTTATGAATGGGCGAACGTCCTCTTGAAAACCGTGATAGCGCAGCCACCCTTCAGATTCAAATCGCTCGATTATAGGCGCGTAGTTTTCTTCGTATCCGCCTACCACATCAAGATAACAGTTGACACCTTTCTTCCGAAGGGTACGCATAGTTTTAAATAATTCATTTATCCCTTTTTCTTTCATTACTCTGCCAACAAAAAGAAACCTTGTTTCATTTGTGTCCATAGGATAATCCTGATAATAAAAGTGTTCCAGATTGACTCCCGCACCATTAAGCAGACAGGTATGTTCTTTAGAAACTATCTTACTATCAATAAAAATCTGCTGATTCCCGCAGTTCTCAAAGAAAACTACTTTCGCTTTTTTTAAGCTGACCTTGTACATTGCAGTAACAATTCTCCTGAGGAGACCATTGTTCTGAAAAGCCGTGCCAAGCCCAGTGATATTAACTGCATATGGGGTACCAAGCTGTCTGCAAGCAAATCCACCGTAGATATTAGGTTTTATTGTGTATGTTATAACAAGGTCAGGCCGGACCTTTTTCAAGATCTTTTTGTACGCAAAGTATAAAGACAGATCGTTTAATGGATTTATACCGCGCCTATCTATGGGAGTATCGATAAAATGGCATCCCATTTTCTTTAGCGGCTCTATAAATTCTCCATAAGGTAAAGAAATATAGATTTCGTTTTCTTTTAGCAATTCGGCTATTAGTTCTTTACGAAATTGGTATAATCCAACATCGTTATTAGCTAGGATAAGAACCTTTTTCATTTGATCTTCCTCGCCGGCACACCAACATATGTGCCTTCCTTAATAATATCACTTACAACAACCGCGCCTGCCCCAATCATACAATCAGCGCAAATAGAAGTATTATTTGAAACCGTAGCGCCGGCACCTATCCATGTAGAGGCTCCGACCTCAACGGTTCCACACAGGTGTGATCCGACAGCGATATGGCAATAATCGCCTACAATACAATCGTGATCTATTGAACTTCCCGTGTTAACTATTACGCTTTTGCCTATCCTTGCATCAGGATTTATTACCGTGCCCGCCATAATAACTGTACCGTTTCCGATTATTGCGCTGTTTGCTACAACGGCGTTGGGGTGGATCAAAATCGGCTGTTTTCTGTCACTATACTTTTCAACCAGCTTTTTTCTGATCTTTGCGTTACCTATAGCAACAAAGACTTCACCTTCAGGCGCGTTGCCGCTATCACCAACGACCGGATATCCGGCACATTCTTTGACCGTTTTGTTATCGTCGAGAAAAACAATATCGGCATATCCATTCAATGCGGCAATGTCAGCAACCACTTTACCATGGCCGGAAGCGCCGATTATAATAAGTTTATCCATTGACTGTACCCATAAACTCTTCCATCGTAGCCGAAGTTTCCGAGCTTATCCCGTCCTTCTTCAGAACGACCTTAATCGTATCAATTATCACTTTTACATCACTCGAAAAAGTCACATTGTCAACATACTTAACGTCCCAGTCAAACTTTTCCTCCCAGCTGATAGCATTTCTGCCATGTACCTGGGCAAGTCCAGTAAACCCAGGGCGGACTTCGTGCCTGCGTTTCTGATGGTCGTTGTATCTGTCAAGATACCTCACCAACAGCGGCCTCGGCCCCACAACCGCCATATCACCCTTAATGATATTCAGCAGCTCCGGCAGCTCATCAAGGCTCGTTGACCTCAACAGCTTGCCGAACTTCGTAAGTCTCACGTCATCAGGCAGCAGCTCACCGTTTTCATCGCGCTCGTCGGTCATTGTCCTGAATTTGTAGAGCTTGAAGATCTTCTCGTCCTTGCCGGGGCGTTCCTGAGTGAACAGAACGGGGGAGCCCAACTTTATCCTGACGAGCAGAGCGACAACAGCCAGCACCGGACTGAAAACTATCAGCGCTCCCGTGCTCAGGAAGCAATCCAAAGGGCGCTTGATGAAGCGCTCGTAGATGCCATAGGGCTTGTGGCGCTTCTTTTTCTTGTTTTTGCGTTCCTCGATCCGTTCAAAGATGAAGGATATATCAGCCACGACCGCCGCGATCGCCGAAATGAAAGCTGCAAGCTTAAGAAAGCCTATCAAAAACTTCTTCATTCAAAACAACCCCTGATGATCTGAATAATTATCTCCTGCTCCTCAGCCGTCATCTTGTTGTCAGACGGCAGACACAGCCCTCTGTTGAAAATATCAGCGCCCACATCAATACCCGAACCGGCAATATACGCATTAGTCTTTGCACGTCCGTTGCCCTGTGCGGTGATGAACGGGTTCGTCCTGTATATCGGCTGCATATGCATCGGCTTCCAGATCGGTCTGCCTTCGGCGTTGTACTTTGCCAGTGTTTCAAGTATCTCGGTGGGGCAGGTCTTGCCGTCCTCGTGAATATAAAGCGCCTCGTGATCGCTGCGGACCTGTCTGCACATCGCGCTCTCGTCTATCAGCATACAGCTGAGCCAGAAGTTGGGCTCGCTGTTCTTTTCGTCATAGGGGTTCATTGTAACGGGCAGCCCCTTGAAGCCCTCCTTGTAGCGCTCGTAAATTGCCTTCTTCTGGGCTATATGCTCTTCGAGATAAGGCATCTGACCACGCACAATACCCGCAATGATGTTACTCATGCGGTAGTTATAGCCGATCTCCTCGTGCTGATACCAAGGGGCAGCCTCACGGCTCTGTGTGCTCCACTTGCGTACCTTGTCGGCATCAGCCTTACTGTCAGTAAGGAACATACCGCCCGAGGAACCGGTGATTATTTTATTTCCGTTGAAGCTGATTGCATTGTAATCACCCCAGGTGCCTGTCTGCTTGCCCTTGTATGTAGCACCGAAGCTCTCGGCAGCGTCCTCAACTATCAGAGCGCCGTGCTTGTCGCAGATCGCCCTCAGCTCATCGAGCTTGCCGGGAGTGCCGTAGAGGTGAACGACTATCACCAGCTTGACATCGGGGTATATCTCAAAAGCCTTTTCAAGGGCGACAGGATCCATATTCCAGGTGTCACGCTCGGTGTCAATGAACACGCACTCACCGTCTTCATAGGCAACGGCATTTATTGTTGCATCAAATGTCATATCGGCGCAGAAAACCTTGTGACCCTGCAAAGTGCCTGCATTCGGCTTCGGCTGACCGTAAAGACGCTCGCCCGCCAGCTTTACCGCAAGATGCAGAGCAGCCGTGCCACAGGAAAGACCCACAGCGTACTTGCAGCCGACCTTTGCGGCAACTCTCTTTTCACACTCATTGAGATTTTCTCCTGCTGTTGTTATCCAGTTTTTATCAAATGCGTCCTGAACCCAGCGCAGCTCATCGCCGTGCATTGTAGGAGACGAAAGCCATATCTTTTTCTCGAACGGTTTGAAATTCATATTCTATCTTCCTTTATTTCAGAGCTGCTTCGCCGGAATAGTTAAAGAGCTCTTTGGTATTCTTTTCAGCAATTCATTTATCAACAATAATCAATAATTTTCTCTCACCAGTTAGTTTTCTCCGCCTCCATACAGCATCAAAGGCGATGCCGTACTTTAGCGGAGGTAAGATTGCTATGTCTACTTTCGAGAGAAAGCAGCGCAAAACGATGCGAAAATCTGCTTTTCCACAGTTTATTATTATATCATTTATTGCGACTAATGTCAAGATAAAAGCATTGATTTTGTGCATTTGGTAAAAATAGAACAGAAAAAGCGATAAAAATTGATAATAATTCAGTCGGAGGGATTCAAATGAGCTTAGGAAGAACATATTTACGCAGGAACGGACGATGGGAATCAAGGCTGTCGCTGGGGAGACTTAACGGAAAACGTCAGTCAAAGTCATTTTATGGCAGCTCCAGAGAGGAAGCTGAAAGCAAGCTTATTGCGGCGGTGCTGGGTAACGCTTCTGTTGCGGAAACGGAAATGACCGTCAAGGAGCTTTGCGATGAATGGCTGTCGGTCAGCAGTCACAGGGTCAAGCTGTCAACCCTTGCCAATTATCGTATGAAAATAGAAAAGCACATAATACCGCAGTTTGGTGATATGACGTGCTGTGAGGTTACATCTAAAATGGCTTATAGCTTTATGGAAAAGAAGCTGCGAGCCTATCTGAATGAGCATAATGCTCCGATCTTGCTCGGCATAACTCTTGCCCTTGCAATGGGGCTTCGATTCGGAGAGGTCTGTGGGTTGATGCGGTCGGACATTGATCTCAAAAAACGCATTCTGACCGTCAACCGCTCGCATTCAGGAGTTGTGCGAGAAACGCAAAACGACCGTCAACGGTTTAGCCAACATTTCGGGGCTGTCGCCGTCAAAGGTCAAGAGCATTATTTATAGAATCATGCAGAACTTGCATTACCGAAACTTGATTTGACTATCATTTTAAAAATGTAGAGTGTTTTAGTAATTAGTCCTTGAAAAAATAGGAGAAATATGTTATAATTAAAATTGGGTTAATATATTTTCAAGTAAAGGAGTGCAGAAATCATGACGCCTGAACAGAAAGCAAGAAAAGTAATTGATGAAAAGCTTATAGCGTCCGGATGGATAATTCAAGACGTAAAGAAACTTAATCCAAATGCTGCTGTAGGCGTCGCTGTACGTGAATTTCCGACGGATACCGGTCCCGTTGACTATGCTCTTTTCGTA